>VMHT01023562.1_pt1 | contig 12796 bp, 16 predicted proteins | sample 4693611 | NCBI WGS metagenome assembly VMHT01 (sample SAMN12280063, study PRJNA550983) | marine metagenome | isolation source: seawater sampled from same location over 5 years 0.02-0.2 micron viral filtrate | place: USA: collected off the coast of southern California halfway between the port... ... | reverse complement strand
AAGAAAACACTTAGAGCCTTGATAGATGATGTAGCTAAGTTATTACAGAAGCACGTTAGATTGAAGGCGGCGGTAGCTGCTGATAAGAATGGCTTTATAGAGTGTGTATCATGTGGGAAGTGGTATCACTGGAAGAATATGCAGGGTGGACACTGGATAGAAAGAGGTAAACAAGCCACTAAGATTATGGAGGAGAACATCCATCCTCAATGTGCTGGATGTAACCAGTACGGTATGCGGCATAGAACTCACGTTAGAGAAGGTTATTCTAAGTATATGAGGAGTATGTATGGTGATGACTTCTGTGATGAGATGTTAACTAGCTCCAGAAAGCCCAAGAAGTATTTAAGGGCAGACTTAGAAGATATGGTTAAAGACCTAAGAAATAAGAACAAAAAATTTGAATCAGAACTATAAACTATGCGGAGTATGCTGGCTTGAAACAGGAAACCCAGAGTGTAGAGGTAGACCCCATGGAACCGGAGGAACTAGCGAAGTGGGTGAACGACAACTTGCCCTATTTGGAGGGGACGGAGCAGAGGGCGATAGGGACTCTAGCAATGATGGTGAGGGATTACTCAGACTTCATGGAGGAGAATAACACAGTAGATGAGCTGTTTAGTATGTTCATCTCTATGAGGTACAAAGAGGTAATGGATAAGGAGCTACATTAGTGTCAGAGATAAGAAATAAAAAACACGCAAGAAACTTAGTGTTGTTTAAGGGGATGGAGTTTCACAGAGGTATCTACCCTACTGACCTAGATGCCTTTATAGAAGTAGATAATGAAACCTTTATACTCATTGAGTGTAAGAAGGGTAACTGTAAACCAGATAGGGGACAGGCTTTAGCATTGAGGAGGCTTGTGGATTCTCTTAAAGATAAAAGAGCATACCTATTACTAGCCTCTCATCAATCTGATGGAGATATAATTCTAGCTGACTGCCTAGTTACTTACTTTAGACACAATGGAGAGACTAGGAAAACGAGTAAGAGGGTAACAGTGAGGGAGTTTACAGACTGGATATTAAGGTGAGGTCAGTACGGCACCCAAAGGCGAGGGTGGAGGAACCCAGGATGCCGCACTGCCTCAAAACTATTGACCGAAGTTGTAATTAGGGTCAGAAACTGCCTGCCTAATATCTAATACGTCTTCCTCTGGAAGCTCTGACAACAACTTGGACACGTTAGAGATTAGTATCTCTGGTATTTGCTCAGGAGACATTGCTCTAGCAGCTTTCTCAAGTTGATTGTCCAGAGCAATATACTTGTTAACCAGGGAAGGTCTTGATGTTAGTTTATAAAGAAATATTGGAGCTGTTAGTATCAATGCGGAGGCGGCCAAACTACCAACACCCGCTCCAACTAAACCGCCACCAACTGCACCTAGACCCCCTATAACTCCAATACCAGCCGCAATTTCAGCGGAGCTAAGAGCCAAGGAAAAAGTCTTTCTGTTTCTTGTTTTTGACATAGTAACGACATGATTTAATAGCTTTTTAAGCTCAGGCCATCTCTCGCCGAAAATTTGTTTAGCAGAATCTGCGCCTCTTAATAAGGTTACTGCTCCAGAATCTTCAGAAAAAATGTTTCTGATTGGGTCTGCCCTGCCAGTAGCTTTTGTCTCTACCATATTGCTTTCTTTTAGATAAGAAGCTCTTACGCTTTCTCTAAACTTATTAATTTCAGAGCGGACATCCATCTTGGGCCTTGTTTTTGCCTTCATAGCGATGCTTCTCTCTGCCAAGGTCATAAGTTTCTTTGTTTTTTCTTGGTTCTTGCCAAGCAAGTCTCTACCTATTGCCTGATAAGCCTCTTTGTTGACTCCATTTTTTATAAGGTTTTCAATCCCTCTTTCATCAAGAAAGTCCAAGCCATTCGTGTACTCTCTTTGCATCCTCTGATAAATCTTAGCCATTGAGGGGTCTACTTTCCTAATCATGCCTATGGTTGTTTTTCTTATTTCTTTATGAAGCTCTTTAAGCTGCCCTCTAGCAACTCCATTACCATAAGCTGAACCAGGAACCATTTTTGATATTTCTTGATTTATGCGCTTCTCTAAATTAATAACGTCTTCTAACCTTGATTTGGCGAATCGCCCAGTAACAGAGCCAGAAAGCTCAGAGACAAGATTATTGATTAGAGATACCGCACCTTCATCTAAGCTAGAAGTAACAACTTGGCCCTCAAATGGGACAACGAGGGTAGATTCGTATTTTTTAGAAAACTCTCTTAAATTATTAACAATAGGCTCAACGCTTACCCAGCTTCTTGCTGATTTTAAGTTTTTAAGAGTATCTAGTTGACTACCGTAAACAGTGTGCATTGCTTTGTCAGCAGCAGACTTTAGGGTTATAAACTCTTTTCCAAGTTCTGTTTGCGTTCTTGCTACACCTTGATTTGAAAAAGATGTAAAAGCATCTAAAACAGCGTCTTTTTGTTTTGCTATGTCCTCGTCAAAATATTTTGAAGAAAAGATACCCATTTCCCCAAGCTCTCTACCAATTTGAGTCAGCATTGAAGCAGATTCTGTAGCTATAGGTGATAACGAAGGGCCGCCAGACCTTAAAGCAAATTCTTGAGCTTGTGCTAGTGCCGCTGGGCTGTCTGGAGCAGCATCCATAACGTCTAAAACAGGTCTAAACTCTTGACCCATCTCAGATAAACTAGGATTTGCTGCTCTGTATCCACGATATGCTCTTATGCCTCGTCCTGCGCCTAAAGTAACCGTATCAAATACAGCACCAATAGTTGCCTCTCTTGCAGCACCGCCTTCTTGAAATCCTAGCTGAACTTCTCTGTCGGCTATTACATCTTCAGCAACTTCTCCGGCAAATGTTCCTACTGCGCCGCCAATAACTCCGCCAACAACTGTCCCAACAGGGCCAAAAGCAGAACCTATGGCTGCACCAGTACCAGCACCAGCAACAGCCCCGCCAATATCAAGAAGCTCACCAATGCCTAAATCTTCTTTACCCTTCATAAGTATTTGAAGACCAGACATAGAGACATCATCATCTCTGCCATCTGCTATAGCATTCAAATCCTCAGTAGAAAGCTCACGAACATACCTTTCTGGCATGTCTCTAGCTACTTGCAGTAAATTATCAGCCATCTTATCTACCTCTACGGATTTCTATTCTTGCTGCTTCTAAGGCTTCTTCTCGCAGCGCCTGCCGGTTGTGTTTCAGAGGGTGTTTCTCTTCCCAATACTTTATCTAGTGCTGATTGTTTTTCGGCATCAGCATCTGGCCCTGGAGCGGCTTGAGCTTGGCTTTCTCTTACTTCTTTTTGAATTTGAATCCACTCTCCAGGATTTGCTCCAGGCTGGCTAAAATAAACAGCTTGTTGCTCCAAAACACCAAGAGCTTTTTCTGTAGCCGCTGCCTTATCTTTGTACCATTGGATAATTGCAGGCTTATCAAACCCGCTTGGAGCCGCTGTCGCTTGGAGAAGTTCAAGCTCTTTCTCGCTTAAAGCTCCCATGGTGACTTGACTAAGCTGGTCTAAAGTAAGCTGTCCAGTAACCTGTTTTAAAAAGCTTGTAGCTTGATTTAATGGTTTCAAAAAAGCCTCTAGTTCTGTAGTGGCTGCACCCTCTTCAACAAGTCTTGCGGCATCTCTAAGACTAGATAACATAGCCCTACTAGTGCCAATTTGTTCAAATGAATCTGCTGCAATGAGTGCTGACGCAGTACCAAGTCTTCTTGCTTGATAAATGTTTCTTTGCTGCTCTGTTTCCATTTCAAAGCCTTCATCCAAAGAAGCTCTGGCCTCTTCTCCTGTAAGCACATTTCCATCTATGTCTTTTACTATTGTGTCTCCTGATTTAGAAGCATAATAAATGGTTCCATTAGGAAGTATATCTTGACCTCCAAATATCTCATCTACTGAGCCACCCTCTTTAAGCTGCTGCAATCTAAATTCAGCCTCTTCAAGATTTATTTGGTCAAGCCTCTGTTGAGATTCAAAAGACGTTAATTCTTGGTCTTTTCTTTGTTGAGCAAGCAACCTATTTTGAACTGCTGTTTGTTGTCTTTCCTGAGACTCAGAAATAGCCTGAATATCTTTTGCTTGACCCATAGCAAACTCTTGCTGGGCCATTAAATCAGCTTGTTTCTGCCTAGTCACATCAGCAGCCATAGCTCGCATCTGAGCAGATTGAGCGCCTAGTCCTAGATTTCCTACAGCTTGCGCAGCCTGGATAAGGCTTTGCGGGTCATTAGGGTCTACACCTTTCAGAGCTTCCTGAACCTTCTCAGACTCAGTTCTAACGTCTAGGCCTAACATTCCACCCACATTCCTGCGGAGTGCTTCTTGTCTCTGGGGCATCTGCATAGATAGGGCAGATACTAGAGGTGCTTGAGTCCTAGCTAGTCCTGTAAGACCACCAGTCAACTCCCGTCCCTTGAGTATGCCCTCTGTCAGCATACGTTCTTGACGCTGTGCAGGAGTCTCAATAATGTCGCTAAATAAAGATTGTATGTTAATAGCCATTACCAGCTCCGTTAATTAGGGCGTATACTCAATCGTGCCAGTTTGGGGGTCTACTCCTACACCAGTACGCTTTTGAATTTCGCTTATTAAATTATCAAAGAAATTACCACCGCTACTACTTGTAGTAGCTCCAGAAGATTGGCCCCGCCTTTCCGCAGACAGCAAGTCAAACAGACCTTGATACTGCTGCTGTCTCAGGGCGTTTCTAAGAGCTTCAAATCCCAACTGGGACTCTATGGCAGATTCTGCCAAACCAGCCCCTAAACCTAGCCCAGTGGCCTGTAAAGAGGATGCTAGACGTGAAGCCTCCAGTTGTGGAGTTAACGTCCTTATTAGCTCTTGCTGCGGGGTGTAAGCCGTAGGTATGGCTGATAATCCAAGCTGACCTAATAGTCCCATTCTACCTCTAAACTCACCTAAACCCTGTAAAGTCTGTTGAGATTGTAGGGCTTGTTCAGCTCTAGCCTGTTCCATAGCAGATACGGCAGATGCTGCACGTTGCTCTTCAATGGCTTTATTAAGGGCTAATTCTTCAGGAGTACCACCAAACATAGAGGTACGGACACCACTTCTACCCTGGCCCAAGAGTCTTTCTTCTAGCTGAAGTCTGGCTCTTTCTCTTTCAGGAGCCTGTACAGCTTCTAATCTTTGAAATATGTCAGCTTCTCTACCAGCTCTATCAGCAGGGTCTTGAGTCAACATACCAATAATATTAGTCTGCTCCTCACCCCTAGCCATAGGGTCGCCCAAGAAATCAAAGGCACCCTGACCAAATCCAGTCAAAGACCTTTGTAATGCAGCTTCTTCAGGGCTTAAAGCAAGCTCAGTGCCTGTTTCAGATATAGTTGCAGCAGAAGGTTGACCGAATACATTAGTTCCCGTAACAGTAAATGGTTTGAACTGAGACTGCCTTCCTACCTCACCTAGTAAACCGCCTTCATAAGTGGGTAAATCGGTAGCACCACCAAAGAATATGTTAGCTTCTTGACGGGCTTCACCTATGTCTTGCATGGCCTTTTCAGTTAAGCCAGCTTGTCCAAGCGCACCTATAAGACCAGCACCTTGGCTTCCAAAGAAACCACCACTGCCAATTCCAAATAAATTCTTTAGATACTCTTCCATTAGTAAGTCCCTCCATCAATGGTGCCAGTAAATGTTCCTGACACTGTGAGGTTTGCGGCAGTTGTAGTCCCCGTAAATGTCGGGGCAGCTAAGTTAGCCTTAGTAGATACCGCAGTTGCTATGTTATCAAATTCGGTGTTCACTTCAGTTCCCTTCACCACCTTAGCAGGATTTCCTGACACCAGAGAATCCTTGGCGGCAAAGTTCGTTGTCTTTGTATAGTCAGTCATTAGACAATCCTTCCAAGTAGTGCATGAATGTTTAGTTGTTGAATAGCAATAGACTTACCGTTCACAGTTGTTTCTACTCCTACAGATACAACAGCTCCAGAACCAGAAGTATTTATCTTCTGCCTGTTGATTAGATTTAATGAGCTGGAGTATTCAGCTTGAGTGTTGTATTCAGAGATGTTGTATTGTGCAGCGTTATTAGCAGGTAGTGTATAAACCTGCTTCTTATAAGCATTTGAGTAATCGTAGGCCCAGTTCAATACCACCGGGGCTTCAGCACCGTCAAAGGTAGTTAGGTTAACCTTCTTTAAGAATTTAAGAACCGAACTGTCCCCAAACGCTAAGGGATGTGAGAAGTAACTTAGCTGATAGAAGCCTGTCCCGTCTGTATAACTATCATACTCAGCAATGCCAGTTGCGTTCCCAATGTAAATAGTGTCATCCACCAGATTAGTGAAACGTAGTGGTGCAATGCTAGACCAAGTGGTCGCTCTGTATGAACCATCTTGGAGAGGAAATCTCGTATCAAAGACATACACCGTCTGAAGGACGGGAAAGTTAACCAAGACAAAGGCTTCTTTAGGAGAGTAATGTAGAGAGATGTTACCTGTTTCACTAGCTACCAGATTCTTAATGTCATTATTGACGTTCTTAGATATGTCCCCAATAGGTGAGGACTTTTCCTGAATTGTTCTTGCCAGACTTCTTACGCCTGAACGGTCTAAAAAGATTAAATCCTTGCCCGTAGATACAACGGCGTCCCTAGATACACATCCTATATTAGATATGGTGTCTGAAAGAGTCATAGAAGCAGGACTATCAGCACCCTCATAGATAACTATAGAGTCCTTACCAAAGATAACTAAAAACCCGTTATGAGCTGCTAGGGCTACAATCTCATCGTAACCATTGGGCCATACCTTAGATATGTCTATTGAACCTGAAGAACCTCCAGACCAAGCATAACCATTTAATAAGTCGCTCCAGAAAATAGTAGACTTATCTGTAGCAAAGTCAGCAACAAACAACCTACCAAATGCAGCTAGAACCTCGTTAGCTTGAGGTGGAGTTCCCGTAGCATGAGCGTGAGCAGACATCGTCTCAACATCAGCAACAGAATTGGTATATAACAATGGCTCATGCGCTCTTTGGAAAAAGTAAGCATGGTCTACAAAGTTAACTATTTTCCAGTTGTTAGCACTGATTGTATAACTGCCAGGAGTATCGTCAGTTAAAGTAGAAGTCCCGTGAAATATTTTGTTATTACCTGCGGAGAATATTTTAGTGTTACCACCTGAATCCCTAAACTGGTGTATAGCCTCTATGCCATCAGAACTCCCCAATACAGCAGGGCCATTGGTAGACACCATGTCATAACCTTTACGCGCAGCCACGCGACCCTCTTTGTCAATAATGCAGTTATCTGCAACTGATGCGAAGGTAGGGTCTTGAGCTAACGGGGCATCTTGGGTGTTTATACCCGCAAAGCCTGGAGCTGTAATTGTTATGCTTTGTAGTTTCTGGGCCATTATCGTACCTGAAAGGTTAACTCAGAAGGGTATCTGTTAGCGTCAAATGCAATAGCGTCAGATAAAGAAGTAGAGGCTACAGCAAATTGTTCTGCTGCACTTTGACCGCCAGTCTCGCCCCTTTCCCTCAAAGCCATAGCATAGGCTAGTTGTATAACAGGGTTAGTGGGTGCTAACAAGCTATCCGAGTCAGTAGTCAAATCAGTTTGTGGTTTAACAACATCAAACCTTAGAGCGTATGCTGCATCAGGCTTTGGATAAACTTGGACTTCTAAATCCTTATTGGTATCTGTACCCACAAATGTAAAATAATCAGGAGAGCCTGATTGTGGTGTAGTGTTGTAGGTTACATTGTTAAAGTATTCTTTACTTCTAAGGTGCATAAACCTTTTAGACGTAGTGTTCATTACGTCCTTTATAACAGCCAAATCACCACTACCAGTAAGTGAGTAGGTGTCTGTCCCACTTACAGTATTTACAGTTATAGAATCCCTTAATGCAGTCCAATCAAAAGAGTTCTCTACAATCTTCTTGGCGTCATTAACCAAGTCACCTATGAGATGAGAGTAGTCAGTAGCATTAGCTGTATCTACTGTGTCCTCTCGTAATCTGCGGAGGACGTTATTAATCAAGTCTAAGTATGTCATACGAATCGTCTTCCTATTGCTTGAATCATTCCCAATGCTTTAGGAACATTAGCTAACTCTCTAAGCTGCGGCTCAAATAATTCTCTTGAAAACATTTGTTCGGTAATTGGTGCTTGTTCGGCTAGAGCCATAATTAACCCTGTCTTTCCTGGGTCGCCTTTCTCACCTCTTGGCCCAGTTATAATCGTAGGCTGTACAGGTTGGTCAGATATAACCGTATCTCCTTCTGGAAATACATCTGAAATAACCACGGTGTCATTTCCATTACTGTCTACTACAGTACCGTTTCCATTTGTCGTGACAGAACCATTTCCATCACCTAAATCGTTATTATCTCCATCACCGCCACCATCTCCATTGCCGTCTCCAAGACCGTCACCAGTGCCATCTTCATCGCCATCACCGCTTCCACTGCCGTCACTAACGCCTTGATTATTAATTGCAGTACCAGATTCTGTTGCCGCTTGGTTAATAGACTCAACACTATTACCCGTAGCTTGTGCTACCTCACCTACAGATATACCTCTTTGATTAACTAGGTCTACAACATTAGTAATTGCATCTTTGTTGTAAGCACCAAATACATCAAACGCTAAATCTATAAAGCCTTTTAAGTCTAGCTCATCTTTATCTGTATCTTGCCAGATTTGATTAGGGTCATCCGTTACAACGCCAGGTACTTCTTGAACCAAGTCCACCATGCCATCGTCTAGTGTTATTCCATCTTTTGTAGTGTCAGCAAAAACATCCTCTTCAGGCAAAGGTTGACCAGAAGCATCATAACCAGCAGCCATTAGAGCTGCGTTAACTTCTGCCTTTGGTATGCCAAGAGTTTGAGAAACAACATCAGAAGAATAGCCTGCATCTCTTAAATATTTTGCTACTGCATCTGCTTGTTTATCTTGAGGAACGGTAAACTGTATATCTCGTAAGTCCCTTTGGGCAGATTCAAATTGTTCTTCTGCTTGGGTATACATTCCCTCAGTTTCCATAAAGGCTCGTTGAGCAGAGCTTTGTAATATGGCATCAAAAATACCGCTAAATGGAACAATGCCTTCATAGCTTCCAATAGGTGTAGAATCAGACATTACTCTTCCTCAATCATACTTGATAACAGATGCAGAGAGTTGTACTGGAGAACTCCTGAAAGATATACAGGGTCTAACCCTTGCTCTATCTTTTCTAAGCACCACTCATAAAGCTCTACGTCTGCTTGTTCAGCAATAGCGTCCATCTTGTTTATAGGAAACTCTATAACTTCCATTAGTCTTCCTGGCAAACTGGATTCCATGCAATAATTGGGACTAAAGACAAAAGGTTATCTATAGTAGCGTCAATGTTTTTAACTGTTTGTAACGGGCATAAAGCCTCTTCAGCTTCTCTAGCATTCTCGCCTATTTGTGCAGCATTAAAAGAACCACATCCCACAAACGTAAAAAGAATAACTAAACCAAACAAAACTCTTATCATTTAAATAACCCCTTTACCCACTGATAGCTTCTTACTGGAGTCCACATAACCCACTGACCTACAGGATGTACATTACAAACTGCTAATGCTTCTCTGAATATTTTATCTGCCATTCTCTGGTCTATGCCGTACATATTCTGTACAGCCTCGCAGCATAAGTAGTCGTGAACTATTGCAGCCTTACGATTCTTAGCATTTGCCACTGGGACTAGCCATCTCATTAACCTTGGCACACTAGCTAGGTCTGTAAAGAATCCGTGGGGAACAGTAATAGTTTGATTTAATGTATCGCTGCGATACTCAAATGAAGATAATAATCTCCAGCCTCCATCAACAGGCTCCATTAATAAACTTTCAGTAACAAAATGACTCACTTTTTATTCCTGCTTTCTTTTAAAGATTTAATACCAAGAACAACCGTTGTTAAACCGCCTGCAAAAACTCCAAAATCTGCCAATATCGTAAACCAAAAAGAAACTTCCTCCATGTTTACGTTTATCCCCCAAACAGAAACGGTAGATACCCCTGTCACCATTGCTTTGACGGCTGTTGGTTCTCCGTTTCCAAACATTTTTAGTTGCCTCTATTATTACTTGAGCCAAAGAAAAACGCACTAATGCCAGATATTAATCCTCCTAAATAACCAAGGATTATATTTGCCAAAGCATCGTCTACAGCTTCTGCTCTAAAAGTAACTAAAAATATATAACAAAGAAAACCAAGCAAACTTATAATAGCGAACACTTTTGGTGTGGGGTCTTCCCCAAATATTTCTCTAGCCGCTTGTCGGTCTTGTACTTCTATCTTTAAGTTATCTAAGTCTATATTTCTGTCTTTTAAGACTTTAGCAAACTCCATTTCTACTTCTTGCAAAACAATCATAGAATCTGGATGTTCTTCAATATACTTCTCTAGCTTTGCAGGGTCAGTTGTGTTGGATATTCCAAGCCTATCAGCAACTAACCTAACAGCCATGCCACCCATAGGGCCGCTTTCAATTGCTCTTCCCACAGTGGGAGCTAAACTAGATAAAAGTCCTTTCAGCTTAGCCATTTAAACCTCTACCATAAATGTAGTTTTAGGAGGATTTTCCACCCTATCTCTAGGGAAAGGAGAAATGCCTAAGTGGTCTAACACTACCCCAGTGCTTTCAATCTTTTTGGCAACTTCGCTAATGTTTTGCCTAGCGTAAGCTGCTGTTCCTGGGTTATCAAACCACATACTAAATCTTCCGTGATTGTCCTGTACTGTACCTTGCAACCAAATGTGGTCTTTTTCTCCCACATCTGCTTCAATGTTTATGGACAGATTGTCTAAGTCATTATCTTGAAACTGCTGCAATCCTATCCATTCTTCTTCTCCAGCGTTTATTTCACCTTCACCAAAATCAACTGAGTTGCTTCCTTCTTCTGCTTGCTCAAACTCTCTTGCTTCTGGAGCTTCCCAAACAAAAGATTGTTGATTAGCGTCAGTTTGATTTATGTTTACCTTAACTGGAGGTAAGTCTTCAAATACGTTTAGTTCTCCAAAAGCCGATGATTCGTTGCTTTCTAAAACTGTCTTTAAATCTGTCAGTAACTTCTCAAACTCTTCACTTTTATTTATCTTTTTAGATACGTTATCAAATACTTTACTTAGCTCAGCCTCGCTTGTTGGCTGGTTGTTTATCTTGCTTTCTTTAACTGGAGTTTCTTTTGTTAGTACCCTAACATTTACATCATCCCCAGAAGCATGAACAAAGTTTCCTTGTATTTGAGCAGTGCCATTCTCCGTGCTTAATGAAATTGATTTACCGTCTTCAGATACTGCTCCTTTAACGGTTAGCCCTTCGGGTAAATCAAGCTCTTTAACTATCTCTGTAGATAAACTTACTGTAAGCGTTTTTACACTATCTATCTGTATTGCGTTGTAATTAGCAACAGGATTATCTGAGCTTATAATCATCAGGCAGTCTTATCTATTAAAACACCCTCACATCTTCATTTAGAGTTTCTTTAAAAACAGGCTTGCAGTAAGTTAAGTCACCTTCTAATCTGCCACTGTGCATATTCAACTTATTAGCAAAGTGATTGCATCTGCTTAGCTCAACAAAAGCCATAGGTATTATTTCTGGTAAACCACCTATAATTATTGCAAGAGCAAATACTTTCATTTAAACAATCCTAACCTTCAAGTTAGCCGCGTTGGTTGACGTTATCCTAACTTTATTCTGAGCGGGAGCATCGTAGGTGTAATCAGTGCCTAGTATTGCACCTTGATTCAACACATTTGCATCGTAGTTAATCGCCACACCATCACTGCTTGGAACCGCAGCACCGCTAGACAGGTTAAAGATAATTGCTAAGTCTAAGTCATCAGCTAGTGTGAAGTGATTGGCATCAGGGATAGCGTCTAGTTGGGTTTTGTTCATTTGGTTTGTGTAATCTGTTAGAGAATATTGATAAACAGAATCGCTAGAATCATCTGAAATAAACATTGTTGTTCCGTCAGCACTAATAGCCATTCCTTGAGGATTAGCTGCCTGAGAATTAACGCTGAAAGACTCAAGAAAAGATGCTGTACTAATATCAAAAGCAGTGCTTAAAGAGTATTTGTATACGGAGTCAGAACCTGCTCCTAAAAGAAACATTACAGACCCACTAGAAGCAAACTGTATGTCTCTTGGGTTGGTATCTGTTACAGAAAAATTCTGAGAATACGAAGCAGTGCTAACATCAAATCCTGTAGTTAATGCGTACTCAAGAATAGAATTAGAACTATCAGCAGTAATAAACATCTTTGTCCCATCTGTATTAAAGGCAATACCAAATGGGCCAGTATCTTGAGCTGATACTGATAAGTTTTGAGTAAAGGAAGCTGTTGTAACATTAAAAGCAGTGCTTAAAGCATACTCACCAACATCATCTCCTGTAGTTCCAACAACAAACATTTTAGTTCCATCAGAATTAAATGCTACTGAGTTTGGCGTGGTTTCTTGCGCCGATGTAGAAAAGAAACGAGCATATGATGCTGTGCTAAGACTGTAGGCAGTAGACATTTCATACTCTCTAACTCCATCACCGCTATTATCTACGATGTACATTTTGCTGCCATCGTTGTTAAAAGTCATTCCTTTTACTTGTGTGATTTGCGCTGATATATCTAAACTAACAGAGTCATAAACAGCATTAGCTAAACTGTAACCCGAAACAGCACCCGTCATAGCCTCCTGTATAGCAGCCAGCTCTGCGTTGGTAGTCGCGTTAGCCCAAGTCTCTGAACCATAGGTTGCGTTGGAGTTGTACTGCCAAGTGCCTGAGTT
>VMHT01093690.1_pt1 | contig 12797 bp, 13 predicted proteins | sample 4693611 | NCBI WGS metagenome assembly VMHT01 (sample SAMN12280063, study PRJNA550983) | marine metagenome | isolation source: seawater sampled from same location over 5 years 0.02-0.2 micron viral filtrate | place: USA: collected off the coast of southern California halfway between the port... ... | reverse complement strand
GTTAGCCATAATTAAGGTATAAAGGGTTAATAAAAGGGTGTCAAGCTAGTTTGGTAATAGATTATATAGTTCTTATAAAAACAGTTGATGTATTATCACCACCTGTTGTCGTGCCTGTAACTTGCCACGATTCTCCAGATTTAACAATGGTTGATGCTTCTGCACTTACTTCTTTGCCGTAATCCTCTGCACCAGAAATTGTTACTCCTCCAATTTTAATCGCTACTGAAATACTTCCACTATCTTCAGAACTTCGTACTACTCTAGCATTTATAAATAAGTTTGAAGAGGCAGTTGCACTTCTATCAGTAGTTGTTGCAACACTGCCCATAGAAGCCACAGCAGTATCTACAAAGTCTTTTACAGCTGCGCTAGTTGGCAACGTAGTTTCGTTGTCGTTGCTGGCAATACCATCTGCCTGTGTAACAAGAGTAGCCGCTGTCAAATTAGCAGTAGTTAAATTGTTAATAGCTGTATAAACACCACCGCTTGTTACCATTGTAGCACTACCATTAGTCGGGGTAGTCTGTGCGTTGTGTACATTGTTAATAGCGTTATTAACATTTGTAGCGTTTTGTGTTAAAGTAAAGTTAGCCATTACGATGCAATATTAGTTATTAAACCTGCGGTAACTGTTATTGTTTTACCATCAGCTGTTGTAAAAGTTCCTGTAGCTCCAGCAGTAAACTTACCATCTACATATGTTTTTACACCGCCACTTGTAACAGTTTTAGCACTACCAGCAGTTGGCGTAGTTGTAATACCTACGTTTGCTGTAATAGCAGCGTCCGCTTGAGCAGCGGTCATTGATAATGTATAATCAGCCATATTTAGTTGCTATCAAATATTTTACAGTTGTCAACTAGCATCTCCAACGTCTTAATGATGCTGCCTTACGAGTAGGACGTCCCTTGCTATCTTTCATAGGACCAGGCATACCACTCATTCTAGCACAGAAAGACTTACGACGTTTAGCCGCTTTACTACCTTTCTTTACCTTACCAGTAACAGCAGTCTTTAGTTTAGACCCAGGGTTAGCTTTTCGGTAAGCTGCTACGCCTTTCTTGGTCATACCAGCACCAGACTTAGTCTTACGGTAGTTACCACCCTTGCTAGTAGTTCTACTTATATTAGCTTTTCTTTTTCTTTTTGCCATTAGTATCAGTGTTAGACATTTTTTCTCTAGCTTTGTTTACGCCAGCTTTAAATATTTGCCTTTGAATCATAGCTCCATAATCTGGTGCTACAGTTTCATAAGGGTTTGTAGTTTTTGTAGGATCTTTTTTTTCAACAAGCTCTCTTATTCTTTTATCATCTGCTTCGTCTACAGCATCTTTAGCTTTTTTAGTAATAGCTTTTTTAAACTTTTTAACTCGTTTCTTAACGTCTTTAAACACTTTCTTACCGTGTTTTTTAACCAAAGCTTTACCAGCGTTAAGAACAAAAGTTCTTGCGCCTTGGGATAATAATAAAGGTGCTACTTGTATTGCCATTACTTTCTCTGTTTAATCATTAAATAAAGTGCTACAGCAAAACCAAGCAACAACCCTGTAGTTGCAGGCTCAGGTATTCCTGGGTACTCAACACCTAACCTGTAATCAAACTCATCCCAAGTATACTCTCTACCCTCAAAAGTTAACCCAGAAAACGATTGCCTTAAGTAACTAGGCTCATCTGGGATATAGAAAAAGTCAATAGTAGTCTGCGTTATAGAAGGCTCTATGTTGTACTCGTGGCTCATTTCTTTTTAAATCCCCGTTTCATATTCTTGTATGACTTAGAAGACACAGTAGACTTAGATTTAGGACGGCTAATACCTAGACGTTTCCGTCTGTTAATATTCTCATATAAACTCATTTTTTAAATATAGATTTTATTTCGTTAATAATTTTATGGATAATGTTGTTCTTCGGTAAAAACATAGCTATGATTGATATAATACCTATATAGCAAAAACCCATTGCCATCAAGTCATCTTTGTAATTCTGCATTATATATTCAATCATGATACTGGAGATACTATTGTTGTGTCGTGCTCTGGAGTCTCTACCCTTGGAAGTTCAGGTTTGACTTCTTTAGGTTCTTCTACTTTACTTTCCTCTAATGATTCTTCTTGAACTTCTTTCTCGTCTTCAGTTTTTTCTTCTTGGTCTGGTTCTGTTTTATCTGACTTATCTTCTTCTTCGGTGTTGCTTTCTTTCTCGGCGTCAGGTTCGTCGTCAGAAACGACAACGCTTTCAGGTATGGGATCCGGTTTCTCAGAAGTTTCGTTCTTACTCTGAGAAGGTGGACTAGCTAACTCCTGAGCCTCTGCTACCTTTTCCTGTATTACCTCTTGCCCCCAACTATAGACTGCGTCAAAGTCTACGTAATGATCTATGAATCTTGGTACTTCGAATCTTTCTTCCTTTACGTCCTCTGCTATCTCTGCTACAAATACTTGTGTTAGATCAGTAGCCAGCTCTGTTTGAGCTACGGCTGCTGTACTAACTGCTATCGTTCCTGCGGTTCCTAGTTCACTTACCTTTTGTACTACTGGAAATTCCTTTACCCTTTCAAGAAGAGACTTTTTAAGCTGTTTAGCAGCTTGGTTAGTTTGCTTAAGAGCTTCCTTAGCATCTGCATGGTCCACTCCTGACCCTTTAGAATCCAGCACTTGGCTGATGGAATCCCGCAGATCTTTAAGTTGCTTCCTGGCAGTTTGCTTATCCATTTACATATAATACACGCTTTAGTTGTTTTTTTCCTTGGCATAATTACGATTGTTTTTTCTTCTTTAATTTCTCTGCCATACGTTTAGCACGAGACATTCTTTCGTTAGGCTCTTGCATAATAGCTTTACCTAAGTTTTTAAGAAAATTACCTTTCTTCTTTTTATCTTTTTTAGCAGGTCGTCCTTTTTGACTACCGTATGTTCCTGTTCCTTCTGGCATAATATTTTATTTTACTGATGATGATCCAAAGTAGAATCCTACAATGGCTAAGACTGTTTGTCTAATTTCGGGTAAAATAACATACCCATGTAAAGTCTGATAGTTAGTTCCTTTTACAAAACCAAACCACTTGCTGTATTCGTCAGCTACTGTAACCCCCTCACCACTGTGAGCCAATAGGAATGGAGCAATAATAGCTCCGAACATTACAGTACCTACGATGAACCTACGAACTATAGCACCACCGTCTCCGCCTCTTTTAGCAGCAGCATCCGCACTAGCATCCGCTGACTTCTGTGCTTTTATTAAATTGTCAAGGTTTGCTTGCGAGTTTGAAGCCATCGTACCGATAAGCTTAAACACAAAACCGCTTGCTGACCCACCTAGCATTGCTAATAATTCTGGTGTCATTTGTTATTAAGGAGTTTATAGATTGATATTACGGTAAGTATACTTACTAAAATAGAACACGATATAGATGCCAAAGAATCAACGCTCTGTAGGCTAAAGCTAGCCCACGTGCCAAATAAAGATGCCGATAATCTTTGTATTATATCTTCCATGTTATACGTTCGTACTTCCAGTTGGTAGAGTAATAGTGCTAACAGTAGCAGCTGACTGCTCATCTGTTAAACTACCATACTCAGTTACGTCTACAGCCCATTTATTATTCTTTGTTAATTCAGGGCTGTTATAAGTTCTAGTGTCGCCATAAGCGTCAGTCCAATATGGATAGTTTCTATGCTGTCCTTCTTGGTCTGTTAAAGCTAATGCTTCTGCTTCTGTGTTAAATACTAGATACATATTAATAAATTCCGTAGTGTGCGTTAATGTTATCTCTTATATCTGTTCTGTCAGATGTCTTGTCAGCAGTGTATGCTATAAACTCTGTCATAGAACCTCTCATAACATACTGAGAAGTCCCCCTAAACTGTCCAAGAGTGTCAGAGTTTTGTGCTGGGTCACCAGATCCAAATATAAAAGTCTGTAAGTTAGTCTCGTTATTTGGTATGTCTCCAAGAGACCCTATATTTGTTCCAGTTACTGCGCTACCTCCGTTCTGGAACCAACTAACACTATCACTATTAGCCCCATCTGCAGATACTGCATATGCTACTCCTGAGTTACCAAAGAATATATAACTAGATGAACCTGTAGATGTACCAATCAAAGCTGGAAATTTAGCAGCATTACCGCTAGTTACAACGTCGCATACAACAAAAATAGATTTAGCATTAAACGCAGATGTAAAATCAAAGAAGTTATAACTACTTGATTGAGCATCAGTATTAAATAATATTGCAGGGTTACCTAACTCATCAACATACTGATCGTGAGAATCGTTAGTCAGTCTAGGTTGTTCACTAGCCGTAGCTTGAACAGCATGGTTCCCGTTACCACTTTGGTCGTACCATTTAGATACTGTACCTACAGCACTAAGACCAAGACCGGTAACATAGCCACTAGCTATCTGACCCGCAGTAATAGGATAGGTTGTTCCTCCAGACACCATATCTACAACCGGTCCACCGTTAGCTCCAATATCTCTAAGAGAATAAGCAACTGATGCTCCGCCAAAGTCTAAGGCTAATGGAGTAGATAATACACCATCAACTTTTGCTATCGCACTTTGAATAGGTGACAATACGCTGGGATGAACCAAAGCCATGTTTTATATTTTATTTAATTGAATCTTTACAGATGTAACACTTGTAGCGTCAAACTTAACTATAGAATCTCCGGGTAATGTAACAACCGCATTGTAATCAGCAGTAACAGACAAGTCTGTGCCAACTGCAGTTGTTAAAGGAGAGTAGTTAGTTCCGCCATCCACGCTAATTAAAACAGCAACACTGCCACTGTTAAAGTTACCGTTCAAGTCCATAAAGAATTGTCCACCATCTGCTGGATACAATTCAACTGTAGATTCGTTACTGGAAGTTAGAGTAATCATACTTGTAGATATAAAGTACGATTATTCCGTGTCAAGTTCTATTGTCGACTTTTAAGCTCTTCCACTAGCATAGCGCTTTCTTTTGTAGTCGCTAATACTTGAGGTCCTTTAGGTGTTTTTACAAGTTTTAAGTTACCTTTACGTTCTTGTTGGCTTATTTCTCTTTTAAGCTGTCTGTCACTTAAAGATGAAATAGACTCTTCCATATCGCTTTGTACAGCGTTAATAGTCTCACCTGCAACAAATCCTACTGCTTGTTGTAGTATCGGTCCTATAATAGGATACTGCTCACCTTTAAACGGTGCTAAAAACGATTCCAAGTCTCCTGTTGCTAAGTCAACAGCTTGACCAGCTACTGGTGAGAACATAGCCATAGGATCTTTAAACCTTACAGCGTTAAACGCTAAGTCCCCTATACCTAATATACCAGACTGACTAATAATCCTGTTAAAATCAAACTGTGTCATGTTGGTTATATCAATAGGTTCTTTGCCCCTACTTAGGTCTTTTAATACAGTTGTTATATACGCAAAACCGATAGCAGTACCTAAATATGCTATTAAGTGTGACATAGCCATTGCGTTGTGCTTGCCCTCTCCGGAGTACCCGTGTGCAAAGCGTCTGTACACTACTCGGCTCATACCAAGCATAAAACTAGAGTATTGAAACGCTGTACGTGCAGCTTCGCCCTTTGCTGTACCAGCTTCAAAGCCTAAACGAGACATTGCTTGAGCACCAGCATCTGGCTCCATAACAGCTTCTTTCATATACTGTGAGTAAAATGCTTGTAACTTAGCTTGTGTTTTAGTGTTTACAACGTTAGACGGAGCTACCCTCTCAATGCCGTCAGGAGTCTCTACAACGTGTTTTGCTAGGTGGTTGAGCTCAGCAGTCGTAAAGCCATACTCACGCATGCGTGCGAGCAATACAGAGTCATCTTTCATTGCTTTAAGCTCTACAGCCATACGCTCTGACACTAAATCTAAAAATATAATCTGATTTGTAGCTGTAATACGATTTAAGCCAGTAGCTTCAAACATTGTTTGTACACCCTTACCTAATAAGTCTGTACCCATCGCCTCACCAGTTACAACCCGCTGACCAATAGTTCTTGTAAGTAAGTCAAATCCTGCACCTTGGGCTCTAAACCAAGCGTTCATTTCTTTCTTCTTACCTCTAAAGCCCATGTCAATAGCACTCTTGTACCTTTTCATAAACTGAGAAAAAGGAACTTTAGCACCCAAATAGTCTAAAGTAGTCATTGTTAACGGTATGTCAGACAATGCGGATAAACTAGCGGTAGGTAAATAAATAAGATTAGACGCACCACGAACCTTTTGGAAGTTGTTCGCAAACACAGCGTCTACAGGATTGTCTAACATCCCTGATACTTGCTTAGCAGTCATATCAAAAGTCTTAAATCCAGGAGTTTTCATTACTTCCAAATCCCTAGCAACGTCCATAAGCATTGTGTATGGGTCGTGCCCTAGGTTCTTAATAAGTGCTATCTTTTCTGAACGTGACCTAATCTGATCAAATAACAACCTACCTAAGTTATTAAAGTTACTAAATTTAATTAATGCCTCTGCCTTAGTTTGGTCTCTAAATGCAATCTTAGCTGACTTACGCATAGCTCCAGCAATAGACTTGTTTGCAGTAGAACCATCGTCAATAAATGTGCCCTCTACAATCTCTTTATGCATCCCTTTAAAAAATGCTTTCGGAGCAAACTCTTTTACACCATCAAGCTCCCCTTTTGTGTAATTGTTCATTACACCACCGTGTAACCTAGCAGTTTCTTTTAAGTCTACGACATTCATCATATAGGTAACAAACTCATCTACTTTCATAGAAGCTACTAGTTCCCTACCGTAACTAACACTGTAACCAGTAAAGTTCTTGCTTTCACGCATGTTTATACCTAAACGAATAACCTCTGCTAGCTGTCCACGATTAATTGTTTTTATAATGTCAACAAGTCCTTCTAGTTCTGGTATACCTTTAATTAAACCTTGGGGTTCACCAGCCATTATAGACTTCATTATATCTCTGTGTAAATTCTGAGATGCTTCTACCAACGGAGTACCAGTAACGTCAGCTTTCTGCCCAAAGTACTGAGCCATATATTTAGATTGGTCTTCGCCTAAAAACAATTCTAATAAATCATTCTTTGCTAAGTAATCTACTATAGGACTTTGATCCTTTATAATCTGAGCTTCTATTCTTTTTTGTATAGATGGTCCTCTGCTAACGTCTGACCTTAGGTTGCCGTCAAGCATTGTCTTTAGCTGTGCTAACCTAGCCTTCTTACCACTACCTACCTTAGCTTGTGTGCCAAGAGATGTTCTAATAGCATCGTTATGTACAAAACGTAATATCATTGCTAAATCTTCTTGCTCAAGGAAAGTGTTTACTTTACCTAGTTTTTGTGCAGCGGTTAAATTACCATCTAACAATATAGAGCCTACTCTGCTCAGTATCTCCGGTGGCATACCAGCCTCCTGTAAAGCATTTAAGTTATCTAAAAAGTTTTGAGACGAAGGATCTTGTCTAATAATCTTTCTTACTTTAGCTAACCTAGCAGAAGAACCCTGTAAGTTTAAAAGTATTGTTTCATATTTACTAGATAAGTTATCAAAGCCTTTTTCGTTTAACGCTTCTTGTACTCTAGCTATATGTTCTTTTCTACCCGCTTCGCCTGCACTAATCTTAGGCATGCTTTGTATCGTAGGTAAGATAGTCTCGTCTCCTAAAGTAGTTATAATCTCATCTGTAAGATACTGCTTAGGATCAGCGTTGTATCGCTCAAGCTCAGACACCCTAGCTTTTATGTTAGGATTCTCATACGCAGGTCTAGCCATCTGCTCTACTGTGTCTTTTCCAAGATGCTGTTTATTAAGCTCATGTATATTCTTAAATATGTTAACGGAATCCGTTTCTTTTTTAATATTTTGAATAGTTTCTGCTACACGTTCAGCTATTGGATTTTTACTTTGTAAGCTATCTAAACCTTTAACAAGATTAGGACTATCAGCTTTTAAATAATCACGTAACTGCTTCATATACTCAGTAAGGGATTTATCTAATTGCTTATAAAGCTTAGCATCTTGTTTTGCTAATGTGTTCCAAAACTCTGGTCTTGATATTGCCCACTCCATAAGCACAGGAGCTCGTTCTTCTATAAGGTTCTGTAACTTGTATCCACGTCTCTTAATTTCAGCATCTAATGTAGCATCTTTCTTAGCTACTTGATTTGCTATATTTTGTAGCTGAGCTGCTTGAGGTATATAACTTAAATGATGAACATACTCGTGCATACCTGTGTTAATTACTTGACTAGCATAATTTCTAACACCAAACACAGTAGCTGGTCCAATTGCCATTTTACCCTCAACATAATTATAAGCACCTTTTGCCATGTTATGTTTAGCGTGGTAGTCTAAAGGATGCTCTTGTTCAAAAACGACATTACTCTTCTTACCTAAAAGAAACTTGTTAATTATATCTTGAGTATACTCAACCATATCATTTCGAATCTTAACTAAAGGAGAAGTTCCAACTAATGCATCATACTCTGCTTTCATAAGATTATTCACTGCGTTTAGCTGTGAAGTCATCTCAACAGGAAATTTTTTATTTCCTTTAACTATAACATTATTTTGTGTATACGAAGTTATAATGTCATCTACTTTTGTAGCAGCTTGAGGGTCTGATTGGTTTCGTTGGTATGATGCTTCGTAAGATGTTCTTTCTACAGACTTAAGTCTCATACGATTTGTATTTGGTACATCAGAAACATTAGCAAACTGTTTTAACCAAGCAATATCTGTAGGGTTTAAATTAGCTGTGCTTCTTGTGTTAATAGCATCTTCGTACCTTTTTAACCTAGCTTGATAATCACTCCATCTTTTTCTAATAGAACCTTTTGAACCCTTAATACCTTTTATATAATCTTCAGCTAAAACCTTAGCTATACTATTAAACATACTATGTGTCTCATGCATAAAACTAATACGTTCCATGTCTAGTATGTCTTTTGGCGTAAATTCAGGTTCTTTTATTTTACCCTCAATTATATCTTTTAATCTAGGGTTATTATCAATCATCTTCGCTATTTGCGGATTCCCCTCAGACGCTGCAGATGAAAAGTTTGAATAATTAAACTGACCAGAGGCTCTTGAACCATCCATCATTTCTTTAAATGCTTTGTATTTTACATCGACATATTTATTCAAAGAAGCTTGTTTATATGTTTTGTAGCCTCTTGCTCCTGCAACACCCCCTGAAAATAAAGTGTTCATTGCTAACGATGCAGTAAGATGCTCTGTAGTATATCCATCTCCTAAACTCTGCCTAGCGTATGCGTATGGTACTTCAAGCGCAGCTTGAGCACCAAACAATTTAATAAACTGAGTAGATGAAACAATAGATGCTGCTTTTTTAGCTTGCCCAGCAGCGGTAGCAAACTGTGCATATTTACTTGTGCCTGCAGTTCCGGCTGCTACTGCAAGACCTATAGGATCAAGTAAACCTGCTCCTACAAAATTAGCAGCACTACGTAACGACTCACCAGCTCCAGTTGATTGTTTCTGTAAAAGAGCTATTTCTGCAGACCTTTTAATGTCAAAGTCTAATGTGTTTCGTTCTAACCCTTTTTTCCAAGTCAAGCCTAACAACGGAGCCATTGTGTTATTAAACTCATCTTCACTAATTTCTTCTGATGGTTCTACTTGTTTGTTAAATATATTAACAGCATGTGTTAATATTGGGCCTCCTGCCCACCCAGGAAGTTTACCACCACGCTTGTGAGCATCATTTAATGTAGACCAAGAAGTAAACTTCCAAGCTAAATCTCCAGCTGCTTGAGCTGTATCTTTAGCAGAGTGAGCTGTAAAATCTAAGCCTTGTAAAGAAACTTCATCAATAGTAGGTCTAGGTGTCCCACTTGGTAGTTTTTCAGGAATATATGCCATTTATATTTTAATCGTAATAGTATCTTAAAGCTCTATCTAACACCTGACCAGTTTCACCGTATAGAGAAAACTCAATATCAAAAGCACTAATTCTTTCTTTTAAATGATCTTTAACTTTCTCTTTAACATCTTCTATAGATGGGTCGTGGTAGTTACCATTTCTATCTGATACAGGTTTGTACACGCCTGTGCTTGTACGAAATTGTGGAATGAATGTTTCAACTAATTTTCCATCTATATACCTAGCTCCAGTATCGAGTCGAGAACTTGGCTCAAAGGTTGTTCCAGGCTTATAGCCAAGAGCTATATCCTCATCTAAATCAAAAATCGCGTCATCAATAATAATATTAGGAAATGGAATACCAAGAAATTTTCTTCTTTGGCTATCAGAAGCTATTCTATTTCCGTACAAGCCTTTTATAATAGACCTCATACCTTCTTCAGTTGGTTTAGATGTAGCAGGGTCGTAGTCTTTGTCTATATCAAAATCAATACCTAATTCTCTACAATTTTTAAGTATAATATCAGGATCCCCAATTGATGAGAAAAACTGGATATTAGCATGAACAAAAGTAAGTTGAGCTACCTCATTTATTTTACCTTTGTCAGCATTGTCTACTATACCAAAAGTCTTAAGCATGTTAATAGTATTATTTCCAGTGTGTATCTTTCTACTAAAATCAACAAGGTCATTTGAATAATCATTTGGAAGTTGAATAGGAGTATCGATACCTGAATTATTAGGATCAATTGTTCTAGACACACCGTTGACAGCACTAAATTGTTTATCAAACTCTTCGAGTTTACCTATCGCTTCGTTTACATTATCAGATGTTTTAAGAGAAGTCATTAAATTTCCAATAATAAGATTCTCATAAAACTGTTCTTGTTCTGGCGCGGTAATAGATTGGTTTTTTAAAGTATCAAACAAAGATATATATTCAGGTTCGTTCATACCAAACAAACTTGTATTATCTGGATCCTCAGGATCTTCTAATAACCGAGTATGTTTATCTAACGCAAAATTGTAAATTTCAGTAGCATGTTTATATAATGGATCTGTTTTTGGTGTTGTAGAAAGCACTTCAAAACCTTTAGATGTTTGATCTAGTAAATTAGTATCAATAGTTCCATCTGAATTACTAGTAACATTAAATATTTGAGCGGTTAATCTTTCATTAGGGTTATCGTACACATTATTATTTATTAAAGCATTAACATTTTCATTATAAGCAAGTGGGTTAGCCATTGCTTTTTTACTCATATCATTTACAGCAGAACTTGTAACAGTAGACGATTTACCATCAACGCCTGTTATACTGTTATCTGTTAGATGATTAGGGTAATTATTTCCCTGCTTAATAAAAGTAGGTAGGTATTTATCTCTGTATAATTTATCAGCACCTAAAAAATCATTGCTATCAATTAAATTTTTAATTTCAGGGTCAATAGCAGACATTGCAGATGGTACATCAAAAACATTAATAGATTCATTAAATGTGCCAATTATTTTATTAGCAATACTATTAAGTTTTCTTAATCCTTCTCCGCTAAGCCCTACCTCATTGAAATTAAAATATTGATCTATAGGACCAGGGTTATCAGATAAAATATACTGTTGAAAAGCTGCTGGCATATCGTTTTCAAGTAACAACTCTTTTATTATGTTTGCATCATTAAGCCTAGCTTGCTTTTCTTCACTAAGCTGACCAGGAAACATAACATTATCTCCAGCATTAATCATATTAATAGAACCACTTAATAATTGGTTAAGAGTAGATGCATTAGAGTAAACTGAGTAATTAGTGTCAAACGCAGTGTAAGTTCTTAAAGCTTCATCTTTTTCATAGGCTCCTTTGTTTTTATTAACAGCGTTTTCTCTTGTCTGTATTTCATTTAAAATACTTTCCATACCATTAGGTATTTTATTAAACAATTCAAAATCATTATAATGCTTTGTTACAACGGCTCTAAGCGCTTTAACTTGATTTGGTGTGTTAGCATTTAACACCATTAAACTAGAATATTTTTCAAAGTCACTTAACAAACCTTTTAAATAAGTTTCTGCAAGTTTTGTCTCCCTACCATTAGCAAGATTAAAATTATCTTGCTCTTTATATTTCTCATACGCTATGTTACTAGCCTCAACTTTATCTTCTTCAATAAATTTATTATACCCTTTTAAAGCTTCGTCTGTTGGAACACCTTCTGGGTACGATGCCACTAAAGTGTTATAACCTTTTTCAAATTGCTCAAATTTATCTATTATAACTTTATTAGCATTGTAATCGTTCAAAAACATTTCATTTTTTGAAGCATTGTTTTCATACTGCGATCTTGCTTGTGCTCTATAATTAGTTAAAACACTTTCTCGTGTTAACTGCTTAGTAACACCCTCTGGTCTAAAGTTATTAAAGTCAGGGTCTTTAAACCTACTATCAAATTCTTCTTGCTCAGCCGTAATAGCACTCTCATCCCCAGATGTGTACACATTTTTTAGTTTAATAGCTGCAGCTTTAAATTCATTTGTAAAATTAGTGTATGCCTCTAAACCAACTAACGACTGTGCTTGGTTGTCAGCTCTATCAACAATACTTTCAATATTACCTGCAGCTTTAGCTATATTACCAAATGTCTGAGCGGTTGAGCGTAACGGGCTGTCTGTAGGACGTGGACCAAACGCATCTGACTCAGGTCGAGCCTGAGGTCTTAAACTTGTATTTAATTTAATTGCCATATCTATGCTTTAAATGATTTAAATATCCCTATTCCTTTTCCTCCTTTAGGTACCGATGAACCACCAATACCGTACTTAGAAACACCACTAGCAAAACTAGTTCCTGCTCCTATCACACCAGTAATTAAAGCTCCTGTTCCTTCTGAACGTTTGGCTGCTGCTTGGTTACGTAAGGTAATTGATTGGTTTTGGAACTTAGC
>VMHT01208541.1_pt1 | contig 12798 bp, 16 predicted proteins | sample 4693611 | NCBI WGS metagenome assembly VMHT01 (sample SAMN12280063, study PRJNA550983) | marine metagenome | isolation source: seawater sampled from same location over 5 years 0.02-0.2 micron viral filtrate | place: USA: collected off the coast of southern California halfway between the port... ... | reverse complement strand
CTGGACAGCGCATTGTCGGGACTGTTGAAGCGGATCGTGGTCGGCGCACCGGCATTGGTGCCGGTAAGCGTCAGCGACAGCCCCGGCGCAACGCCGGGAATAGTGTTCGACGCGCTGGTCCGGGCAAGCCCGTCGAGGAGGAATTCGGCATCGGCGGAAGTGGACACGAGCCGGGCCGGGTCCCCGCCCGGCTGCCACGCCAGGGCCGACAGTCCCGGATCTGCCCCGTCTTCGGCGGCTTCGATTACGAACCCGTTCTGTGCGCCGCCGGCACCCTTCACCACCAGCTGCGCGCCGGCGGATGTCTGTGCGACATAGGCATTGAGGCCCGCGTTCTTGCCGTTGATCGCGGATGCCACATCCTTCAGCGTTGCACCGGCAGCGATATCGATCGACAGCGGCGTACGGCCGGTGTCTTCGGCAAATGCGGCATTGGTGACGGACCCGAAACGGATCGTCAGCGATCCTGCCCCGACCGTGTCGGTGGCACTGGCGTAAACCGGGCCGGTCAGCACCTGGTTGGTGGCCAGCTTGGTCACTTCGAGCGAGTAGCTACCCTTGCCGATCGAGCCCACCGGCGAGGAGACGGCGGCCACCGAAGTGTTGCCGATATTGGGCAGCGGGGCGAGATCGCCCGTCCGCATACGCTCGCCCAGCGCCGAGGCGAAGGTCGAGAAACTGCTGCGGATCGATCCGGCAAGCGAGATGCGCTGCTCCAGCGTTTCCGACTTTGTCGCGAGCCGTTCGTTGCGCCCGGCAAACTGCGCTTCGGCAAGCTGCTCGGCAAGACCGGTCATGTCTACGCCGCTGCCGATACCAAGCGTGGTGGCGATCGAGGAAGTTGCAATACTCATCGCTCTGAGAACGACGCTTCACTGGCGAGATTAACAGCGATCCGCCCTTCGGTATCGAACCGCAGCGCCGCGGGCACTTCGACCGCGGGCAGCGGCGGCGTTTCGCCCCGCTTGAGCGAGAAGACATAGGCCAGAACCGAAGCGACCGCACCGTAGAGGTCTTCGCAAATTACCTGCCGCTCGCGCGTGGTGTAATAGACCGAACGGGCGAGCTGCGGCAGCTCGAGCATCGGCAGGTCCATCTCGCGGGCGAGTTCCTTCATCGCCATGGCCTTGTCGCCGCGGCCCTTCGCCAGGACGATCGGGGCGGAGGCCTTGGCCGGGTCATAGGTCATCGCAACCGCGAAATGGGTCGGGTTCGTAACGACGAACTGCGCCTCGCGCATCGCACCGGAGACAGAGCCGGTGGCGATATCGCGCTGGCGCTGCCGCCGCGCGGCACGCATTTCGGGCGAACCTTCGGCTTCCTTGTTCTCGTCGCGCATTTCCTGGTGGCTCATCTTGAGCCGCTTCTGCTGCCGCAGCCACTGGATCGGGAGGTCGACAAAGGCGATCACGATCAATCCCCCGCCGAGCGCGAAGATCAGCGAGACGATCGAGTGCCAGGCCGCCGACAGCTGGGCCGAGAGATTGCCCCGTCCCAGCCCGATCACGGTTTCCATGCTGGTCCACCACCATGCCCCGGCAATGCTCCCGAGCAATGCGACCTTGAGCAGCCCCTTGCCCATCTCGACCAGCCCCTGCGGGCCGAACATCCGCTTGAGACCCGAGAGCGGATTGATGCGCTGGCCCTTGCCTTGAGGTTGTCGAGCACCCAGCGTCCGCGGCCGAACGCGAGCTGGGTGAGCAACGTCACCAGAATTACCGGTACGGCGAGCGTCAGGATTGCAGGGACGCCGAGCAGCAGCCCTTTCATCAACAGGCCGGAAATCGTGAAATCGCGGATGTCACGCGCATCGAACAGGAAGGCATCGCGCGCCAGGCCGGCCAGCCCTTCGAGCAGCCACGGTCCGGCCAGCGCCAGCCACGCACCGCCGAGCAACATCACCGCCGCCGTGCCCGCATCCTTCGAGCGCAGCACATCGCCCTTCTTCGCGGCATCGGCCAACCGCTTTTCGGTTGGTGCGAAGGTCTTTTCGCCGGCGGTCTCGCTCATGGCAGGATCACGTTTTCGGTTTGCGCCAGCGCGTCACCGACGAGGCCGGTAAACTGGTCGTAGATCAGCGGTGCGGAAATGATCAGCGCCGCCATGCCCGCGAGCACGCCCGCCGGCAGGCCCAGCGCGAACAGGTTGAGCGAGGGCGCCGAACGGCTGAGCACGCCGGTAAGCACTTGGACCAGCAGCAGGATCACGGTCACCGGAAGCGCGATCCGCAGCGCGGTTTCGAACATGAAGCTGGCAAACCCAGCGATCGCGGCGAAACGGTCTGCGCCGAGCCAGGTCTGACCGGGCGGGAACGCGTTGTAGCTCTCGGTCACCAGCGCGATCCAGTGCAGATGCGCGCCGGTCGCCAGGAATATCAGCGTGAGGACGATCACGAAATACTGGCCGAAGGAGGTCGTCGTGCCGCCGCCCATGGCATCCTGCGATACCGCCATGCTCATGCCCATCCCGCCGCTGATCAATTCGGCGGCCACGGTCGGCGCGGCGAAAGCCAGCTGGAGCACGAAACCGAGCGCGAGCCCGATGATCACCTCGCCCGCCACGGCCAGCAGTCCTTCGAGCGAGAGCAGCGCCGGCGGCGTGGCGATTTCGGGCATCCATACGGACACGAAAATGGCCAGCGCGCCGGTGATCGACACGCGCACCGACATCGGCACGGAGGTCGCACCGAAGAACGGGGCGGCTAGCAGCGCGGCACCGAGCCGGGTCATAAGGAAGACCACCCGCCACATGTCCTGCTCCAGCGCCCCGAGGCCGAGATCGAGCCCGTTCACCGCGCGTGGCCTCAGTCGCCGATCCGCGCGATTTCGGTAAAGACGTCCTGGGTGAAATCGCCCACCAGCGCCATCATCGACGCGCCCAGGATAACCAGCACGAAGGCCACCGCGCCCAGCTTGGGGACGAAGGTGAGCGTCTGCTCGTTGACCGAAGTGGCGGCCTGGATCAGACCGATGACCAAGCCGATGGCGAGGCTCGCCAGCAGGATCGGGGCTGCGACCAGGGCGGCGATCCACAACATGCGGTCGGCCATGGAAAGGAGTACGGCGCTTTCGTCCATGAGATCTATCCGAAGCTTGAGGCGAGCGAACCCATCAGAAGCGCCCAGCCGTCGACGAGGACGAACAGCAGCAGCTTGAAGGGCAGCGAAACGATCATCGGGCTCATCATCATCATGCCGAGGCTCATCAGCACGCTGGAGACGACGAGGTCGATGACAAGGAAGGGCAGGAACAGCATGAAGCCGATCTGGAAGGCGGTCTTGAGTTCGCTGGTAACGAAGGCCGGCAACAGGATCGAGAACGGCACGTCCTGAGGGCTGGCGAACTGCCCCGCCCCGGCGATGTCGGCGAACATCTCGAGGTCGTATTCGCGGGTCTGGCGGATCATGAAGCCATGGAACTGGTCGCCGGCGCGCTCGATCGCGACTTCCGCACCGATCTCGCCGGCGGAGTAAGGCGCAATAGCCGCCTCGTTAACGCGCTCCAGCGTCGGTGCCATGATGAACAGCGACAGGAACAGGCTGATCCCGATCAGGACCTGGTTGGGCGGCGATTGCTGCAGGCCGAGCGCCTGACGCAGGATCGCGAGCACCACGATGATGCGCGTGAAACTCGTCATCATCAGCAGCAGCGCGGGCAGGATGGTCAGCAGGCCCATCACCAGCAGCAGCTGGAGCGACAGGCTCAGCGGCTCACCACCGGCGCCCGCCATCTGGCCGAAGGCGCGGTCGAGCGCGCCCGAGACCGCGGTATCGCCGGTCTGCGCGCTGGCCAGCGCGGGATAGAGCAGCGCCATGGCGGTGGCGGCCAACCTGGCAGCCAGCTTGGACAGGCGGAGGATCACTGGACGATGTCTCCGGCCTGCTCGCGAGCGGGCGCTTCGGCCAACCGGGTCAGCCCGTTGCGCGAGGTCGAGACGAGGATTTCGCGGCCATGGAACTCGATTACCGCCAGCCGCAGCGTGGGCGAAAGCATGGTGGTTTCGACGATGCGCACCGCCTTGCTGCCGCCCGTGGGGGCGCCGAACTGACCCTGCATCTTCTTGGCCAGCTTCAGGCTGCCCCAGATCATGAAGCCGATCAGCGGCAACAGGATCAGCAGCTTGAGGATGTACCAGAACATCAGGCGGTCTCGGCCGTGGGAGCCGGAGTGACAGTGATCGGCTGCGCGCGGCGTTCGACTGCCGGCTCGCTCGACCCTGCGCCCATGATTTCCAGCACCCGGATCGCGAACCGGTTGCCCTGGGCGATCACCTCGCCGCGCGCGATCAGCTTGCCGTTGACGAACATGTCGAGCGGCTCGTCGGTCAGGCGGTCGAGTTCGACAACGCTCGATTCGCCGAGCGCGAGCACGTCGCGCAGGCGCATCGACTTGCGGCCGAGTTCCACGGTGAGCTGGACATCGATATCCTGGATAAGGCCGAAGCCGTCTGCATGCGTAGCCATTGGGTGTTACTCCGAGAGAGAAGTCTGGTTGAGTTCGAGCGCCACACGGTCGTCGAGTTCGCCGACGCAGCCATGGGCAATGGTGAGGTCGCCGATCAGCAGCGGGACATTGCGGTTCACGGCCACGGGGATGACCGCGCCGGGTGCGAGGCTGGCCAACCGCGCAATGGACATCGGGACATCGACCAGCACCGCACGCAGCGGCAGAGCCACATCGGCGATCGCCGAACCGTTGATGCCGCGCGCGCCGATCGGTCGGCCCTTGGCGGGCGATACGGTGCGCGTACCGACGATCCCGGCGATGGTCTGCTCGCATGCGGCGAGCCGGATCGACCATTTGCGCGCGGTCTTGGTGCTGCTGACTGCCAGCGTCGTCGTCCACACCCGCTCGCCGCCGCCGAAGGGTGCCACCTGTTCGATCACGTCGCCATTGGCGCTGGCGGCGATACCGCGCTGGTCGCTCGCCCGGCGCAGCACTTCGGCCATGCGGTCCTCGAACTGCTGGGCGAAATAGCGCGCCGAAGCGGGCAACGCGGTGCAGCCCTCGTCGACATCGCCGGTTCCGCCGAGGATCCGTTCGAATTCGCCGACGAGTTCGCCGATCCGGACCGATGCCAAGATGCCCCGGCTTTCCTGTCCGAGCGCGAAGAAGCTGTGCCGATGCGCGGTGCCGACCTGTGCGTACCAGTCGGCCACCGGCATCAATTCGGTTTCGGCAACGTCGACCACGATCGCGCGATCGTCACACAATTGGGCCACTTGCCCAGCGGCCTCGAGTGCCGCCGCGCGAGCGAAGCGGGCGAATTCGATGTCGAGATCGGGCGGCGTGGCCGCGCGGCTCAGCAGCTCGGCGCAATGCTGCGCGGCCGGGGCCTGTGCTACGGGGGTCGGCTCGTTCATCATTGGACGATGAACGACCGGAAGTAGACGTTGTCGACACCGCCGAAGCCTTCGCGTTCCTCGAGCGCTTCGTTGATCGCCTTGGTGAGCCGTTGCTGCAGCTTTTCCTTGCCCGCCACGCTGGCGAGATCGGCTTCATCCGTTGCCGCCAGTTCGGTCAGGATCCGCGAGCGCAGCGCGGTTTCATGCTCGTCGAGCCACATCAGCACGCGGCCGTCGTAATGCGTCGATGCAGCCAGGCTGACCTGCACCAGCGCACCGCTGTTGCCGAGGTTCGAAGTGAACTCCTCGGTGAAATCGTAATAGGCGGTGCGGTACTTGCCGCCGCCCGCGCCGTGAACGACGGCGGCCTTGTCCTTCAGGTCGCCTTCGCTCGCCGCCGGAAACGGGTCCTCGTCACCCTTGAGCACCAGCTTGGGGTTCGGATCTTCCTTCTCACCGTCGGGGCCCAGCATGCCACTGGCGAACGCGGCATAGGTGCCGCCACCGCCCGCGGCGAGCAGCACGAGAGAGAACAGCGCCATCTTGAGCAGCCCTCCCTTCTTCTTGACGGGTTCCTGAGGAGCGTTTTCGGTCGACATGGTGGTTTCCTGCTAAAATCTGGATCGGATCAGGCGTAGAGCGCGTCATCGGAAGACGGCGGCTGGGCCTGCGGGTTGGAATGGCCGGCGCTGCCGCCATCACGGCGTCCACGCTGGTCGGATTGCTGCGAACGCTGCTGCTCGGCGTCGGCCTGGCCCGTGCCCGAACCCGCAGCGTTGCCGCCTGCCCCGCGCTCACCATTGGCCGCGGGCTGGTTGCCTGCCTGTGCCGCCTGCGTGAACGCTTCGGGCTGGCGCGCGGAGGGCCGCTCGTTGGCCATTGCCGCGGCCAGAGCCCGCTGGGTTTCCCCGTCCTGCGCGGCGATCTCGACATTCATGCCGCCAGCCGATTGGTCGAAGGTCACGGTCAGCTGCCCGAATTCGCGGTGCGCCACGGCAATGGCTGCCGATTTCGTCAGGTCGACCTGGCGGGCGGCCATCAGATGTTCGACCACGCGTTCGACATTGGCGAACTGGTCGCCCGCGATCGGACGCGGCGCGGCGGCCACAGGCCGGACCGATGCCGCGCTCTCGTCGGAAAGCGCCGCAATGCCTTGCGCCGCGGGTTTCGCGGTATCGGTCTGGGCCATCGCCCGCAGCTTGCCCTTGTCGGCAAGTGCGTTGTCTTCAGCCGGCTTGCCGCCCTCTTCCGAGGAAGGTTTGTCGCCGCCATCCGAACGCATGGCCCCCGGTGCGCCCAGTGCAGCGCGATCGCCCACTTGCGCCGCGGCAGTTTCCACCTTCGCAGTCACCGTGGTCGCGGCTTCTGTCGATGCGGCGGCCTCTGCTGCAGCGCCCGGCAGCGTGATTGCTGCCATGCCGTTCTGCACTGCCGAACCAGCCGCAGCAAGGCGGCCGTCCTGCGGGGCCTGCGCAGCGGAAATACGCACTTCAAGCCCGCCGCCTTGCGCCGGGCTTGCCGCCACGTTCGTACCGGCCGGCGTATGCAGCGCCGACGGCGTGCCTGGCGCATTGCCGGATGCAGCGCGAGAACCGGTCTCGGGGACGACACCGGTCTCCAGCGTCACGGCCAGTTGCGGCACTCCGAGCGGAGTGCCGGAAGCATCGTCCGGCAACACCGGCAAGCTTGCGGCATCGACCGGCAATTCCTTGCCGCCCGGCAAATCCTGCGCCTGCCGGTCCGGCAATGCGCCGTCGCCCTCAGCATTCGCCGGGATGAAGGATGCCAGCTGGTCGAGCATTTCGGAAAACCCGTCCCGCGCTTGCGAACCCTCGGTTTTGCGCGCGTTTCGGCCTTCCAGCGCGCCGCCGGCGGCGGGGCTTTCGGGAGATTTCGGCAGGGCAAAAGAAAGGTTCATGACGGGTCCGCTTCTTGTTCACGGACCTACTATCAAGAAGCATGCCAAATAAGCTTGGCGTTAACCGTTCTCGATCCCGGCAATCACGAGCTTGGCGAGATCGCGCGTGCCTTCGGCAGCCTTGCGCAGGCGCATGTCGGACTGGGCGAAATCCTCGCGCTTGGTTTGCGAAAGCAGCTCGGCTTCCTCGGCCTGCCGCTCGCTCAACTCGCTCAGCTTCTGCAGCTGGTCGCTCATCGCCTTGCCGCTGCGCAGGTCCGCAGCAACCATGTCGCCGGACCGCTGGGCGTAATGCTCGGCCAGGCTACGCGTTCTTTCTGCGACGCCCGAAAGGCGCGCACGCGTGGCTTCGGCATCGCTCGCGGCAACCGCCGACTGCATGCGCTCGACCGTCCGCACCCGCTGGATCAACTGGGCACGTTTCAATTTCCGGCGGTCAGGCCGCATGGCCGACCAGTTCGCTCATCTGCGCAAAGGCAGTGGCGACATCGATGCTTTCCTCGCTCGCCTGCGACAGGAACTGGCACATACGCGGGTGCAGCGCGATCGCCTCGTCGAGCAGCGGGTCGGCACCTTGTCTATATGCTCCCATCATCACCAGGTCGCGATTGGCTTCGTAAGTCGCGCTGAGCGCGCGGAAGCGGCGGGCAAGCGCCGCGTATTCGGATGGCACGATATCGTTCATCACGCGGCTTAGCGACGCGCCCACGTCGACCGCGGGATACTGCCCGCGCTGGGCGATCTCGCGCGAGAGCACGATATGCCCGTCGAGAATGGCACGCGCGGTGTCCACCACGGGATCGTTCTGATCGTCGCCATCGGCCAGGACGGTATAGATCCCGGTGATTGCGCCGCCTGATTCTTCGGAATTGCCCGCGCGTTCGATCAGCTTGGTGATCGTCGCCAGCGCCGACGGCGGATAGCCGCGTGCGGCGCCGGGTTCGCCCAGCAGAATGCCGATTTCGCGCGCGGCGTGCGCCACGCGGGTCAGGCTGTCGAGGATCAGGAGCACGCGTTTGCCTTGCGAGCGCAGATGTTCGGCGATCGAGGTCGCCAGCATCGCGCCGCGCAGGCGGAGATTGGCGGCATGATCGGCAGGGACGGCAACGATCGCCGTGGTTGCGGCGCGTTCCCCCGCCATATGGCGGGTAACGAAATCGGACACTTCGCGGGCGCGTTCGCCGATCAACCCGACGACCACGGCATCCGCATCCGCGCCGTCGACGATCATGTCCATCAGCACCGACTTGCCCACGCCCGACCCGGCGACGATACCCACGCGCTGGCCGACACCGAAGGTGGTGAGCGCGTTGAGCGAACGGATGCCGCTGTCGAAAACCTGCGTGACGCGCGAGCGGTCCAGCGCGCCGACACGGTGCCCGCCAGCCGGCCAGCTGGTGGTCGCCATGACCGGTCCGCGGCCGTCGATCGGCTCACCCGCCCCGTCGACCGCACGGCCGAGATATTGCTCGCCCACGCTCAGCATGCCCGGATTGCCTTCGGGGCGCACGATGGCGCCCGGACGCAGCAGAACCGTGTCGCCGAGCATCATCATCATTGTGTGCCCGTTGCGGAAACCGATGGTTTCAGCGCGGTGTTCGGTCGAAGCGCCTTGCGCGATCGAACACAGCGTGCCGATCGGCACGCCCAGGCCCGAGACCTCGATCAACCCGCCATCGCAGGCCACCACGCGGCCGAACCGGCGCGGGGCAAGATCGAGCGGGGACGTTCCGACCGCCGCCAGCGTGCGGTCGATCAGGGCCTGCATGTATCGAAGATTTCGTTCAGTGCGCGGCGCCACTGCTGCGGGCCGTCCTCGACCCCGCCATCGTCGGTTTCGACCCGCAGGCCGCCGCGTTCCACGCTGGCGTCGGGTACCAGCTCGAGATCCCCCGCCACGCTGTCGCGCACTAGCTCGAGATCGTCGGGGTTGATGTGTATGATCCGCTGGTCATGCTTGCGCTGCAGCATGGAAGCGGCGGCTTCGACCCGGCGGGCCAACCCCGCGGCATCGAGCGCCAGCGGCAGCACCGCCTCTTCGCACAATGCATGGACCGTTTCGAGAAGGCGTTCGCGCAAGTGCCGCCCGCTTTCGGCATCGAAGCGCGCGAAGGCGGTTTCGATGGCCGACCGCGCAGCCCGCTCGGCCTTCAATTGCGCTTCACATTCGGCGCGCGTGGAAATCTGCCCGTCCTCGTAACCGGCCCGGTAGGCCTGTTCGGCGGCATCCTCGGTCGGCGCAGCCGGCACCGCGTCGGCGGGCGGTGCGGTGTAGCGGGTATCGCGGGAAAAGCTGCCCCGCTTGCCCAGCGCTGCATAGGCGACCCTAGACATAGTCTTCGTCGCCCTCGCCCATGATGATATCGCCCTGCGCGATCAGTCGCTTGGCAATCGCGACGACTTCCTTCTGCGCGGTTTCGACTTCGCTCTTCTTCACCCGGCCACGCATTTCGATCTCGTCGCGCAGGCCGTCGGCAGCCCGCGACGACATGGCACCGAAGAACTGTTCGCGCTGGTCCTCTTCGAGACCCTTGAGCGCGAGGACCAGCGTATCGCTTTCGATCTCGCGCAGCAGGACGCCGGTCATTTTGAGATCGAGCACGAACAGGTGCTCGAACTTGAACATCTCGTTCTCGAGGTCCTTGGCGAGCTGCTCGTCGATCTTGCCGATCGTGGGCAGTACGCGCTGTTCGACGCTGCGGTGCGAGCTGTTGATGATTTCGGCAGCCTGTTTGATGCCCCCCATGGTCAGCGGGATCGTGCCATGCAGCTTTTCGATCTTCGCATTGAGCGTGGCTTCCAGAATGCCGATCGCCTGGCGCGACACCGGACCCAGCCGGGCGACGCGGTGGAGCACGGGAGTGTGCATGTCCTCGGGCAGCGCGGCGAGCGCCTGGGCAGCGACTTCGCTGTCGAGCTGCAGCAGCAGCACGGCAATCGCCTGCGGATGCTCGTCGGCCAGGATTTCGCCGATGATCTTCGGATCCAGCCAGCGCAGCAGACCCAGCGCAGGCAGGTTCTCTTCTTCCGCAGCGGGCGCAACCTGGCGCATGAGATTGTCGGTCTTCACCTCGCCCACCGCTTCGGTCAGCAGCTTGCGGACATTGTCGACGCGGCCATGCCCCGAAATGCCGCTGTTCTCGGTGGAGCGCGAGAAGCCGGCGATGGCGTCGGCAATCGCCTGCGGTTCGATCTCGCCGATGCCGCACATCGTCCCGGCCAGCTGCCGCAGTTCATCGGGGGTGAGCTGGCTGAGGATGCGCGAGGCGTCCTCTTCTGCCAGCAGCATCACCATGATGGCCGCCTTGTCGGTGCCGCCCAGAAGTTGCGGTGCGGGCGCGGTCATGCCGAGGCTCCGGTGCGGGTGTCTTCTGCCAGCAGGCGGCGCAGCGCCAGCACGGCATTGTCAGGGTTTTCGCGCGCTATCCGCTGGGCCAGTTCGATCTGGCCGTCGAGCGACTGCCTGTCGAAAGGCGGTACGGTATCGGCCGCAGGACCGCCAAGTGCAGGCTGCTGTCCGCCGCCGACTTGCGATTCTGCCGCCCCCTTGCCCTTGCCATCACCGCGCAGCGCCTTGATCGCGGGCCGCACGGCGAGGAACAGCACCAGCAGGACCGCCAACAGAGCGACACCATTGCGCACGGCCATGCCGAACCAGCTGGTTTCGTAGAACGGCACGCTTTCGGCTTCGATCTTCTCGAAGGCCCGCATGACGACGGTAACCTTGTCGCCGCGATCCTCGCGCGCACCCACGGCTGCGGATACCAGTTCCTTCACCTTGTTGATATCGGCTGCGCTTGCCTTCTCCAGTGCGGCCTGGTCGATGGCCACCGCCACCGAGAGATACTTGATCGATCCCGGGGTCAAATTGGAGACCGAAACCTCGCGGCCCAGTTCATAGACACGCGTGGCGCTGCTTTCGCCGACGCCGCCTGCTTGCGCGGCATTCTCGTTATCCTGCGGAGCGCCTTCGCGCGCCTCTGCTTCGGCGGGCGGCGTGTTGGCAAGCACGCCGGGAATCCCGCCGGCCTGCGCCCCAGCGCTTTGCGAAAGCTGGGTGGTCTCGCGGCGGATGGTGCCGTCCTTGTCATAGCTTTCGCGCGCCGAGGTTACCTCGTTCATGTCGAGATCGACCTGGACTTGCGACGTGAACGCAGCCGCACCGAACATCGGTGCCAGCAGCTGATCGACCTGCGCGTTGAGCTTGGCTTCCATCTGCGATTGCAGGTCGAGCCGGCCACTGTTGGGATCGCGCATTTGCGTCAGCAGCTTGCCGTGCTGGTCGACGACCTTGACCGCGTCGATGCCGAGCCCCGGCACCGAACCTGCAACCAGATTGGTGATCGCTGTGACTTGGCTGTCGGTAAGCTGGCGGCCCCGCGCCATGCGCAGCATGATCGATGCGGAAGGTGCGACGTCTTCACGTACGAAGACCGAACGTTCGGCCTTGGCAATATGCACACGGACCGCCTCGACGCCGTCGATTTCCATGATCGTCATCATCAGTTCGCGTTCCTGCGCCGCCCGCAGCCGGTCGCCCTCGAGGGTCCGGCTGGCGCCCATCGGCAGGTTCTCGATCAGGTCAGCGCCGCTTTCGGGAGTCGCCAGCGATCCGTCGGACGCCACCAGCATCCGCGCGCGATAGACATCGTCTTCGCCCACGGTCAGTGCGCCGGTGTTGTTGTCGATGGTGTAGTCCACCCCCGCCTGGTCGAGCGTGGCGACCACGCTCGCGCGCTCGGCATCACCGAGCGAGGAATAAAGCACGCGCTGCGGCGCGGGCGACAGGGTCGCCCAGGTCAAGGCCAACAGGCCGAGACCCGCAGTGCCGGCAAACAGCGGCAACACCTTGCGCACAGGCGGCTGCGCCGCGAACGTCCGCAAACGTTCGGCGAAGCTCCCCGTCCCTTGAGTGAGCGGGGTCAGCACGCTTGGCGGCGGACTATCTGCAGGAACGATGCCGTTCATGGATTAGACCCCCATCCGCATGGTTTCCTGGTACGCGGACAACAGCTTGTTGCGTACCTGGAGCGTGGCCTCGAACGCCACCCCGGCTTCCTGCCGGGCCAGCATGACCTTGGCGATGTCGGTTTCTTCACCGCGCTCGTAAGCCGCGGTCAGCTTGCCGGATTCGGCCTGGACCGAATTGACGTTCTCGAGCGCGGTGCGCAGCGAATCCCCGAAACTGGGTGCGCCGGTTGCGCCTTCGGCCGGGGCCGCAGGCTTGGGTTCGTGCAGTTCCTGCAGGACCTTCGACCGGTCGATGATCTGCTGGCGCAGCGCGATGACCTGTTCGAGCGATCCGCCGCCGCCAATTCCGCCTACCGGGTTCATCGGCCTGCTCCCACGGCAATTCCGGCTTCACGGAACGAAGCCAGGCGATAGCGCAGCGTGCGTTCGCTGATCCCGAGCGCGCGTGCCGCATTGGCACGATGCCCGCCAACCGAATCCAGCGCTTCCATAATGGCGCGGGCTTCCGAGATCTGGACGATCTTCGACAGCTTGGCCGGACCCTTGGCCTCTTCGGCAGGCTGCG
>VMHT01219619.1_pt1 | contig 12800 bp, 12 predicted proteins | sample 4693611 | NCBI WGS metagenome assembly VMHT01 (sample SAMN12280063, study PRJNA550983) | marine metagenome | isolation source: seawater sampled from same location over 5 years 0.02-0.2 micron viral filtrate | place: USA: collected off the coast of southern California halfway between the port... ... | reverse complement strand
GGTTTTGCTTTGCCACCGACTTTCATCGTCATTGTCTCCATCTCCGCTTCTGTCAGCACTCCGTCCTCCACCACACGCTTTCCGATTGCCATAATCACATCACGTTTCTCGTCTGCCCTCATGGCTGAGTACAGTTCCATGATTGTCTCAATAAGTTTCATTGTCTTCATCCTCCCACTCCTTGAGAAAGTCCTCTGCAACTGCTCGATACAGAGAACCTTTCTTCTTTTCGATATGTTTCAACGCTTGCTCGTTGGTCATGCCGTAATCGTTAAGACATGTAGCCAACATGCTATCCACTTCGGGTGCTACACTGTTTCCAATCTTACTCATGCTTTGCCCCCACTTTGAAAGAGATGTCACAATACTCGCCAGTCTCTTCGTCTAGGTAGTAGAAGTCTTTGGCTAGCATGTTGGCAATCTTCTGCCTCACGAGGTTCGGTGCTTGCGAGCCCTTGTAAATGAACCCACCACCCTCGACTACGTCTGCGACGTATCGAGAGACAACACCAACAATTTCTCGCCAGTCGTTCGGGTCATAGAACGCTTTGCCACCATCAACCTTTGGTGCTTTTCTCATTTCGAGAAGTGCTTGCTCAACCTTTGGCTTTGAGTAAGACGAGGGCGTCTTCGCCACTGGGTTCTGAGCCTCCCATGCAGACTTGGTTGTCGCTCTCGTATACACAGCAGTCTTACGTGTAGACTTCTTCTTCGCCTTGGCTTTGGGTTTGCCACCAACGAACATTGAGATGTCATCCTCAATGACCAATGGTTTCTCTTCTTGCAAGCCATAATCGGCAAGCTTTTTATCAACGATTGTTTTCTTTATGTCTGAACTCATAGTCCACCTCCATACATATGTGTTTGATTTTATTGTAATTCGTTGACCGAACATGTTGGTCAACAACTCTATGGGCGACCTCCAACCAAAACATGACGTGACGACCACGCTTTGGAAAGAGACCAAACCATTCCTTACGCACTGTAACAGTACGTTTCCGTTTACCTTGTCGCATTGAGTAACAGAGAATTGTCTACAACAAACCTCTCTCCCAACAAAATACGTGCAAGATTATCCATGCCAGCATGTGCAAGTGTCTCCACCGAATCCACAACTGTGTACTTCGGATAGTATCTCTTCACATCTTCTGTCTGAATACCAATGCCAAGACACTCAATGTCTTCAGCAATTAATTGATTGACGGCATCTCGGCAATGTTGGTCGAGAGCATGAGAGTCACCACTTGCACAAGGCATACCATCAGACAAGACGAACATAATCTTGCGACGCTCACTCCTTGGCTTCAGTCTGTCTCTGGCATACAGGATTGCCTCGCCGTCTGAATTGTTGCCACCCGCCATGTCTGCGATTGCACTGATAGCACCCTTTGCCTCATACAGACGTTCTTCGTAAGCCTTGAAGATATACATATCCAAGGGCTCGTATCTGCTGAAACGACCAGTGGATGCAACCTTGATTGAATGTCGGCTACCACCTTTGTGCCTAGTTCGATTGTTGAAACCCAACACCTCGTACTTGATAGACGTTCGGTCAATCGCCTCAATCATGGCAATCGTACACTGCATTGCAACATAGGCTCTTTGGCTTGCCATCGAACCCGATAGGTCAATCAAGAATGTGACGGCAGTATCCAAGTCTTGTCTCTCGGTACGTATCTTGAACACGTTGGGTTTACTGTTGTATGCACCAACAAAACGTCTGCTATCGAGACGACCTTGCTCCTTGGCATAATCCCAATCTCTGTTCTCACGAGACAACAAGGCACGTTCAAGCTTTCGTCGCATCACATTGACATCGCCAGCCATGCCAGCGACTTGCTTGTCATACTCGTCTGCCGTACCTCGTGCCAACCATCTGCCAAGTGTCTGACTCGAACCATACTTGCTTGGGTCATCAAGTCTGTGATGCCACTTGTCACTGGCAGTAGACAAAGGACGATACGAACCCGAACCACCCTTGAGCAATTCTGTCGTCTTGCGTAGTTCCTTGACCACACAATCCTTCACATCGAACTGCTCGTACACCTCGACGTCTTCTATGTCTTCGGCTTTCGTCTCCGTGTCGGGAACATCACCACGTTCGCCACCTCCAAACTCGTTGCCGTGCTTGTGCTTTGGCTTGTCTCCCTCATCTTTCTCTCCATCACTCGCAGTGTCGTCGCTTTGGCTCCCATCTCTGTCAGCCCCCTCATCAGTAGACCCATCGCTTTCTGCCTCTGTTTTGGTTCGACTGCCATCTCCACTCGAAGAGTCATCCCCTCCCTTAGTTCCACCATTAGGGTTATCAGTTTCTTCATTGGCATCTGCCTCCTCTCGTAGTTCACGTTCGATGGTTCGTGCAAGGTCAACAATATCCTTGCTGTTGCGACATGAATCAACTGCCTTGACCCATATCGGTAGTTTCTTGCGAAGATTGTCACTGCATACGTCAAGACATTCGCCACAACTCTCGCCACCATAGTCTTTCCGACCCTCCCAAGTGATGGCAACTGGTGCGAGGAATCTGTCGTCTTTCAATCGCTTGTCGCTTTTCTTCACGTTGTCCAAGAACTCACGATTGACCGCAGACGTAGTTGCTCGCAAGTTCTTTTCGCTCCCAGGGTAATCACGCATGACTCTTTTCTCCAACCATACGTCTTCGAGACCATTGGCTAGTGATTTGAGCAATGTGTTCTTCGTCTCAGCACATTCGTCAAAGAATGAACGCAATGCCTTGAAGTTTGTATGCTTGACGTGACCACTCTCATGGTCAACGTAGCCACGAATGACCTCGGCAGTGGCATCATCAACCTCTGCATTGTGGTCAATAGACGGCAGATAGATGGTCGAACCATCCGTCGCCGCCCCATCGCCTTGGAATACGACGGATACGTCTTGCTTTCTACCGAATACGGATGAAGTCTTTTGGACTTCGTGTGTAAATAAATCGCCTCTCATGTTTACCTCCTTAGTTAAAGATTCTGTCTACGATACCATTCAACACGGCTCTATCTTGAGCCGAGCATCTATCGAGAACAACTGTCTCAATGGCTTGTCGTACACCTAGTTTGTTGTCTCCACTTGGCATAAGTGAAGTGAATGTGTGGATAGCATTGCCGAGAGCAATGTAACCACGTGGGGAAATGGGTTGCATGACCTTGGATGTCGTGAACGCATTGATATGTTCGGTCACATACTTGCTGACCTTGTTGACCATTGCTTTCTCCAAAGCTGGCACGGACTTCTTAATCAACTCTTCACGTTGCTTGGCATCCATGTATTCGACGTGTATCCAAACCTTGAATCGGTCAAGCAATGCCATGCTTTGTGGTCTCGCACCTTGATACATGCCAAACTCGTCGCCTTGACCAACTGTGTTGCCAGTGGCAAACATACGAAACATTGCATGTGGCTTGATAAGACGACCACCATCCTCGGTAAGCAACAAACCATTGCCCTCGAAAGCCCTCTGCATCACATATGCAATGTCAGGTCTCACAAAGTCCAACTCGTCAAAGCAACCAATCGTCGGACTCATCATCATCTGTGGCAAGATACCATCCACGAACTTCGAGATTGTAGCCTCGCCATCCTTGGACAGAACATCACGACCAACCAAGTCCATACGTGTAATCTCACTGTCGAAGTTGACACGTGCAAAGGGCCATTGCAGACGAGCAGCGACTTGTTCGATAAGTGTCGTCTTGCCCGAACCAGTGTGACCATGCAGATAACAAGGTTGGTTGGTAATCAACGCATACAGAACTCTGAACAAACTCATTGGTCTGAACACGTAGTTGGTGTCAATCTCTGGCACGTGAGGATGGTCGCCATCCCACTTCCAACATGGAACGTCGAAGTCAAAACTGTCCATGCCTTTGCCAGTAATCCCAAACACTGCATGAGCCTTGGCTACTGCGACCTTGCCACTTGGAATCGTGCCGTCACCTTTGACCTCGGAAGTCGTCGGTGCAACAATCGTGGCTGAAGATTTACGCAGACGAACAATGTCGTCACTCATCTTCTGCATGCTGTCAATCATGTCAGCAATCTTCGGCAAGCCATTCTGTGTCAGTGCAAGGTCAATCAATGCAGACGCAGATTCCGTTGGTGCTTTGGGAATTGGTATGCCAACGTCCTCGCTTTTCTTCACAGTGGCAAGAATGTGCTTGGTCAAAGCATTGCTTTTGCTTGTGTGGTTCGGTTCGGGAATGTCTGTGCGACTTTCAAGCAATGAAGGCATTGGCTTTAGTCTGTCGTGGTCGCCGAAGATGTTGTGCAAAGCTTGCATTGCCTCTTCGCTTGACCAATCTTCGTTCACGACCAAGTCGTCGTGTACGTTGCATAGTTCTTCGAGTCCATAGTCCTCGACGTTAGTTGATACTTCACTCATGGGTTCCTCCGTTTCTGATGTGAAAGCTGATAGTCGGCACTCTTCGTACGTCTTGTGGTCAAAAGTCTTTGGTCGTCCGAAGATGTAACCAGTTTTTGATTTGCTACTGGCAGTACCAAATCCATTTCCGTGTGGATAACGGATAGCATCAAGCACGTCTTTCGATTCAATCTTGCCCACAATGATGCCAACCATTGTCTCTACGTCTAGGCTGTCTCGTAAGCCAGTGTATGTTGGTCGTGGATTGATTTGATTATCGCTAGTGCCAATGATTGCACTTTCGTCGAAAGCAAGTCGAATGTCGCTTGATTTCCAACGTTCGAGTTTTGGTGTGACCAAATCACGAATCATTTTTCGTCTTTCAGTGAAGTCTCCCTCACGAAGAGCATCTTGAAGTGTCGTCATATTTACCTCGTGTAATGTTAAAGTTAAAAGTTAAACGAGAGACAAATTCCGAAGAAATTGCCCCTCGATATAAAAGTTCCTTATTAAACGCACGTCGTGTAAAGGGAATTGTCATAACGTATGTATAACAGGTTAGACACCATCTGACAACTCCCTTGTTACTTTCGTGCATTTATTTCTCCCTCGTTGAACTTAACGCACCCCCACTCTCCGTGTTTCTTCTCGATTTTGCCGTCTTCGTCGAGTAGGTTTCCGTCTTCGTCTATGCGTTCGTCGTCTAGCATGCTTTGGAACAGATAATCGCCGACTTGTTCCAATGCCCACTCTGGCATTGTTCCGTCCTCGAACGATTCTTGCATCCCAATACACGTGTCAACTCCGTCTTCGTAAAAGCCAACGAAGTCACAACCACCCTCTTCGTACGTGGCTGAAACAACCCAACCGAGTTCGTGTGCTTTGTCGTACACTCCGATTGGTGGACTCCACGCAGAATCGAATCCGAATTGCACATTCTCCTCGTCTGCGTTGTCTTCCCAACCAGTCTCGTCCAAGTCTATTTCCCACTTCGTACCCCAATGTTGGACTCTCCAATCCCACCATGCTTGCGATACTTCCACTGGCTTGTTGTTGCCTGTGATGTGAGGGAACGTCGGCTTGACCTCGATTGTGCCGTCGTAGTTTGGTTCGGGCAGAAAATGTGCGAGGAAGTTGCCCTTTCTCATGTCCTCGACTAACGCCTTGACTTTCGACTTGTCGTCGTGGGTAAGGCTTACCCAGTTGTTACACCAGTTTGGCATGTTGACCTCCTATCTGTCGTTGCCGTTCATTCGTCTGCACTCGTCCTCCACACGTGACTTCACACGTGAATGGTAGACACATTGTCCAGACCTCGCATGGTAGACGCCCCATCCTCTCGGATGAGACGCCACGTAGTAGTCTTCGCCCCACATCATTTCCACGTGCCAGACTTGGGTTCGTATGGGATGAAGACACATTCGCCGTTCTTCCACGTGCCATCAGGGTAGTAGATGACCTCGCCACAACCTCCAAACCACTCGATAATCACGACCACAAACATTGCGTAGATGAGCAAGAAAATGGTCATGTATGCGAGAGCCTTGCCAAAACTGCGTAGTAGTCGGCTGAGTCGTCTTCGCTTGGATGATGTGTTGGTTATCGTCGTCCGTGGTAGCATTTCCACGAAGTCGTCGTGTCGTCGTTGTCGTTGTCGCATGGTTACCTCCGTATGCGTTGATGAAAAAAAAAGACCAAAAAAAAACCCCACACCCGTGAGGGTGCGAGGTTTTTGGTGTGCTTACTTGCGAAGTTGCACGAAGGCGTTGAGGAACTGAGCGAATTGTGCATCATCCATGCCCTCGACTTGCTTTGCAAGTTCGGAAAGAACGTTCGGTTGTGAAGCCTTTGGCTTTGCCTTGGCAGTCGTCTTCGGCTTTGCCGTTTTCTTCGGTTTGGCTGGGGTTGCTTTAGCAACCTTTGCCCATGCGAGTCTTGCCTCGTCGCCAGTTGAGGCATAAGCCTCAAGACGTGCGACGTCGTTGCCGTTCAAGGCTTTCAGCAAGTTGCCCCAACGCTTACGCTTGGAAGACTTCGTCTTCGTCTCCACGTATGCCTTGATTTCGCCTTTCACCTTTTGCGATTTCGTAGAGAGCCACTGCTTCGCAGTTTGGGTGACCGAAGGGTTTGTGTTTGCATGTGTACTCATGTGAGTTCTCCTTGTGCGTTGATTTGAAACCCAACGAAGTAACGCACATAACGACGTTAGGCTGAACCGAGAAAATCGGCTCACTATAAAAGTTCCTTCGGAACGCACGTGAGGGACGACTCGCCGTCTCGTTCCGTCTAAACTGCTGAAATGATTGCACATGCGTTATTTTCAGGCATTGTTTGGAGCCTCTCGGAGCTAAAATTGAAAATTTTAGCCGTATGCGAGAGGAAACACCCCTACATAGGGAGTCAAAACCCTTGTAGAACAAGGGTTTACATGCGTTATGTGACCAAATTGCGCCCGTTATCACATGCAGACGAGGATGGGGGGAGGGGGTCATCCCGCCCGCCCGCATACAGCGTAGTCAGTCACCTCCCCTACCCAACAAACAATCGGAGTAAAAATTGAAAACGTCTGAAAAAAGAAGTACAAAGGTATGTGAACGGTGCGAAAAGGAGTTTTTTGTAAAGCCCAGCCATATGGACAGGGCTAAATACTGCTCCTGGGAGTGCCGAACAGCGAAAGGAAGCGTAAAAGATATGAAAACAATCATGGCTACAGCAGAAAACAAGCCACTTACGCCCCAGCAGTCTGCACAAATACGCAGTAATATAGCGCAATACGTAAAAGACCAGATAGTTGTGGCTAATGAAGTGGTAATGCACGGCAAAGAATGGACGCCAACACAGGCAAGAGTCTTTGGCATGCTACTAAACAAGGTAGTTCCAGACCTAAACGCTGCATATCACAAGCACGAACACGAAATTAAGAACCTAACAGAGATGTCTCGTGTAGAATTGGAGCAGATTGCTGCTGGAACCAAACAAATAGAAGGAGAATATGTAGAAGATGTTAATTAAAAACCAAAGAAAGGACGCTATTCAGTCAAGAATAACGTTAGAACAGTTTGCTTCGGCTATGAAACAAGCAAATTTGCAGAACGTTCCGCCAGAAAAACGTAAAGCAGCGGTCATTGACCACCTATTTACTGTAATGGCAGACACAGTCGTAGACTCTGGGCTCAAATACGAAATAAAGTCTAGCCAATTACTGAGAAAACGCCTTGGTTAAACCAACGCAACAGGAAGTTGCGAGATATTTACTGCGATTACGTGACGCCAGTGAATCATTCCGTGGCTTCGTAAAGCTTATGCAACCTGATTGGGAGCTTGCAGACTTCCAAGAAGAACTCATAGACGTGCTAGACAACTTAGAAAAGGGTGAGCTAGGTGCAGACAACCTTCTTATCACCATGCCACCACGTCACGCCAAATCAACCTTTGGCACAATCTTCTTTCCTTCCTACTTCATGGCCCGTAACCCATCTCGTTACGTCATGTCTTGTTCCTACAACTCACAACTCGCCACAGACTTTGGCAGACAGATACGTGGGGTAGTAGAAGACAAGGCAATACCTCAAGCCTTTCCTGATTTCAAATTATCACAAGACAGCAGAGCAGCAGATGTCTGGCGTACCGAAGATAACGGTGCATACTTTGCAGTTGGCATTGGGGGTACGACCTCTGGTCGTCCCGCCAATCTTCTCATAGTAGACGACCCAGTAAAATCTCGTGAGGACGCCGAGTCTATGACCCAGCGCAACAAAACATGGAACTATTACACATCAGCACTAGCCACACGTCTCCAGCCAGAACAGAACGGTACGAGACCAAAACAAATTGTAATCCTGACACGCTGGCATCCCGACGACTTAGCTGGACGCCTCCAGCAAACAGAGGACTGGGCAGAAGGAAGATGGAAACATGTTAACTTCCAAGCAATAAAAACAGTCCGTAGTGGCAAGATAAGCCGTCGTGAGCTACCCGAAGACGACTCTAGGTACATTGAACCAGGGAAGCTAGCAAAACTCGCCCCTGGGAAGCGTACAGTAGATGTTCACGACGAAGCATCTTTATGGCCCGAACGTTTTAGCCTTGAAGACCTCAAGCGACGTGAGCGTCTGAACCCCAGAGAGTTTGCATCTCTATACCAACAGCGCCCATACATTGAAGGTGGTAACATTATTAAGACAGAATGGTGGCAGAAATACCCCAAAGACCTATCACCAGAAAGTTTTACAACTCTAGTTATCGGCGTCGATACAGCGTTCAAGAAAACAGAAACAGCTGATTACAGTGTAGCCGTAGTAGCTGGCATGGATAGAAACGGTGATATATATATAGTAGACATCATACGAGGCAAGTACGACTTTCCAGAACTAAAGCAAATGTTAGTTCGTTTAAACAACAGATGGCGAGGCAAGGGACTCCGAGCCATGTACATAGAAGACAAAGCCTCTGGTCAATCCATACTACAGGAACTAAAACGTGAAAGTGGTATGTCTGTAATTCCTTACAAGGTAGTCCATGACAAGGTAGCCAGAGTCAATGCTATCCTTCCTTTAATAGAAGGGGGACGAATATTTATTCCAGAACAGGCAGAATGGTTAGATTCATTTATAGATGAAGCTGTAACATTCCCTGGAGGAAACCATGATGACCAAGTAGATGCTATGACAATAGCTGTTGATGTTTTATCAAGAACATCTATTTCGCCCGATGCTTGGAGCCTTCACACAGATGCTTCACAGTCATTGAACAACTCTAACGTAAAAGCTCTTGGAGATTCCCTAACCAGACGAATTGATAAAAAAGCACATGAATGGAAAGGCTGGGGTCTTTAAGGACGACCAAGTTAATAACAGAAAGTATAGTTTAAATTATGAGTGTAGGTGGCCCAAAAAGTAGAACGACAATAAATTCTGGTTCTGGATACAAAAACGCTGAGTATGTATCAGGCCCGAATGAAGGTGTGGTTGTTGACCTCTCTGAGTTTGCAGAAGATTTAATCAACTACCAAGACATATCACACCGATTGTCAGACGAGCAAGAAAGACGAATCGTAGACTATGTAAAGTCTATGGTCGATATGTCTTACTTTAAAATCAGAAAAAGGTACGACCATTGGAAAGAGGCAGATAGAGCCCACGATGTTTACGTCCCACCGAACACAACAGATTTCAGAGAGAAAGCTGTAATCGCCGATACCAGAGCTATCGCCGATACGGTTCTCACCTACATGATGGCAGCGCTATCAGGTAGAAACCCAATGTTTCAGCTTGAGGGTCTTAACAGAAAATCCAGACAATCATCTATGATTCTGGAAAGAGTATTGCATCAGCAGATGCGAAGAACGGCTGGTGAAGCACGTCTTGCACAACTTCTACTTGACAGTATTCGTTATGGTTTTGCCCCTACAAAAGTTGTATGGGATGCTAGCACAAATCAAAACCGCATGATTAACTTCGACCCAAGGCGCTGCTTCCCAGACCCACGTGTTAACTGGGGTGACTGGGACAACATGCAATATATAGTCTTCTCAGACTACGTTAGCTTCAATTCTCTTCTATACAGTGGCATGTACCCAAAGCTAAAGATGTTCCCAGCTTTACGCCACAAGATTTCTCCACCAAAGAACGCTTGGAACGCACACCAGTTTCATAGGGAAGAGGGTAGAGGTTTATCTATAGACCCATCCGCACCAAACCAAAGAGAAAGATTCGACCACGCATACTTCACGCTTGGCGACGCACGAGTGGTAGACGAGTCGTGGGTACGCTTATCTGGTCACGAAATAAACATACCGACTATCGACCAAATATTCTTAGTCATTACAATACTAGACGAGAACGTAGTCATCCGATTCCAGCTCAACCCATACGGCAGACAGATGCCAGCTGTTATTGGTGGTCTATATCAAGACTCGCACAAGACGTATGGTCAATCACTCTATGACCTTATCTTGCCAATGCACGATATAGCTACATACTTAATGCGTTCACGTATCGACAACATTAGTGCAGCACTCAACAATCTTATCTTCGTTGACCCAACACAGGTAAGTGTTCCTGACCTTATAGACAGGAATCCTTGGGGCGTTGTCAGAACTTTGCCAGGGACGAAACCAGGGGACGGTGTATTTATAGCACAGGTTCCAGATGTAACCCGTGGTCACTTCAATGATATTGCAGCAATGTCTGAACTCAAGCAAAGAGTATCAGCAGCATCCGACGCACAACAGGGTATGCCAACATCAGACGGCATCCGAACGGCAACAGAAATACAGCGTCTAACACAACTAGGTTCACAACGTCTTGGAGTTCTAGCCCGTGTTATGTCAGCCACCACCATCCGACCTATGGTACGGATGATGGTATCAAACATTCAGGATAGTCTATCAATGGACGGTTCTGTTAAAATAGACGAAAGAGAGATGCCAAATCAATTATCCAACATGGTTGAAGACGGCTACCTCGATTACGACGTGCAAAAAGATTTACAAGGAGACATAGACTACCTCGTTATAGACGGAACACTCCCTCTCGAACCTACACGAAACGCAGAGACATGGATGAACATGTTGCAGATTATGGCACAGACAGGACTTAACATGGAGTACAATGCTGGTCAGATTGCTGAAGAAGCTATCAGGGCTATGGGCATTACAGACATGGACAGGTTTCGTATTCCAAAAGAACAGATGCAGCAAGAAGGGCCAAGCCCATCACAGCAAATGCAGCTTATGGAGAAGATGCGAGGTGCATCAGTACAACCGAATGAGAATGTTCAGAAAGAAGTTGAGAAGGGCAACCTCATTCCATTAAGAGAGAGGCAAGCACAATGAGCAAAGCAGAAGCACTCAAAGCCTCCATTACGGACAAAAAGATAGTTGACTTAGTGGAGGAGAACGACAGGCTTTTAGCATTAGAGCTTGAAGAAATGAATAAGACAAGAACATCGGAGTACAAAGCCATCAAAGAAAAAATGACGAGCATGGAAGACCTTATAACAAAACTGGAAACAAAAGTTGAGAGTTTGGAAAAAGCTGGTCAGGACGACAAGTATAAGATTACTAAAGTAAAACTAATACAGTTGATGAAAGATTTGGGGTATTACGAATAATGGCACAAACGCAACCAACAGGCGAACAGATACGATTCCGTTCCTCTAAAACAGGGGAACACATTTTAGACACATACATGGAGAACGTCGAGCAAGGTACTCGTACGCTTCCTGATATGATTGCCGACCTGTTTGACTCATCAGGCGTTTTTCGTTCCACAAACTTTGAATTTAGATTCGACCCATCAACAGACAAGATACAAGTTCGTGTAGGGCAATTTGCCAACGCATCTACTGGCTATCAGGACATCACAACATTTTTTAATGTTACAGGTACATTCAGCACATCAACAACATATCAAAACTTTGACGTAGTAACAGACAGCATCAAAGACGTGTACATTGTACATGGACTAACTTCAGGACAGACATTTTCTAGCGAATCAAATTTTACATCGAGCAGTAATACAACAAAGATTGTAGATGTATCCGAAGCCAGAGCTTATGCCATAAAAGTAAACGGAGCCATTACGGGCTCAGAGTACAGTGCAAAAGCCTGGGCAATCGGAGGGACAGGTGTAACAGGCACAGCAAGCAGCGGTAACGCAAAAGACTGGGCAACAAAAACAGATGGCACAGCAGACAACGCAGAGTTCTCCTCGAAGGCTTATGCTCTTGGCGGAACTGGTGTAGACACCACCACTGGTTCTGCCAAGGACTGGGCTATCAAAACAAGTGGCACAGTCGGCAACACAAGCGAAAACTCAGCGAAATACTGGGCGACATCTACAAACGTAGTCACTGTTGCCAATGGCATTGCAAACATCAACACCGTTGCGACAGACATTGCGAACGTCAACACAACGGCAACAAACATAGCTAACGTCAACACCGTGGCTGGAATAAACGCAAACGTAACGACAGTGGCTGGAATACAAGCCAATGTAACAACAGTCGCAACGAACAACGCTAATGTAACAACAGTCGCTGGCATAAGTGGAAATGTTACAACCGTAGCTGGAATCTCGTCTGCGGTATCTGCCGTAAACTCAAATGCCACGAACATTAATGCCGTCAATGCAAACTCAACTAACATTAATAGTGTCGCTGGTATAGATTCCAACGTCACTACAGTTGCCAATAACATAGCAAACGTAAACAGTATCGCTACAATATCTTCAGGCACACAGACGTTTGCGGTTACAGTCGCTGGTGGTGTGTTTTATATAGACGGCGCAAGCAAGCCAACACTAACACTTGTCCGTGGCTTTACATACACATTCGACGTAAGCGACAATACTAACAGTGGACACCCACTAGCATTTAAGAACGGCTCCTCTTCTTACACAACAGGCGTAACTGTAAACGGAACTGC
>VMHT01196126.1_pt1 | contig 12802 bp, 32 predicted proteins | sample 4693611 | NCBI WGS metagenome assembly VMHT01 (sample SAMN12280063, study PRJNA550983) | marine metagenome | isolation source: seawater sampled from same location over 5 years 0.02-0.2 micron viral filtrate | place: USA: collected off the coast of southern California halfway between the port... ... | reverse complement strand
GTATAGAGTTGACGAGGCCACCTACAAACTCCTTTAAGCTATACGGATGATAGCATTGCTGGCGTCCGCTGTGGGAAATACAATGGTGAAATCACCTGCTGTTGATGTTTTGTCGCCGCCAAAGTCTAGCACCACAACCGAAGGGTCGCCCGATGCGGTATCGTTAAAGATCAACGCGCCACGGGCGGTGATTGTCGCCGTGCTAAATGTTAAATCAGCAAAATCAGTTAACGCTGTTGTACCACTTGTGCTTGGATCAACCCGAGTAAGCGCACCACCCTTTGCAGTGTACCCAGTTCCAGACACCTCGTTTGTCGCCGTGTATGCGGTTGTTGAGGCATCAAATGACGCACTATTTGTATAAAGTGCGAGATTAAAGGTGCTACCACCTGAGTTTTTAAAGTTGTGAACAGCCTCAAGAAGCTCTTTCTTAAAGCTGGTGCACATGAAGTTTCCTGAAAAGGCCATGTCACATTCTCCTTATAAGTTCAGCAAGGTCAGGGTGCCCCGCATCTTTGATTGCATTATATACAGTAGTTCGATCACTTTTAACAGCTTCGCGTAAATAGAACCCAACTAACTGCACAATACGTTTTTGAAAAGCACGAGCTTGCGCTTGTATCGCAGGATGTGCTTCATCTGAAACCGAAATGATTTTTTCTGCACACCGTTCTGCTATTTCTTCTGGCGTAAAGCCACGGTTCTGAGTGGTGTGTACCTCTACCTTAAAATCTTCAGGTAAATCTATATTTAACTCTGGAATCATGTGCGTGGTTTCCTAATCTGACCGTAACGATACTCATCAATAACCTCTTGAGACTCACCAAGGTTTTTCAATCGTGAAATACCCTCTGCAAAACGCTGGTTGTACATCTGCATGAGGTTTGGATCACCTTTCATATAGGTATACGCCTCAACCAAAGAAGCATACAATAGCGTGATCTCTGCATTATCAGACAGCCAAGTAGTTCCCGATCCTGCTCCCACAGTCAAAGACGCAGGTCGGTACAAGTAATGTATATCCACAGTGTAGTTAGCGTCAGGTGTAGGACCTAAAATAAAATTATCTACATCAAACTGCGCGTAGTATTTTGGCTGTCCCGTGGTTGTAGCATCAGGTGTATACGTCTGCACGAAGTCTAAATCTTTAAACAACAGAAACTCTTGTGACCCGCTTACAGCGATGCTTAACGAAAATGGAGCAAGGAAGTCGGAGGGCGCTGCAAGATACTTGTTGCCAGTAGTCATAATACCCGACTGGTTTTTTTGGAACAAGTTAAGCTGTACACTTTTTAAAATACGCTCTTCCGCCAACCTGATAAACAAAGGCAAGTTGTTTACGAAACTTGTCTCATCGTTTTCCGTATAATCCTGAATGGCTGTTTTCAGTTCATCGTATGTCATGCTCATGTCGTCACCGTCACTGTTCCGACTGAACCAACCGCAACCAATTTATTTGGCGGCGATAGCCCGTCTTGGTAATTGTACCCCACAGGGTTCCAGCCCCACTGTGTTGCTCGTTGATTAGGCAACCCCGTTTCTGGTCTCGGATTGTACAAGGCTTGTGGATCAGGACCTACACGAATAGGTTCTAGCTGTGGATGCTTGGGTTCATACTCATCAGGACCCACCAAGGCACCCGTCCATTCCTTCTTCATCTCACGAAGACGGTAACGGCGACCTGACCGATCCGATATACCCCAAGCATGTTTACCACTAGCGTATGTCATTATGCCCTCAAGTAACGAATGCTAGGCTGCAACTTCAACGGTGTGCGACCTTCATCCTCGTCCGCTGCACGTTGGAACTCTTCCTCGTACACCGACTTTAAAATCTGCAAGCGTTCGGGCGCTCGTTTCATACCCATGTAATATGCTAACCCCGCCACCATACAAGGATAAAAACGAAAAGGCATGTCAGTAGTATTAACAAGGGTATCAGCATCGTCGATCCGCCGAACGTAATAATAAATGAGTTGATCTGTTGAGTTTTCAGGAACTGCCCAGAGGTTAATTACGGGATCAATCTGCCTGTCGAAATAAAACTGGCTTGGTCGGCCCTGCGTTGTTTTGTTGGGTAGTCCAGAATAATCCCCACGACTGATCCGATCTATCGAGTAGTCCGTATTATTTCTACGAACCACAACATCCAATATATCAACAACATCGCTGGTAAGAGTTTCTTGGGCTTGCCCTTGGGTCAAAGTAATTGTGGCCTGTTTAACAGTCCAGAGGTTTAATCCTCTATTAGCCCAGTCGGCAAACATCAGGTTCAACGACCTCCGCGCCGTTCTGGCATCATAGCCCGTGCGAACCTCGAGGCCACAGCGTTCGTACGCTTCCTCGATAATTTCGCCAACGTCCATGTTAAAGTCGCGTGAACCTGAAGTAGCCATCAGTAAGTAGTTCCTTGTTTTATGCCAGACATTTGCACCGCAGGATTACAGCCGTCTACTTTACCACCAGCCTTAAAACCCTTACGAACCATGCCGCCGCGCATCATACCTTTAACCTTGCCGCCTTTTTTAAACCCTTCGACGCCTCGGCCCTTTAATATATCTTTCTTTGTGACTTCGCCGTCACCTGTTAAATCTGGAAAACTCATTTTTTACCCTTTACCTTACCGCCGCGCATCATCTTGACTTTACCGCCACGCATCATTTTCTTCTTTGGCTTGCTGACCGCGCCACCGCGCATCATTTTCTTTTTTCCACCACGCATCATTCCAGGCATATCAGAGTCTCCTTTCTCTCCGAGCTAAGATGTGTCTTTCGTAATCCTCTTTATCATAGTTTGTATAATACCCTAGTTTTTCCAACTTTGCAGCAGCGTTTTCTAATTCGCTCCAACGCTGTATAAAAACTACGGCGTGTTCGCGCAAATAAGCCAACAGCCATATATCAATACCCGCAAAAGTAAAAAACTTGTTCAGGGCCATACACTCTTCTTCTAGTTGATCGTAGTCGTTATCGTAGTCATAGTCAAAAATCATAGTGACTTTGTAACCCGTGCGAAAAAACTTCGATGACTCATTCAGGACATCGGCCCATAGGTCATCAGTTACAAGCATCTTTACTTCACGATTTTGATAAGCAGGTAAAGCAAAGGGACAGGCAGCTACCCCGTTGTTATGAACGGTAGGTTTCGATAACTCTTCTGCCCACTGTTGTATCAAAACACCCTCACTAACCCACCATTGGCTTTTTTCTGTTTCCAGCTAATCCTTTTTGACGACTTTTTCTTTTTAGCCGCCGATGTACATTGAGCCATCGTAGGACGACAAGCGGGATATCCTTTCCGCTTTTCCCCTTTTTGACGACCACACGGCTTACCTGTCTTACAGTCTACCCAACCCTTCCCATCATTCTGAGAAAACCATTCGCGGAGAGAGTTTTTCTTTTTCGCCATTATGCGTACTTCGTCCCCTTACGACGAGCCTCCATGACTTGACCACAGCCAGAAGCTACCATTCCGCCATCTCTATACCGATTGCGCGTGGTCCGTTTGGGATTATCAACCGAAGCTACTAGCCCACCATCAGCCTTCTTTTGTTTTTTCTTAGAAGAGTTTCCCCAATTTGCGGCCCCGACCTTTCGGCATTTGGACAGCGCCCCGCTTGCGTACGCCGAGGGCCAAACCTTGTACCGACTTTTGACCTTGTGATAACACGCGTCCTTTTTTGTTTTTGCCTTTTTTGCCATTAGTCATTTCCTCTGGAGGTTTGGAGATTTGAAAGGGCATCTGTCCACGACTGATCATAACTTGCTTGCCTTTCTGTCAAACTCTCTACTGCTTGAACTAAATGATCTATTTTAACGTCCATGACTTCTGTGCGTTTGTCTACTGTAAGTAACGTAGAAATCATCCACACAAGACCCGCAGATCCTAATGTTAAACCTGTGCCCCAAAACAGAAGCTGTACGCTCTTATCCATTCTACTTACCACTGCTTACATGACCAATACTTGGCCTTTAGTTTATCAAGAGTGCCTTTGTCACACCCGTGTCTTGCACGAAATGATTTTCTAGCCTTGGGGTTAGATTTTCGAATTTTCATATTGGCGTCCCCAAAACGGACAATCTTTTCTTTTCCCTTGTCACAGGCTTTAACGACAAACTTTTTGCCACCAGAAACTTGACGTTTTGGCTTGTTGCATTTCATCTTATCTTTGTCGATTTTAGCCATAACTACTCCACAATCACTGATATGGTGGTATTGCTGGGAATCGAAGCGTATACACCTTTTTTGGCTAGTATGCCGTCCCCAGGAAGAAATATCTCGTCCATACCTTGAGAAGTTTCATCGACTCTGAGTAATACTTTTCCTGACGCTTCTGACGCGTTGTCATAAAGTACAACATGCCCAGTGGCTCCAGACTCATAAGTCAAAAGTACACCTTGTAGACGACAGCGTCGAGTTACCAACGCTGCCGAAGTTTGTGAGTAAAACGATGTTACCTCACTACCAACCATCTCGCCACCTACGACAAGATAATGGTGAGTTCGTTCGCCGATCCTGTAAACGCTGAGACATAAACACCGCTACTTGCAATGATGCCATCATCAGGAATGTTCATTACATGATGACCTGTAGGAAACTTTTGCGTTAGCAAAGTGTCCCCGCTTGCACTTCCGTTTTTCAACGTAAAAGCACCCGCAGCCGCCGCGTAAATTACAACCTGCCGTAAACGTGACCGAGATGGGCCAACGACTGCCGCCGATGTCCCTTGAACCCAATTATACGCTGTTACTGGACCAGCCATGAGTTATCTCCTTACGGACGAATTACAGTGTTATATGCCTGTGCATACAAGATTGTAATTACGGCAACTCCCGCAGTAGTTGCTACACTGTTTGTAACCGTCAGCTTTAAATCCGAGGTTCCTGTGTTAGCCCACTCGCCTGTCCCACCACCTTGTGTAGTGACAGTCTTGAGACCCGCAGTTGTGCCCGTTGCCAAAGTGTTAAGGATTGTAGTTGCACCACCAACGGTGTCACCAACGCTAATGTTGGTTGTAGCATTCGCCGCTGTTGATAGATCAACAATACAATCAATAATTTTTGAGTTTGCTGGGATGACCATGTCAGTCGAACCCGCTGCAATCGCGCCACCAGAAAGATCCATGGTGTGCGTCTGCATCATTACAACATAACCTACGTTGGCAATGTCCGAACCAACAGTAGTTCCTGTTGTGTTTTTAATGTTTCCTGCCCGAATAGGACCTGAAAAAGTTGAATTAGCCATGGTGATCTCCTGTCTTGGCTAGTGTCAGTCGCCCAATGCAACTGTCAGGGATAAATTAACCATACAGAAGTTTCAGATAAAAAGAAAGGGGCTACCGAAGTAGCCCCAGTCTATCAGGGAGGAGGTAAATGAAAGTACCCCCTACACTATAGCACAGATTTATGCACCTGGCGAACCAAATACTGCGCGTGGGTCTGAGAAACCGAACGAGTAACGCTCACGCGCTTTGAAGCGCATGTTACCTGTATCGAAGTCTGCTTCCATGCCAGTAGTCATTGGCGTACGCTCGAAGTGGATAAATCCACGAGGCGCGTCTGTCATGACGAAGAACGCATCTGGGTCCGTTAGGAAGTCGTTAACGGCGTAACCGTTTGGCAACATACCCATTGAACGGATAGCGTTAGTGTCATTGTCGGCTGTGCCAACACGCAAGTTTGATACCATCAAACGCTCTGCAACGAATTGCAGTTGACGTGGGATGACCAACTTGGTGCCGCGCAACGCGACTTTAAGACCACGCTCGTCAACAAACCCTGCAATGCTGATCAACGCGTCTTCCAAAGAAGTCTCGTTCAAGTCAGCCGCAGTTGTTGGTTCGTTGGCAAATGTCCCACCTGATGTAAGTGGGTGGTTGGTCGCACAAAGCGCAACACCGTCACCACCAGCAGATGCGCCAGCAGTAAATGCGTTGTTAAGAACCGCAGCGGCCTTAACTTGTTTTGTGTGAGCCATTGACCGAGCCAACGCACGAGTATAACGTGAGCCTAGTCGATCATAAAGGTTATCTTCGATAGCCTCTTCTGTGATCGAGAATGCCAACGCGATAGTCTCGTGGTTATAACGAGCAGTATACGCTTCGTTTGCGTCGTCGTAGTTGATTGCAGAACCTTCCGACTTGGTTGGTGCTGCGCCGAAACCACTCAACATTACTTCCTCTTCGAATGCTCGATCAGAAGATTCTGTTGTGTAAATCTCTGCATGTTGGTCTTCGTACCTACTGTACTCCATACCGAACAAGGCGTTGAGACCAGGTTCCAACTCTTTCGCTAGTTGTGCGCGAGAGATAGCCATAAGTTAGTCTCCTTATACGCCAGTAGTCGATGGAGTACCAGCAACAATCGCACCATTGGCGGAGTTGAAGCTGTTATTCAATCGAACGATTACAGGGATACCAGCCGCTGTGAAGTCGCTGTTTTCTGGATCATCTTGGATTCCGATGATACGCAGTTGCAGCGCAGCGGTGGCGGCGATTGTGCTAACACCCAACTTAGCAGATGAGATACCTGTGGTAGAAGAACCAGAAGTAGCCGTTGCAAAGTTTGCGTTTGCGAACACATGCCCACGCGCAGTTGCTTCGCTAGTAAGTGAAGCGTCTGAACATATAACAAATGTTTGCATTGGGTTGTCATACACGAAGGCTTTGACAGGATGATTAGAATCCGCGCCAGAACCAGGCCAGTTATTGGAAAAAATAGTTTCACCAGTAGTGGACGAAACGTATTCGCATCCCCAGAACACACCTAAAAGACCCACAGTGCCTCCAGCAGCCGCGCCAACAATGTCAATAAAGCCAGTTGAAAGCGGGATAACAGGAGAACCTTGATAGATCGCGTTAGTGTTTCCAGAGGCGATACGATACTCGGTCGCACCAGTGGTGTTCGTAGCCTGACCGACTACGCCAATCGGGCGAAGCCCGAATGCACCGTTAGTGTTTGCCATAGTAGCAATCCTCTAAATTATTCGGTGTCTCGTCTTGATCCACCGAAGGTTACACGACTTTGCCGAGTTTGATTAATCGGCATTGAAGGATGTTGTTCCTTCATAAGGTCCTGATCTACAGCTACCATCTGTTCGCGGGTTCGGCCCCCGTAATACTCGTTTCTTTCTTGGGCTGTTTCGGCAGGAATGCGACACAACATCAGACCACCTTGACCGATGACGCCCTCGTACCGACCATCGTCGATAGTTGGAGCCTCGTAGTCTGGGTACTCGTCTTTACGGACGGGTTCCCAACCTTCACGCAACTTGGAGTTTACGTTCATCTTGTCTTCTTCGCCGCGCATTGCGACTCGAATCCAACGATGCACAAACCCTTCAGGTGCAGGAGGTGCGGCTAAGTGACTGGGCGGTGCCCATGGTTTTCTGCGCGTTTCAGTTTCGCGTGTTGCGCTTTTGCGCGGTGCTCTTGTGTCAGCCATGATATTACTCCTTTACATACTTGGCGTATTCTTCGAGAGGTACGCCCAGTTTTTTCGCAATCGCGACTTGAGAGTGCGATAACTTGACCGACCTGCGCCCCTGTTTGTTAGTGCGGGATGCGGAATTACCAGCAGAAGCGACCTGATTTCCACCCGATTTCTTAGCCGTATTAAACTTGTGCGGAAACTCCGAACGAATACGACCATCTATTTCAGTATAATACTCATCGGTGTTCGGGTCAAACCCCTCTTCCTCGACAAGTCTACGATGTATTGTGAATGCGGCAGTGGTCATGATCTCATCATTCCCAAACCACTCATTCTTTTCTGCCCATGTTTTCGCTTTTGGATCAACCTTTGCAGGGGCTTGAGCCTGTTGCACAGGGGCTTGTTGTTGTGGCTGCGCTTGCTGTTGAACCTGCATTTTTTGCTGTTGTTCAACACGAGTTTTCGCCGCGCCATACCGTTGTTTGTCAATTGCAATCTGAGCAATCTGCTCTTGCGCGGCAAGCATTGCGTCAGAATCTCCAGACTCATATGCCTGTTTATACGCACGTTTTGCTGCGTCTTCTTGCGTGGTTAGTCGGTTACCATACTCATTTAGATATCCACTATCTAACTGTTGAACTCGACCCTTCAGCTTATTGTTTTCATCCAATAGCTTCTGCGCCACCCGTACCGCTTCTTCGCGGTCTCGTTGTTCATTGCGATAACGCTCAGTGAGTTTTTTAATACGCTTTTGTACCTTCTCACCGTACTCTTCAAGTTCACCTTCGCCTTCAGCCGACGCTACTTGCGCCTTTTCTTCCGACTTAGGTTCTTCTTGCTGCTCTTCTAGAACAACTTCTTGTTCTTCAATCTCTTGTTTTTCTTCAGCCATAATCCTGCCCTATACTTGTTTTACATCGTCTGGCTCCAAAATCGTAGCAATAACCTCATCATCGTTGATGATGCGGACTTCACCGCCGTCGATTTTAAAACGAGAACCTGAGTACCTGCCTATACAAACCCATTGGCCTTCTTCACACCAAGGTGCTTCGTCGGGTCCAAACTTGTTCGGATCCTTGTATGCCAACGGCCCTAACTTCAGAACGTACGCGACTACCGTAGCAATCGATTCTCGTTCTCGAACTTCGTCAGGGATGTATAAGCCGCTCGAAGTTTTAGCCTTACCTTGATACGGCATAACTAAAAGCCGCCAACCAGTTGGTTGCGGCAATCGTTCGAGTAACGGTTTTTCTAAAAGGGATGGATCTAGTACGCGGTCCTGTGCATTTACATATGCGCTGTCAACTGCAACACCAGAGACTTCAGCTTTAGCAGCGTCTTTCTCTTTGTTCATTTTCTGCGCGACATGGTCAGGAAGATATAAAGTCTTCGACATCGTCTACGTTTCTCTCCAGCAGGGTCTTGATTTCTTCTCTAGCGTAAGCGAGGCCCCGTATCTCCCCTACAGACATTTTATACTGCTCCCAGTCTTTTACAGAACCGTGAGAAAGAGCCGCTCCGATATCTTTTTGCCGCTCTTCAATTTTCTTATACAGGTGTTTTGCCAAATCGACAACATCCATTATAGGTTGTCCTTATATTCCTCTTGTAAGTCGGATGTGATTGGACCACCTTCTGCCCACTCATCACATGTGTTTTCACTATTACACACAAATTTGAGAAGTTGGCAATAGCCTGTTTCTCCAGACTCGTCTCCAATGCACTCCTGCATATCCTCTGTTTGGTTATACATTCCACACGTTCCACAACTTTCATCGTTGCGAAAAGCCACCGAAGTGTTTGGCTCACGATAGCCATATTCATCTATCGCTACCTGTCGATTCATATCATTGAGTTCGTAATCCTGGGTGGGTAAAGGACAACTATTCCCGTTGTCATCTTCTTCCATCTTATCCACAGGAATGCCGTCAGGTAATATACTAATCATAATTGTAGGCATTACGTTCTCCTAACCCATTCATATATCTTTTTGGTTTTTTCTAATCGATCATCAAGACCATGAGTACCACCGTTTACACGTCGCGTAACCTCTGTGATCACCTCGTCATTGACACCTTTGTCCGCAATCGTAAACAACCCATTACGTTTGAAAAACCAATATGCGCTTTCAAAAGCATACTCTGTAGCTACAAGATCAGGGTCTTTCATAACATCAGGCAAACGCATTTCCGATGCAAACTTTCGGTAGTTTGTACGGCCCGTGCATTGTAAAAATCCTCGGCCTCGAAAAGCCCAGCCGTCATTTTCCTCAACATTTCCGAGCGCACCCTTTTTTGATCGATGCTCATCCATGTATACATAATTAGCAATCTTCTGAGGATTTCGAGCATACTTAGTAGCATCCTCTTTGCCTTCACCAAAATAACGGCGGAACACACGGTTCAACGCGTCCTCTGAATAGTTAAGATTTTCCTCTGTGTGCTTAAAGTAACCACTCTCATGCGCCGATTGACCCAGCAAATGCGCCCCACGTTCTGGTGATAACTCGTAATGCTCAACGATTGCTCTAGCAGTGTTGGGGCCAAAGGCTCCGTCTGCGGATACCCCGCACCGTTGCTGTAAGGCTTTCATTGCTTTGCTCATCTTCCGTTGCCTCTCATATCCATGACCCCATTATGATCGCGGGAAATATATTTAAGCTCACTTTCAATTACAGCTACACGCTGCTGCAATTTAGTAACCTGACCGATAGAGTTAGCTAAGTTTGACAGTTCATCCCAAACATCTTCCATGTCATCCCAAACATCGTCAATCTCCTTGGCGTTGGACTGTACATCACGTTTTAAGTTTATGTTGTCTTCAATAGCCATTTTAGAGCCAAGTTGGCTTACTGTTTCTTCAAGACTTGAAATCGTTGCCGCCTGTTGTGAAACCCACCAAACACCTCCTGCAAGCTGTGCCGCCATAGCCATAACAAGTACAATAGGTAGTTTTAAGTTTTCCATTACTTCCTCTTAAACAGGGCAGTTGCCCCTCTCACACCGAAACTCGCTGAAATTGCAATTCCAAGGCTGTAAAAATACCAGTCGGGCGCTTTGGAGAGTTGGGCAAAACCACGATCAACCCAACCTTCTGCACCTGGAATAAATGCCAAAACAAGGGGAATAGACAGGACAATTACGAACCATTCGTCTTTCCAGCTTGATTTAGAACCCTCTGCCATAATGCGCTCCCAGTCGGCTACGCTTGTCTTTTCAGACAATAATATCTGGGCTTTCGCTTTCGCCTCCGTTAGCTTTAGCTCCGCAGCGGCGGCATTCTTATCGGCCTTACCTTGCAACCATGATCCTGCAAGATTGGCTAATGGACCTAATGCAGCAGTAAAGATACTCATTTCTCAGACCCCAGCCAAACGGCTATCGTTCCTGTCATCGCCCCGCTAACCACTGATATCATTGCAGATTGCTGCGTAGACAAGTCATCCAAGCTCATCCCCCAGTTTATAACTTTTATGTACATGATCGTCATAACAATCATCATAAAACGGGGCATAAGTTTATATTGCAGTATTTTTTCAAAGGTATTTGACATGTTACACCTCTATGTTTAACTTCGTTCCCTGCGGCCTATCCGCCACAGTCTTGCGCCCAAACTTATCATAACTTTCCTGTAAGTCCAATCTTTGCTTCTGGAGCGCCTCTAAGTGGCTGTGGTTGGCCCTATGTTCTTTTTCTACCCTTTGCTCCACCAAATGCGTTTCTATACGCTCACGCGCCCTCGTTTGGGCGTGTATGTCACTGCCCACATTGAACGGCATATTACTTACACCCGTCAGCCCGTCAGACATATCCGCCCCTTTGAATAACCCACTCGGCTATTTTGCGATGATGTGTTATAATCACAATCTTTCCTCGAGCATCATATACAATCCAACGCATCCTACCTGCTTGCACAAGTCGCATTTACCATCGGCCTTGGCCTTTCCCAATCAACCAGAGTACGAAACCCATTACCGCGATACCAATTGCAGCGGCTAATAACCCAACAATCCATTCTACGATCTTTCTTTTCAACTCCTCCTTGCGATACAACTCTTCTTTACGTTGTTTTCGCATTTTGGCCTCGATAGAAAGAACCTCTTCCCACGCAGAAGGCCCATAATTCCAGCTAATAAACGACTTAATGTCGTTACGCATCTGCTCCATTTTCTTTTTCTGGGCAAAGATTTGTAACGCCGTCTCTTCGTCACTACCCTTGAACTTATACCAAGGAGGGTTTTGAGCTTTGTCCTCGGCGTAGGAAAAATCGCTGAACGCCTTGCCCCACTGAGAAAGCTGACCAGACATATCTTGCAGATCACGTCCAACAGAAATACCTTGCTTGATGGCGTTGAATGCGGAAGTCGCCAACCCAACCGCTGTAACAGGATCAATCATCTTTACGAAACCTCACAGGACACTGATAATCTGGATCTACGCGATACACTCTATCATAATATCCGTAACGGTTCGAGCCGCAGTCGTACTGACAGGCTTTATAAAACCAACTACCGTATCCGTTTACCCACATGTGTCCGTACGCAACGAACACAAGTACGCACATCAAAACTCTCCAGAAAACCTTTGAGGACGTGCAATCCTGCTGAAACGGCTGTTTACCATGCCGCCAGATGCATATTTCTTTTTACCTGCATTATTCAATGCAATAGCCACCGCTTGTTTCTGCGGATAACCTTCGTCTTTTAGCTTGCCAATGTTGGAGCTAACCGTGGTTTGAGAGGACCCCTTCTTAAGTGGCATCGCTACCTCGCAGCTAACAAGCCAAGGGCCGCGCCCGAAACACCTGAGAAGATGTCCTGTGTTGGCATAGGACGTTGTTGCTGGAGTAACGCCCCTACCCCCATGCCTCCACCGCCAAACGCATTAGGAAACCGTTCGTTTGCTATACTTGTTACTTCCTGAACAAACGGTTGTACCTCGTTTTGCTGGTAATGGCTGTTAATGTGTCTAATCATCGGTTGAAGATACTGACCTATGCCACCACCGCCAACACTTCCAATAGTAGGTTGAAGAAATTCAGAACCTGGTCGCTGTGCTATTAGGTCAAATCCGTTATTCATGTCTGGCCTTTGAATCGGCATAACCGCTTCCATCATCGGCCTACCCATAAACGGACCATTCATGGCTGGCTCTGGCTGTAATAAACTTAAATCCATCCTAACCTCTCCTCAACATAGCTTGCCGCTGCACGTCAATGCGCTCACGGTTCACGTCGTTTCTATTTCCAGCGATTTCTTCTTGGCTCTCAATACGCGCTGCGTCTGTCGCCGCTTGCTGCTGCATTTTCGCTGCGTTCATCATAACGTCTGCCTCGTCCATCTGAGACTTACGCTGCTCTGATTGCTGTTTGAGC
>VMHT01007375.1_pt1 | contig 12802 bp, 14 predicted proteins | sample 4693611 | NCBI WGS metagenome assembly VMHT01 (sample SAMN12280063, study PRJNA550983) | marine metagenome | isolation source: seawater sampled from same location over 5 years 0.02-0.2 micron viral filtrate | place: USA: collected off the coast of southern California halfway between the port... ... | reverse complement strand
GAAATATTTATGATACAGGAGAAAAATAAAGAAATAAACATAATTAGTAAAAAAATGGATCAAAAAGATGCAATAAGAGAGCGCCATATAATAGATTCTGCGCAAATAGTTGATTTTGTTGATTTAAATTACAATACAACCTATGATTTAGGAACTGGTGGTGGTATGCCTGGACTAATCGTGGCTATAGTAATGAAAAAATTGAAAAATGATTTAAAAATACATCTTTATGAAAAAAGCTATCATAAAAGTGTTTTTTTAAAAGAAGTTTCAAAAAAGCTAAATTTGAATACTGAAATAGTACAAAAAGATATTTTTACGGTTAAAAATATTGAAACCGGAACAATAATGTCTAGAGCTTTTAAACCAATGCCAGTGATACTCGATTTAGTAAGTCAGAATTTTAAAAGATATAAGAATTTAATTTTATTTATGGGAAGTTCGGGAAGAAAGATATTAAATGAAACTCTAAAAGATTGGAATTTAGATTATGAAGAAAAAAAAAGTTTAACAAGTGTAGACTCATTTATACTTAATATTAGAAAAATAGAAAAAAAAATTTCATGAAAATTATTTCAATTATAAATCAAAAGGGTGGGGTCGGTAAAACAACTACAGTAATAAATTTAGCATCAGCATTATCACAACAAGGTAAAAAAATTTTAGTTATTGATTTAGATCCCCAGGGCAATGCTACAACTGGTCTTGGATTGTCTAATATAGAACAGTCAGATCAAACAATATATGGAATTTTAAATGGAACAATGTCTATTTCTAGTGTGATTAAGAAAACAGAGTTCAAAAATTTAGATTTAATAACTTCTAACGTTGATTTGTCTGGATTGGAAGTCGAAACTGCTGGTGATAGTGATAGAGCTTTTATATTAAAGTCTAAATTAACCGCGTATTTAAACGATTCTAAGGTATTTTATGATTATATCCTTATAGATTGCCCTCCATCCCTTAGTTTATTAACTGTAATGGCTTTAGTATCATCTAACTCATTGCTAGTACCTCTCCAAACTGAATTTTTTGCATTAGAAGGACTCACTCAACTCATGAAAACCATTGAAAGAGTCAAAGTTAACTTAAATCCAGATTTATCTATACAAGGAATACTTTTAACAATGTATGATAGGAGAAACAAACTATCGGCTCAGGTCGAAAATGAAGCTAGAAATTATTTTAAAGATAAAGTCTATCAAACTGTAATTCCTCGAAATGTAAGATTGTCAGAGGCGCCCTCGCATGGAGTGCCTGTTCTAATTTATGATAAAAGCTGTCCTGGAAGTAAATCCTATTACAGTTTTACTGATGAATTTATAAACCAAGAAAATAATGTTGGGAGCGCTGCTTAATGAATTCAAAAATTAAAAAGGGTTTGGGTCGTGGTTTGTCTTCTCTAATAGGTGAAACTAAAGTTCAAAACAAAATAAATAAATTACTTATAAGCGAAATAATACCTAATAAATTTCAGCCTAGAAAAAATTTTGATGATGATAGTTTAAATGAATTAACCAATTCTATTAAAGAAAGAGGGGTAATACAGCCTATTATCGTAAGAAAGTCAGATTCTGATAATACCAAATATGAAATTATTGCAGGTGAAAGAAGATGGTTGGCAGCTAATAAAGCAGGACTGCACGAAATTCCAGTTGTTGTTACCGAAGCAGACGATTTGAAATCACTAGAATTTGCTATAGTTGAAAATGTTCAAAGATTTGATTTAAACCCTTTGGAAGAAGCACAAGGTTATAAAAGATTAATAGATGAATTTTTTTACGATCAAGATAAAGTCTCAAAATTTATAGGTAAAAGTAGAAGTTACATATCAAATTCGCTAAGGTTATTAACTTTACCGATAGAAGTACTTAAATTAGTTGAAAACAAAAAACTATCATCAGGACATGCCAAAATTCTGGTAGGTCTTGAAAATGCTATATTTGTAGCAAATAAGATTATAGAAAAAAAACTTTCTGTAAGGCAATCAGAGAAGTTTGTAAATATTTTTAAAAAGAAAAAGAGTTTTTTCACAAAGACCAAAGATGTGAATATTTCTAACCTTGAAAGTTCTATAGTAGAAAAGATTGGATTAAATGTTTCAATTAAAAATGATAAAAAAAATAAAGGAACTATCTCCTTCTTTTATAATGATTTAAATCAACTAAATAAAATAATAGATATTATAAAATCTAATTATTAATTTTTGATAAATTTCTTAAGATAAAATTATTTAATATAAAAATCGAAATTTGTGGTGTTTTTTTTAAAGATAGTTCAATTTGATTAATTTGATCAATTAGTTTTTGTGTTCGTTGAAGTGTCCATATTTTCATTTGAGACTTTATTATTTCTTTTTCTTTCCAAAAGATAGGTGGCTTATGAGATGCAATCACGGTTTCTAAATTACTGTTTTTTATAAAATTTTTATTTAATTTTAGAAGTCTTTTTGCTTTTGCTAAAAATATACGTATTACCAAAATAGTATCTTCATTTCTAAAATTACTTTCATTGATAAACTTTAAAACTTTAAACTTATTTCTTGCTAAACAATGATCTACTAATTCTGATATTTTATATTCATTTCCTAAATTAGTTATTTTAACTATATCATCTATATCAATTTTTTTTCTTGATAAACTAAGGTTTTTAATTTTTTTAAGTTCATTATATAAATGATCTCGGCTTCCGTTAGCTCTTTCGGTTATTATATTAATAGACTCTTGAGATAAATTAATTTTACTATTCCTTAAAAATTTAACTGTTATTGCGTTCAGTGTTTTCTGATCATCAGGATAAAATGGAATACAAATTAAATCTTTATTTTTTTCAAACATTGATCTCAACTTTGATTTTTTATCAAGTGTCTCAGCATTAAGAATTACTATTAAGTCTTCATAATTTTTTTCAATTATATTCTCTATTATCTTTAAAATTTTATTAGTTGCTTTTTTAATAATAACTATTTTCTCATTATTAAAAAAAGATTTTGAAGAAATTGTATTAAAAAAATTTTCTGAATTAGAAAAAATTTCATTTTCATAATAATTGTCTGCTTTAATTTTTTTTTGTTGAATAATAGAATTAATCAACTCTTCCTTTGCTCCTTGGTTTTCACCATAAGTTAAAAAAAATTTATTTTTATTAAGATTAATTTTATTTAATTCAAAACTTTTAATAATCATTTAAATTGATTGTAAGTTTAATATTATTTTCTCAAAAATTCTATCCGTTAAATTTTCTATAAGATTATTTTTATATTGTGAAAGTTCAAATTTATTTGGTTGATTATTAAAAGTGAAACTTTCTTTTAATTTTAATATTTTTTCATTTCCTTTTTGGATTATCTTTATATCAACTTCTATTTTAATTTCGTAAACCAAAGGATCCCCTTTAGCATCTCTAGAAACAACATTTTCACTAATTTGAGATTTCAACTCTAATGAAACTTCTTTTTTTCCCTTATTATCTTTAAATGGTTTTAAATTCTTAATTATTTTTTTTGAAATATTATCATTATTTACGTTAACTATTTCTGAAATATAATAGTTGAATTGTTTGTTAGCAAATATGGGCTTGTAACCTGAGCAATTATTTAAAATAAGGATTAAAATTAATGGTAATATTTTTTTCATTTTACTAAGAAATTTATTATTTTATTTTGAACATATATATTTTTTATAATTTCTTTGTCTTTCAAATATTTTTTGATTTCATCGTTATTTTTTACTATTTCAATTACATCTTTTTCTACAATATCTTTTTTACAACTAATAATACCTCTTTTTTTTCCGTTTATTTGTATAACAACTTGTACAGTTTTTTTCTCTAAAAACTTACTATCTAATTTGGGCCAATCAGATGCATGATCTTGCTTAAAGTTTGTTAAACATTCAGATATCATGTGGGGTAGTACTGGCTGCATTATTTTCAAAATTTTAATAAAATTAGTTTTTAATTCTATATTACTAAAATTATTTTGAATTAATATTTTGTTAAAAAAATTATAAATTTCATGGAAATTAGCAATTATTACATTGTAATGAAAATTTTCTAGATTGTGAGTTACTCTTTTTATAATCTCATTTGTAAATATATCTATTTCATTCCCAATTTCATTTTGATTTTTCTTATTTTTATTTGTTTCAACATCGGAGATTTGCTTTAAAATCATCTGACTAAGCCCCCAAAATTTTTGAGTAAATTTAAATGAAGCTATCATACCTTGCTCAGACCATTGAACATCTTTTTCTGGAGGACTATCAGATAATATAAAAAATCTTACTGCATCTGCACCGTAATCTTTAATCATAATTTCAGGATCGATGGTATTTTTTTTTGATTTAGACATTGATTCTGAGGGACCAACAACAACTTTTTTTTTTGAATTAGATTTTGAAAAAAAATCTTTCCCATTTTCAGATACAACCTCATCTGGACTCAACCACTCATCGTCTATTTTGTAAGTTTCATGGCATACCATCCCTTGTGTAAAAAGACCATCAAATGGTTCTGTTATCTTAAAAGTATTGTTATTATAAGCTAAAGCTTTGGTAAAAAACCTAGAGTACAAAAGATGAAGTATAGCGTGTTCAACACCACCAATATATTGATCGACAGGCATCCAATAATTAATGTCTTCGATATTAAAACCTTCGTCATCATTATTAGGAGAACAAAACCTTAAAAAGTACCAAGAAGAGTCAACAAATGTATCTAGAGTATCAGTTTCCAAAGTGCATTCTTCACCATCTATAACAATTTTTTTCCAGTCATGTTGGTGATCTAGTGGATTACCATTAACTTTTAAATTAATATTTTCTGGCAACTTAATAGGTAATAAATCAGTTGGGATTTTAACTATTTCATTTTTAGAATTATAGGCTATTGGAATAGGACATCCCCAATATCTTTGTCTTGAAACTCCCCAATCTTTTAAACGGAAATTAGTTTTTTTTTCTCCAATACCTCTTTCTTCTAATATCTTTATCGTTTTATTTATTGACTCATCAGGAACTTTTAAATTATCAAGGAACTTAGAATTAAAAACAATTCCAGGTCCAGTATAAGCTTCTGTTTTCACTTGAAAACTATCATCTTCATTCAATGGTTTAACGACAGGTTTAACTTTCAATTTATATTTTAATGCAAAATCTAAGTCTCTTTGATCATGTGCAGGACAGCCAAACACAGCTCCAAAACCATAATCCATCAAAACAAAATTTGCAAAATAAACTGGAACTTCTTGAGTTTTATCAAGAGGATTAGTTGCAATTAAATTAGTTTTAAAACCAAGTTTTTCTGCTTGAGCAATAGATTCTTCAGTAGTTCCTGTTTTAGAACACTCTGATTTAAATTTATCAAAATTTTTGTCATTCTCATAAAGCTTTGAAATTGGATGGTCAACAGATAATGCTAGAAAAGAGATACCAAATAAAGTGTCGGGTCTGGTAGTAAAACACTTTATTTCAGACACTGCTGGGTTACCTTTAATTTTAAAATTTAATTCACATCCAAAGGATTTTCCTATCCAATTTTTTTGCATAGTTTTTACCTTAGGTGGCCAATTATTGAGTTTCTCAAGATCGTTTAAAAGGTCGTCTGCAAATTTATTAATATTAAAAAACCATTGATTTAGCTTTTTCCTTTCAACTATAGCTCCAGACCTCCATCCTTTTCCATTAATAACTTGTTCATTTGCTAAAACAGTTTTATCAACAGGGTCCCAATTAACATAATTTTCTTTCTTATAAACTAAACCTTTTTCATAAAGTTCCAAAAAAAATTTTTGTTGATGTTTGTAATATGAGTCAGAGCATGTTGAAATTTCTCGATCCCAATCAATAGATAAACCTAATTTTTTTAATTGAACTTTCATAGTGGAAATATTTTTTTCAGTCCAAGATTTAGGATCCAAATTATTCAATTTTGCAGCATTTTCAGCAGGCATACCAAATGAGTCCCAACCCATAGGATGTAACACATTATAATCATTTTGTTTTTTATATCTTGATAGAACATCTCCTAGAACATAGTTTCTAACATGACCCATGTGAATTTTACCAGATGGATATGGAAACATTTCAAGGCAATAAAATTTTTTCTTTTTAGAGTTATTTTCTGATTTAAAAAATTTTGTATTTTCCCAAAATTTTTGCCATTTTTCCTCTACAGTATTGAAATTATATTTTTCCATAAATCTTAATAAGATTTATTCGTTATCACCTTTATAAACTTTTTTTGGAGTACTTTTTTTTCTTTTTTCTTTTTGTTCTTTTTGATAAATTGCTGCTAATTTTAATATTTTTTCTTTTATATCAGTGTTAAGGTCAGTTTCTATTTTTTTCACTAGACATTTATTTTCATTATTACAACTTTTTTTTCTAATATCTATTTCAATCCCATCAGCTCTTATCTCATTAGATAAAAACTTAATTACTATTTTAATTGATTCATCTGGATTATTTTCACTGTACCAATCAGTAATTATTAGACCACCAGCATAATCAACACTAGATAAACTCATAAAATCAATTATTTCTAAAGAAGCTCTCCACAATGGGTTAGATGATGCAAAAGTGAAATTTGTATTTTCTTTTGATTTAAAAAGACCAGTACTGAAACCTTTTCCTTCTATAACATTTTGTCTTGCTCTTTTTTTACCATCTGGTTCAGCAGGTTTGGACCAGTCTGGTTTAAAAAATCCTCCACAAGATTGTAAAAAAAGTGGAATAATCAATAAAATGACTATTTTTTTAAAAATTAATAATTTATCTAGCATGATATTAAAATGATGGTTTATCTGAATATATGTTGATTTCAAAAGGTAATTTTGTTGTAAAAATGCAACACTTTTAAAAAAATCCATGTTTTTAGGGTTTTTGAACTGCAAATCAACAACTTGGGTAGTATTTAAGGTTATTCATAAATTTTTAAAACAAAGGAGAAATATGAATAATTTTAAAAAAATCGGAGTAACTGCTCTTGCAGGTTCTCTAGCTATGACTGCAGCTAGTGCTGTTGAATATAGCATGTCAGGTGACGCGATTATTAAATTCGCTAGCTCTGACTCACCTAAAGCTCCACAAGGCAAAAATGGTAAAGGTATCGGTGTTGATACTGACTTAGCTTTCACTGCTTCTGGTGATTTAGATAATGGTATGACTGTGACTTTTTTCCAAGCTGCTGATACAAACGGTGCTTGGTCAAATTCATCTTCACAAGTAACTATTGGTATGGGTTCAATGGGTACATTACAAATCAACAATATTTCTGGTTCAAAAGCTAATGGTATTGATGACGTAATGCCTGCTGCATACAACGAAACTTGGGATGGTTTTTCAGCTGTTGCTGGTGATAACCCTTCTGACTTTGGTGCGTCTACAGCAAGTGGTTCTGTTGATTACAGAATTCCAGCTCAAGAAATAATGGGAGCTACAATTAATGCTTCTATTACTTTAGATCCAAATGCTGACGAAGGTGCGGTAGCTGCAGGTGGTGTTGGAACAACTTCAGTTAGTGGTACTGCTTACACATTAGAAATCGCTCACGAAAGTGGTTTATCTATTGGTGGTGGTCAAGAAACTATTGACAATGGTGGAGCACTAGGTGGTGATGAAGAAAATGTTACTGCTTATGCTAAATTTGCTATGGGTCCAATTACAATTGGTTACCAAGAAGCATACCAAAACGCTGCTAATGGTGGACAAGATAATGAAAGTGAATTCATGGGAGTTTCATACACTGCTGGTGATATATCTGTATCATACGGTGAGTCTTCAATAACTAACCATGGTATCGCTGTAACTACTCAAGTTGAAAGAGAATTAGATTCAATCCAATTTGCTTACACTATGGGTGCTATGACTATCTCAGGTGGAGTTGGTGAAACTTCAAACTCAGGTGGTATCGCAGGTCAAACACACGAAGAATCAGAACTTGCTGTTTCTTTCGCGTTCTAATTTGATTTAGATAAATTTTAAAAGGGCCCCTTTTTAGGGGCCTTTTTTTTATTTAAAATAAGATATTCCAGCAAATCCAATAACTTTAACTAAATTTAGTTTTTTTAAATTTTTTTTTGTAATTCCGCCCAAGGCTACTATTTTTTTTTCTGTTCTTTTAGATATATTTTTAAATTTATTTATTCCTAAAAAATTTTTATTTTTTTTAAATATAGATGATATAAAAATTGCCTGAACCCCTTGTTTTTCTTTATTTCTTATTTCCTTAAGGTTGTGGGCTGATCCAACGATTATAAAAGATTTTTTTTTGGAATAAGACAGATGATCAATATTTTTATTAAACGATGGTATATAAAATCCATCCAAGTTTAATTTTAATGCTAATTTAATATTATTTGAAATTAAAAACTTACTTCCCTTTTTTCTACAACAATCTCTAAACTTTAAAATATTTTTAATATTTGGTAAAATGTCTCTATAATTTCTATAAATAAATGTAATTTTAGAACTGTGTTTATTTATATAATTTGTATCAAGATTATTTATAAAGTAATATTTTTTTGGTAAATAAATATGCATTCAACTATTCAAAATCTTTTAGACATTCAAAATAAAATAAAAGTAAAGTCTGTATCAAACAAGTCAATAAAAATTATCGCTGTTACAAAAACTTTTGAAATGGAAAAAATTAAGCCATTACTTGAACATGGACATCTGGACTTTGGAGAAAATAAAGTACAAGAAGCACTTGAAAAATGGGCGGATTACAGGCAAAAAAATTCAAATATAAAACTTCATTTAATAGGAGGTCTACAAACAAATAAAGTAAAAATTGCTGTCAAATTATTTGATTATATACATTCTGTAGATAATGAAAAATTAGCTAAAAAAATTTCACAGGAAGAAGTAAAAAATAAAAAAAAACTAAAAATTTTTATACAAGTCAATATAGGGGAAGAAAAACAAAAATCAGGTATCAAAGTTCAGGAGCTAGATAATTTTTATTTATATTGTAAAAAATTAGATTTAAATATTATAGGTCTTATGTGTATACCGCCCAACAATGAAGATCCTAATATTTTTTTCGATAAATTAAATTTACTAAATAAAAAATTAAATTTACCAGAACTTAGTATGGGAATGTCCCAAGATTTCCTTAGTGCAATAGATAATAATGCAACATACGTTAGAATAGGCTCTCAAATTTTTGGTAAAAGAAATTAGCAAATTTTTATTTTAGTTTTTTTATCTATTAACTTTAAAAATATTAAAAAATCATTTTTTGTTAAAGCTAAACACCCCGCAGTAGGTGAGTAATTTCTAGTTAAATGTATGAATATACAACTACCAAATCCCACTTTTGGTTTTTTATAATTATATTTTATAGGAATTATCAAATCATATTTATTATCTAATCTATAAAGTTTTTCATGTTTAATAAGATTATTGACTTTAATTTTTTTGTTATATTTGTGTTTATTTTTTACATCATCACACCAACCCATATCTTTTTTAATTTCGATACATTTGAGCTTGGTTTGTGGTTTTGAAATTCGATCTTTTCTGTAATAGAGATTTTCTAATTCAAAAATTCCTTTAGGAGTTTTTTTATCACCTTCCCTTTTTTTTTTACTTATGCCCTTTTTACCAATTGAGCATCTAAATTGGAATTCATCTACTTCAAGAGTTTGTTTATTTTTTAGATAAATTATCATATCTTCATTATATTATGAATAATCAAAAATTATTAATTTATGATTTTGACATACTTTATCAGATATTAGATGAAATTAAAATTGAGATTAATTTTAAAATTATTAATATTAAAAAAAACGACTCATCGTTATTTGCTGAATATGTCGATGAAGATTCTTTGATAATAACCAGGGAAAAAATTATAAATGTTAAAAACCAGCTAATTATTAATAGTTTTCCAATTAAAATTTTAAAGTTATTTGAAAAAATAAACCTTTGCTTACTAAAAAATAAATTTAATGAACAATCAGAATTTAATGTTGGCAAATATAAAATTAATCTTAACTCACGAGAAATGATTTTTGATAATAGTAAACTTAAATTAACTGAAAAAGAGATTAATGTTATTATTTTTCTATCAAAATTAAATACACCAGCAAATATTCAACAGCTTCAAGCAAAAGTTTGGGAATATAATCCCCAATTAGAAACTCATACGGTCGAAACACACATATATAGATTGAGAAAAAAAATTAGTGAAGTATTTAATGATGAAAATTTTATTATAAGTAAAAAAGATGGCTACCAAATTATCTAAAAAAAGAAATATTTTTGCTCGAGAACTTTCTTCAAAAAAATATAATTCTCGCATAATTAAACCAAAGAAAGGGAAGGGGAGTTTTAAAAGAAAAAAAAGTTAAAGCCTAGCGCCAATTTGTTGAATTATTTTTGATGACATCTCAGTCCCTTTTTCTAAACGTTCTTTTTGAGCGAGATTATTAATTAGTCCATGGAGATAACCGGCTGCAAATAGATCCCCAGCACCAGTTAAATCAACAATTTTTAAGTCTTTTTTAATTCCAATTTCCTCTACGTCATCTCCACAAATTGAAAGAGCCCCTTTTTCTCCTCTAGTAATAATAAGAAGTTTATTTACCTCTTTTGAAAAAGTAATAACTTCATTAAAGTTTTTAGCATCAATAAGTGACATTATTTCTTCCTCGTTAGCGAAAGTTATATCCAATTTATTTTTCACTAAATCTAAAAAATGAGGTTTGTGTCTATCAACGCAAAATTTGTCAGATAACGACATAGCAACTTTATTTGCATTATTTATTGCTTTATCAAATGCTTTTTTGGGGTCACCTTCATCCCAAAGGTAACCTTCTAAAAAAATTATTTCACTATTTCTTATAGAATCTATATCCAAATCAGATTCATTTATTTTTCCTGCTATACCTAAGAATGTACACATAGTTCTTTCAGAGTCTGGGGTAACTAGTATTAAGCAAGTTCCAGTAGGAAGCCCCTCTTTCTTTTTTGAATATATGAAATCAACTTTTTCTTTTTTCAATCCAATTTCGTATTGTTTTCCAAGATTATCATCTGTTACCTTCCCTATAAAACCAACTTTATTTCCTTGTTGTGATAACCCAACAATTGAATTTGCTACAGAGCCACCTGAAATAGTTTTTTCAATTTTTAAATTTGACAATAATTTTTTAAATTCATTTTCATCAAAGATTAATTTCATATTACCTTTGACTAAATTGTTTTGAGAAATAAAATTTTCATCAACTTTACAAATTACATCAACTATAGCATTGCCTATTCCTAAAATTTTCATATTAAGCTTTAGATGTTTTAACAGGTTTTTTTCTTTTAGGATAGCAAGTAGTACAAATTTTACAGGTCAATCCATAACAATCTCTTGCTTTACAAAATTCTCTTCCATAAAAGATAATTTGAAGATGAAGTTTGTTCCAACTTTTTTTGGGAAATAATCTTTTAAGATCTTTTTCAGTTTGAACAACATTTTTCCCACCAGTAAGGCCCCATCTCTGAGCTAATCTATGAATATGAGTATCAACAGGAAATGCTGGATAATTGAAACCTTGGGACATGACCACACTTGCTGTTTTGTGCCCTACACCAGGAAGTTTTTCTAGTTCCTCAAATGTTTTTGGCACTTTACCTTTATGTTCTTTTATCAATAACTTTGATAAATTATGAATACTTTTAGCTTTTACTCTGAAAATACCAATTTTTTTTATCAATTTTTCAATTTTTTTTTTGCCTAAATTTATGAAATGTTTAGGCTTATAATATTTTGGATAAATTTTCTTTGTAACATTATTAACATTTACATCAGTACATTGAGCTGAAAGAAGAACAGAAATTAACAAAGTAAAAACATTTCTACTTTTTAAAGGAACTGAAATTTTAGGATAAGTTTTATTAAGTATCTTTAAAATTATCCTAGCCCTTTGAACTTCATTCATTACTTAAAATTCATTAAATCTCTCATCGAATAAAGACCTGCTTTTTTATTCATAAGCCATTTTGCAGCTGATAATGCGCCTTCTGAATATAATGCCCTATCAAATGCTTCATGATTTAAAGTTATTATTTCTTTTCCGCTTGAGAATTTGACCTCGTGTTCACCAATAATTTCACCTTTTCTTGAAGAATTAAAATTTATCTTTTTTCCATAGGGAAATATCTTTTTATTTAAATATTTCTTTCCTATTAAGCTGTAAAAATTTTTATTTTTACCTATTGCTATTCCCTTACCTAGCATTATCGCTGTTCCTGATGGATAATCTTTTTTATGTTTATGATGTACTTCATAAACTTTACTTAAAAATTTTTCCCCAAGAGACTTTGATGCAATTTCAGTTAAATACATTAAAAGATTAATTCCTAAACTCATATTTCCTGCTTTTAATATTGGAATTTTTTTTGAAAATGATTTTATTATATTCTCTTCATTTCTTGAAAAGCCTGTTGTACCAATCACAACTTTTTTTTTAAGTTTCAATGCAATTTTTAACACCTCAAAAGTACATTTTGGTATTGTAAAATCGATAATAACATCTGTTTTTTTAAACGCTTCTTCTGAATTTAATTGAAGTTTTTTCCCAAGAATTTTTTTACTTATTAATTTATTTTCGGTTAAACTTTGAATTTTGAATTTTTTGTCTAATTTTGCTGACTTAATAATTTGTTGGCCCATCCGCCCCATGCATCCAGTAACTGATAAGCTTATTTTTTTCATAATTTAATACAGTTTAATATAAGTCAAATGATTATAAGAATTTAATTCCTCTTCTGAAAGTTCCAAATTATTATCGATCATATCTGAT
>VMHT01162369.1_pt1 | contig 12803 bp, 8 predicted proteins | sample 4693611 | NCBI WGS metagenome assembly VMHT01 (sample SAMN12280063, study PRJNA550983) | marine metagenome | isolation source: seawater sampled from same location over 5 years 0.02-0.2 micron viral filtrate | place: USA: collected off the coast of southern California halfway between the port... ... | reverse complement strand
AGCTATATTAGCGTAAACAGCAGCATCACCTCCAGTACCACCTGAAGTATAAGAACTAAATAAGTTAGTTGCGTCTGCAATATCTCCACTTTCTACATCATTTTGAATAGCTGTACTAGTTGCTGAAGTATACGAACCACTAACTATTCTAGTTACTAATAATGAATCTCCTCCTTGTTGGAAATAATTGTATGCTGATATAGAAGTAAAATAAGTGTATTCTGCACTACCACTTTCTACTTTAGCACCAAATCTATTTTGATAATCTGAATAAGAAGAAACTATTGTTGGTATTCCTACTGGTCCTTTAACTGTAGGTCCTAATATAGCTGCTCCTGCTTGTACTGGTTGTCCAGAGATAAATGATGAATCTGTTTCTCTTGCTAATACACCAGGGGATAATAATACTTCTGCCATTTTATAATATGTTTATTTTGTTTATAAATATTACAGAAGGGGTTAAAAACGCAATTATTTTGTAATTAATTCTGAGTTTTCTTTAGTTTCTGTAAATTTTCCTGTAGATAAATCTAAATTAATATTACCATATTTTTTCTCAACTTTTTTTAATTCATCCTGGAATTTTTGTTCTGTTAATTCTATGTTATTTGTAATATTTAATTTTTCTTTAGTAAGTTTTTGAATTTGAAATTCTAATATTCCTAATTGATTAATATTTTGTGAGTTTTCAATTTGGATTTCATTAATATTTTTAAATTCTTCTTTTGTTATTTCTTTTAAATCTGACATAACTATTTTTTATTATTTACTTCTTTATTTTCTTTTTCTAATTTTTCTTTTTCTAATATTTCTTTAGCTAATGTTGCTTTTTTATCAGCTTCTTCATCTATTTTATTAACTTCTCCATTAACTTTTGATATAAGTGTAGCCATATATATAGCATCACTTCCTTTTATATCTAAAGCACTTAAAGATTGGATTATAACGGTTAATTCTTCTCTATTAAACATATTATTTTAAATTTGTGTATTGATTTTGTAATTTTAATACTAAATTATACATGGTTTCTAAATTATCTCCTTTAAAGGTAGTTCCTTTAATTAAATTTAATATAATAGTAATTTCTTTTTTATCCAAACTATTTTGTGAAAGAAGTTGAGGATTTTCAGCTTTTAAAACTTCTGATTGTTTTCTTAATTTATTTATTAATGACATAACTTAATTTTTTAAAAAAGGGCTGACTAATTAAAGACAGCCCTTGTAATTGTTTATTATTTATTATTTTTTATTTATCAAGGATTAGGTATATACATAAATAAAGAATCTGCTTCATCTGCATTAGAATCTCTACAAGTATTACCTACCATTTCTTCTTCTGGTTTGAAAGTTTTAGTATTAGGATCTCCAGCTACAGATGATATGTGTAATCTTACATTTCCTTTAATATTAGATAAATTAGCAGTAGAACCATTACCAACACCCATTCTCCATCCTCTACCTTCTAAATTATTAGAAGTTACTGATGCTGTAAATCCCATCTGTATAGATGAATTTACACCATTCATACCTTGGTAACCAAAATTTTGTGTTACTGCTGGTGCTGAACCTGAATTTACTAATATAAATTTATCAGCTGTTTCTAAATCAGTTTCATGAGCAAATGATGGTGTTCCTTGTACTTGGAAGGTGTTACCAACAACTTCTACTACTTCATTAACTTGACCTAAAGTTAAGGTAGTACCATCATCATTTAATCCAATTCTACCAATAAAGGCTTCATCACCATCTATAGCTACAGCACCTCCATTTGAAAGACTTATACTACCAGTTCTAATACTAATTACATTATCATGGGCTTTTAAACCACCGTAACTACCAGCAGAATCAACAACTAAAGAAGCTGAGTCAAATATAACTACTTTATTTGCTGAATAATTAAAAGTATTTAAAGCAGTAGAATTAATACCATTAGCAGCTGTAAGGCCTAAACCAGTTAATCCATTAGATTCATTTGGGGCTTTTTTTGCTAAACTACCTCCACCTGAATTAACAATAAATTTCAAATTATTTGTGTGTTGTAATCCAATCTTATCAGTTAATGTATCATAAAAAATTCCCTTTTCTCCAGCAACTACATTATCAACTTCTGCAGTACCTATTAGGCTTGAACTAACACTGACTGCATTAGAAGATATCGCTAAATTAGGTTTAGTGGAACCTAATATATTTATACTTTCTACAGGATTTCCAATTGCACCAGTACCTCCTGCTAAACCCTCACCCGAGAGTGTATTAGATACTGAACCTGTTTCAACAGATAATTGAGTCACCAGAGTTCCATCAAAAGTTCCACCATTAGGTTTTAAATCTCCACTTATTGTTAAATCACTACCAAATACTCTTGAGAATTTATTTGAACCTGTATGTTCAAATGTTCCTATTCCTGCATCGGCTCCACTACCAGATATTATTACTACATCCAGTTCATTTTCTAAAACAAGGGGAACTGCAGATAGTGCAAATATCTTGTTACTAGCGGATATTACTCCAGTACCACTATCTGAATCAAAGTTTACACTTAAACTTTTAATTGCAGCTTTACTACCGGAGGTTATTAATCGTTTCCAAGACATAATTTATATTTTTTAAAATTTATTAATTTATTTATTTTTTTAACTCTTATGTTTAGAAATATACATATATTTCATCAGAAGATACCATAAAATTACCTTCTTGAGCCATAAATGCATCAGTTTCACTAGTACTAGTAGAATTTACTAATAATGAAGCAGCACCTACTAAGGTTCCATAATCACCACCTGAGCTTAATAAAGATCCTGAAGTCATAGTCCATCTTGGATTTGAAGAACCTCCATAATTCCACCCAATAGCATGAGTGTCACTAACAGAACCTATAATACCAAATGTATCACTTGCAGCAGCTGTAGAGCTAGAATTTAATGTTATAAATGGATCACGAATTGATAAATTATCTGCTTGTGTAAAAGAAGCAGTACCATCTACTCTTAAATTACCTGCTACAACAGTATCAGTTCCACCTACACCTAAAGTTAATGTAGTACCATTATCAGAAGCAAGAGAATCTACAAATTGAGTACCATTCCATTTTATTAATCTGTTTGTAGTTAAATTATTTGAATTTTTTATTCTAAAGTTTGGAGAACCTGCTCCATCACTTTCAATACCTTCACCTGATAATCCTGCAACATCAACAGCTGCTGTTCTAGCGTTAAGACCATCATAATCAGTCATTGTAATACCATTACCAGCACTTAAAGTAGCACCTGCTACGAATGATGCAGACAGTTCTCCACTACCATTAAAAGCTATACCTCCTGCAGAAGCTAATTTAACTTCTATTTTACCTGCACTTGTAGTTCCTTGTAAACCTTTAGAAGTATCACATAAAGAAGCTGTATTTATTATAATGGCATCAGATAGTACAGTTATGTTAGTACCTCCACCTACGTTTAGTGCACCACCAGTATCAGTTAAACCATTACCAGCTAAAGATCCAGTATCTATACCAACAGAAACTCCAACACTACCATCAAATCCTGTTACAGTAGCACCTGTAGAAGTGTTAACCATTGTGGTACCATCTCCTTTTGATAAAGTCTTTAATACAGGAGTAATTGCATCAGATCCTGTGATTGCAAATTCTCCATTTGAATTTTTAATTACTACATTAAATTCACCTGCTATAGGTGTTGATGGGATTGCAGTAGTAGCAAATAATTTACCACTAGCTGATATTTGTCCATCTGTTGAAGGTGCTAATATTCCTGCACCAACTCCTATACTTGTTAAGCGTGCGTCAGATCCACTAACTACGACTTTTTTCCATCCTGCCATTTTTCTAAATTTTAATTGTTAATTTAATTTTTTTTGATTTTTGTTTTTTGTCTTAATTAATTGGATCATTTCCAACTTGTTAATTTTTTTATCCGTTATACATATGTAAATTATTCTATTCCTACATAAAAAGCTGAAGAAGAATACATAATTCCTCCAGCTACTGCAGCTGGTGTAGTACCTGTACGTTCTACTAGTATAAAATTCCCATCTTGATCTACTTTAGCTATATCTACACTTCCACTTTTAATAAGGAATATATCATTTAAATCGGATCCCTCAACTGTTAAACTTCCACTTTCAGTAGTTGCACCTGTAGTTGTATCAAAAGTAAGCCTTGGACTACCCCCAAAAGCATTACTATCATTAAATTGAATTTGAGTATTTGCCCCTCCTGGCGTCCCTCCTCCTCCACCTCCACTACCAGAAGATATAAATTGATTTAAAGTTTGACCTACATACTGGTAAGCTGTTAGAAACATTTTATTAGTAGAAGCACTATTCGCATTAGGGGCATTAGTAGCATTCATCCATTGTAAAATACCTGTTTTGTAATCAAATACTACATCATTATCAGCTACTTTATCAGCACTACCTAAAGCTCCTTTTCTTATATAAGCATTATATCCAGGTTCACCTGAACCTGGGTCTTGAGCTGGGGTTTCTGCTTTATTTGCTGCAAAAATAGGGTCAATATACTTATTTGAAACCCAATTTACCATTTGGGTAGGTTGGATTGTTTGAGGGGATACAGGGAAATCATATCCTATTTCATTGGAGCTTCCAGAAATAGCAAACCATGTTAATAATTTACCACTTGTTACTACTGTAGTAGGAGATAATTCTATTTGGTAGTAATATCGTGCTATATTAATTTCATCGGCTCCACTACCAGAGGTAATAAAATTACTATCTTGACTACTTCCTGAATATGGTAATAGTAATGATGAAGTTGGTAAAGATTCTGTTTCTATAAATATTTCAGACGCATTTAAATCTAATACATTAGTGTATGCTTCTTGAGAGTCAAAGTCTGCTAAAGTATATCTTTTACTTTGGAGTAACCTATTTGATTTTGACGCTGAAGAAAAAGTTGCCATTTATGTTTTTATAAAAGTTAATTAAATACATTCTTTTAAATAAAGGGATAATATTTAAATCACCCCTTTAAGTGTTTTTTACAATTAACTATTTTTTACGATAGTTGTACATCAATTCTCTTAATTGGATCAATTGAAGTAGAACCACCATCCCCAGCATACCTTACTATTACTACTACATTAGGGTTTGCGTTTGTAATTGCTGATCCTTGACCATCATTTAAGGTATGTGTAGTTTTACCACTACTAATAGTAGCACCACCAGCCATTCCAGCAACTGTAATAGTTGAGCCGAATGGGTTTGTAGCTGAAGTTCCTGCTGTATAAGTTGCTTGTCCTCCAACATTCCCATTAATATTACTCATATCAAAAAATCTAGCATTAGATAATCCATTTGCTCCTCCAACTGCACTAAATTGGTATAATACAATACAAGATATATCACCTGCTGTTGTTCCAGTACCCCAATCTGTTAATGTAACATTAGTGCTATCAGAACTTTTTACAAGATTAATAGCAAATGTACTAGCTTGACCAGCTACTTCACTTGAATCTTTTTGGAATGTTCTTATATAATATTTATAATGTCCCGCAGCGGTAGTATCTGGATTTCTTAACCAATATCCAAAACTAGAATCACCTGGTTCTATTAAAAATCCAGGTTTTGTTTGTAAATCTTTACCTCCTAAATTATTAACAGCATAAGATGCAGTATCAAATTTATCTCCTTCAGTATAATTTCCTTTAAGAGCATTGTCCGTTAATTGTAATCTATATTTTTCACCTATAAAGTTTTCAGATCTTGTAGTAGTACCAAATGTTAAACGTTGATCATTAATTTCTCCTTGAAGAGCACCATAATATGCTAAAGATCCAGAATCTACATTTTGTTCAAATTCCCCTGCTTTATGGTAAGGAATTGCACTATCTAAATTTGTAGCACTACCTGCTTTATTTTTATAAGCAGATCTTACTGTAAATTGACTATTTCCATTACCTGAGGATATACCTGTTCTTGTAATGCTTGTTTTACCTGTTCCACCACCAGTTCCAGCATTAAAGGCAACACTAGCTGAGACAATTCCTAAATCTGTTTCAAAAGGAACCGTACTTGTTGATCTAGCAGCACCCCCTGCAAGTGGGAATATTGTATTTGCCGTATTAACTTGCCCTGAGCTATTTATATTAGCTGATATATTATGGCTTGGTGCATTAGATAATCCAATTTTAGAATCTGAAGGGTTTTCTGAAAGTGCTATTATATTAGTATTATCTACAAACATAGGATTAAATAATCCACCTACTTCAGTCCCTATATGGTAAGTACCAGTTAATAAATAAGGAGCTCCTGATAAAGATGAAGAAGTAGCAGTTAATGATCCTGATTGTCTTTGAGTAATTGCTAAAGTTTGTGGGAAATTTGTTGCACTATCTACACTTCCAGAAATAACAAATACTTGTTCATTTAAAGCTTTATCAGCTGTAAATACAGCACCTGACCCTGTTTGTAATGCTACTGCTTGATTAATAGAATAAAATCCAGCTGATCCTGTAGAACTTAAAGCTAGGGTTTCAATATTTGAATCAAAATTTTGTTTTAATTCAAAAGCTCCTTCAAAAAATCCATCCTGAAATGCATTAGGTATAACAGCAGGGGCAGCTGTTTGGATATTGCCTATTTTAATAATAGATCCCCCAGTTCCTGTTTGGACAACTGAAGCATGAGATGATGATTGAAAGGTTGTTGCTGTTGAATCTGAATTATCGGAATATACAAACGTAGCTGAACTTGTAATAGTTACAGGTAATCCAATTGTTCCTAATCCAAATAATTCAGCTGCTGGGGTTAATGATGAAGTTACATCAGTTGATCCCGCAGGATTAGATCCATAAGTTTTAGTACGATTATATTCACTTTTTAAACTTGCACTAACGTTATAAAATAATTGGCTCCCTTCTTGTACAAATCCCTTTGAGTTAAAATAAGTAATAACTGGGTTTGTAGATCCTTGTGGTACATTTCCACTTGGTTTAGATCCTGCGGTATTATCAGTTACTGCAGATTGTGAAAGAGCACCATAAGTTCTGGAATTTGGTACAGCATTAGGTGCTGATGCACTTAATAGCCCGGCTACAAATCGTAATACTTCGGAAACATCTGAGTTATGGTCAAAGTTTTCAAAATATGAACCACCTAATCCACTTGATCCCCAAGCATTTGAAGAAGGTACACCTACATTATGGTTGAAATGCCATGCTGATTGGCTAGTTAATAAAGCATACTTACTTGATGGTTCTGTTGATGTTGGGTTTGTTCCAGATGCAATAGGAGTAGACGATAATGTACTTCCTGTTATTTCTACTGTATTAGTAGTTGCTTGAATTGAACCCGTTGCAACAAATATCCCACCTTCTTCTTGTTGTAAAGCGCTTATAGACGCTGATACATCTGACATTCCTGGAAGTGAAAGAGTATCTGAAATGTCTACAGATCCACTTAATAGTGTAGAACCACTAACTTGAAATGATCCTGTTACGTTGGCAGACCCTGATATTTTAACAGTACCTAATAAAGTTTGAGTATCTTCTGTTCCATCTCCAAATTGGTTAGATCCTGAGGTTATGATTGTTGAAGAAGATATTATAGTTCCAACTGATAGAAAATCTATAGAGGCAGTATCAAATGTAACATTACTAGCCGTAATGTCTCCTTCTATAGTAATATCATGTGAAGCTGTTATAGATCCAGATACAAGAAATGAACCTGTTACTTCTAAATCATTTGTTGTAGAAAAGACTGAACCTGTTTCTACAAATATTCCACCAACGCTTGCACCAGAACCAGAAGCAACAAATTGGTCTAGTGTTTGTCCTTCATATTGGTAACCTGAAAGATAGATTCTATTATTTGTAGCTGTAGCAGAAGATGGAGCATTAGTAGCATTCATCCACTGTAAAATACCTGTTTTGTAATCAAATACTACATCATTATCAGCTATTTTATTATCTTCTTCAGCTGCATTGTTTCCTTTTCTTAGGTAAACATTATATCCCGGTGAACCTGGATCAACACCTGGAGTTTCAGCAAGGTTAGCAGCGTCTGCAGCTTGAATATACTTATTAGAAATCCAATTAGTCATTTGAGTATCTTGAATTACTTGAGGAGATACTGGGAAATCATATCCTACTTCAGTTCCAGAACTACCTGATACTGCAAACCAAGTTAAATATTTACCACTTGTTACTACTGATGTAGGGGATAGTTCTATTCTATAGTAGTATCTTGCTATATTAGTTTCATCGCCTCCACTACCAGATGTAATTAAAGAATTATCTTGTGAGCTTCCTGAGTATGGTAGTGTAGCACTAGTACCAGGTAATGAATCTTGTTTTGTATATATTTCAGAAGAATTTAAGTCTAAGACTCGTGTATAAGCTTCTTGAGAATCAAAGTCAGCCAAAGTATATCTTTTACTTTGGAGTAACCTATTTGATTTTGATGCTGATGAAAAAGTTGCCATTTTTTTTGTTTTTAATTTTTAATTTTTTTATGTATAGTTTACTTCAATCTTTCTTATAGGAGCTATATCTCCTTTATATCTAATTAATACTACAAAACTATTATAGGTGGGATCAAGCACCGCACTTTGGTTATCTAATAATACCTGGGTATAAATATCACCAGAAATATTACCTCCACTAATTCCTCTTAAATCTATTGGAGAAGGAAATGGATTTTTAAAATTATCTTGACTTATATCATTTTCTATTACAGTTGATGATATATTAGTAAAATCAAATAGTAAAGGTCTTGTTAAAGGGGATGGTGCAGGTGCAATTTGTTGCCCTTTTATTGATGAAAGATATAATACAGATAAACCTATTCCTGATGAATTTGAATTCCAATTCACTAAATTATTATTTCCTACATCTACAGATAAAGTTCCTCTTTTAGATGTTCCACTTGGTAATTCAAATATTCTAGCATAAAATTTATAATCTTTAGTTGAATCAGGATCAGTTATCCAATAACCATAAGTTCCCCCTGGTCTTGCTAAATAACCATTAGATAAACCACTTGGATATCCTTTAACTTGTAAATCTAAATCTCCTAAATTGTATACATTATAAGATGATGTGTTAAAATGGTCTACATCATTATAAGATGCAGATAGTAAATTATCAGTTATTTGTACTCTATAATTTTCTCCAGCAAATGATTCTGTTTTACCTGTTAAAGTATCAGCCCCATCATAGTCTTGGTCTTGGTCGTATATAAACATACTACCACTATCTGTAGGTTGATCAAATCTAGTAGAACTAAAGAAATCCCTAGTTAAATTAGAAGGATTAATAGTACTACCTTTCCAATTTTTTCCTGTTGTAGTAAAAGTTAAAGTTGGATATGTAGGAGTTGTATTTCCTTGTATTATATTAGAAGAAATATTAGAGTTTAAATTAAATGAAGATGATAAAAATGCTATATCATCTTTATGAGGGATATCATTAGTACTTCTTTGAGTGTTTTTATCTGCAGATAACACACCACTATTTCCTCCTGTAGTTTGAACTCCCTGATTTGTTACAGAAACTTGAGTTGGTGTAAAATTTGGAGTTCCCATACTATTCCACCCAGATTGACCATTTTCTAAAATAATAGATGTACTACCATATACAGGATCAAAACTTTTAGATACTTCAGAAGTAATTCTATAAGCATATGATATATCCCTTAAATAAGGAGCTCCTGATAAAGAACGAGATGTAGCTGAAAATGAAATATCTTCTATATTACTTAAAACTTCTACTGTAGGTGGAGATAATGTAATATCACTATCTATACCATTTGAACCTAAATAAGAAGCACCATAAGGACTAGGCATATAAAACTTAACACTGGTACTAGAATCACTTCCATTTTTATAATTATAATCTGCTTGAGAACCTGTTTTAATTCCAGTTTTAACCCCATGCATTCTATAATATCCACTAGAAGATATAATATTGCTATTTGTAGATCCAGCATGGGCATATCTTCCTGAAATAGTTCCTGTTACAGAGGCAAATTTACCATCTTGATATGCTGGTTGGATGGAAGCATTACTTGGGATAATTTTACCTAAAGTTAATCCATTTGCAGTAGTAAAAGATGTTAAAGAAAAATCAGAAAATGAAGATGTAAAATATGTATTAGAACTTTGATCTGGAGTTGTAACACTAGAATTGTCACTAAAAGATTGAGAGGCTATAACTTGAACTGCAAATTCTACTGCAGCCCCACTATTTAATTCTCCTAACCCAAATAATTCAGAATCTGCAGAAGAACTAACTATAGTACTACCACCAGCTACAGATGTAACTGTAAAATCCAAACCTGGAAAGTCATTAATTATATTTGTTGTTGGGATGTTAGACCCATAATTTCCATTAAATGGGTTGGTTCCTGTGTCATTTCCAAAACTCCCTCTTTCACCTGAAGTCATAAATCCCTTTAAAAGAAAATAATCTTGGGCTTCTTTATAGGATGAAGTTTTTGAATAATCTATAAATTCTGAAGAAGTCCAATTTATAGAAAGTCTACCACTTTCATAACTTGAACCTAACACACCATTAAATAAAGCATCCTTTGATGTTGAACCTTGACCACCATAGTTTGTAGTTATACTATCAAAAACTTGTGTATTAGGTGAAGCATCGGGTGCAGATGAGCTTAATAAACCTGCTACAAATCTAAGTATTTCTGAGGTATCCGTATTATGGTCAAATCTATCAAAATATGAACCACCTAAATCTGTTTTCCATGCTTTAGAAGTAGGTACGCCCACATTACTGTTATAATGATAAACAGATTCACTTACTACCATTGCATACTTATTTGCACCTTGTGATGATGTTAAGGCTGGATCGGGATATGATGGATTATAAGGGGAGGCTTCTAAAGTACTACCTGTTATAACTAGTGTATTAGTTGAAGATTGGTATGATCCCGTTGCTGAAAATATCCCACCACCAGAACCACCAGAACCTGTATCTATAGTTACATCAAAAGTAGTACCATCTCCTCTTTCAAATGTTAAAGTATTTAAATCTGCTGAAGCTGTAACTAATAAAGAACCTGTAGCAACACTACCACCTGAACCTGGCCAAGTAAAAGGAGCGAATGAAGATGAAGGATAAGAGGTTGGGTTACCAGGAGCAAAAGGAGAAAAATATTTAAATTTATATAAGGCATTATCATTTTCAACATACATTATTTGACCATCTCCAATTCTATCTGCATAATTAGCTGTAAGATCTGAAGCTGAAGGGACAGTTTTCCATCCTCCTTGTACGTATTTTATATCAGTAAACGATCCTGAATCTCCTGATCTTTGATATATGTCTCCTACTGTTATTGCCATGTTCTAATTTTTTTTAACTTGGTGCAGACCCTGAATCTGCTAAATAATAATATGTTCCTACATTAGTACTTCCTCCAGTTGCAAATACCATACCCCATGTACTATATCCTTGATAAGCATTTTGCAAATCAAAATATAAAATTCTTGTTGTTAATGTTCCAGAAAGACCATTTTTATAATAAATTCCATATCTACCATTAACATGACTACCAGGGAAAGAATCATTAAACATTGGTTCTGAATCTATTCCAGATAAATTATAAGGTTTATTTTCAAGATTAGATGCTGAAGGGAATAAAATTAATAAAGTTTTAGGGGTAGTACCTGAAGAGAAATTTAAACTTCCTAAAGTACTTAACCCATTTTCAGAAGAAGGCACATCATCTAGTAAATCTAAAAACGAAGCTGAGGCTTGTTTAGTAACGGTTTGTCCTGTACCTGGTTCTGTTAAAGCAAACGAACTAGATCCTATAGAACCACTTTGGAAAAGTCCTACAAGAGATCCTTGATTTACACCCGCACCTGAACCTGTGTTTAAAGTGTTATAAGCAATTGGAGCTCCCCCAGCATTAAATCCATCTATAGTATATATATAAGTTTCTCCAATTGGATCTGCTATTGGAATAGTTTGACCTGAATATGTTCTTTCTTTACTAAAATCATCTATAACTGTTAAATTATATGTAAAAGTTTGACCTGTTGTTAAAGGGTTTATATTTTGAATATATAATGATGATGAATTACTGTTTTGGTAATCTAATTGTAAATCAGCTGCACTTGCTCCTCCTAATGAAGCAGAGAATGGGGTATCACTTTCTACATCTGTTATAGCTACAAGTACTAAATTAGTATCAGCTGCTACTGAAGCTGTTAAATTTGAAGATTGTAATGTAAAAGATGCTTCAGGTGCTTGATTTTCAGTTACACTAGCAGATATTACTGTAGGTCCACCTACGTTTCCATATTGATCTTGCCAATTAATACTTGATGATATTAAAAATCCAGATCCTGTAGCAGACCCACTTATAGTAACTCCTAAACTTAATTGTCCGCTGCTATTTACTACTATTGCAGGGTTTGATGAAGTAAAAGCAGTTACAGCAGCCCCATTATATGTTGGGCTATAATTTATATCCAAATCTGCTTGTGGACCCGTTCTACCATTAGGATTAGTTACTATAGGTGCTCCAGATTGAGTTGATTCTATTACATATAAAGGACTTGAATTAGTTAAAGTACCTGATCCTGCCTGTAATATTTCAAAATTACTTTGTAAAGTTCCTGCTCTAAACCCTTTAACATCTTGGACACTTGCAGTATATCCGTAATTTCCAGCTGCTAAATTAGCAGAGGCACTTACATAATAACTACCACTTGTTCCTGTTACTGTAGTATCTCTATATGCTACTACATTTTGGCCTGCATTTGGTGTAAAGGTCCATGTTGAATGATCTATATCATATTT
>VMHT01021583.1_pt1 | contig 12803 bp, 28 predicted proteins | sample 4693611 | NCBI WGS metagenome assembly VMHT01 (sample SAMN12280063, study PRJNA550983) | marine metagenome | isolation source: seawater sampled from same location over 5 years 0.02-0.2 micron viral filtrate | place: USA: collected off the coast of southern California halfway between the port... ... | reverse complement strand
ACTAAGGGTATACCTAGAGGTACAGGAGGTAAAAAACCTATAGAGTTAGCGGATATATTCGCTGGAAAAAATCCATCGTACTCTACTACTAAGTTATTACACCGCTGTTTTAGAGAGGGTTATCTAGCAGAGGAGTGTAATAATTGTGGATATGATGAATACCGACCGTCTGATATGAGTAAGCCGCTTATGTTAGACTATCTGGATGATGACGCAACCAACAAAGACATAGCGAATTTGAGGGTATTATGCTTTAATTGCTTCTATCTGATGAAAGGGCAACGGCTAGATGTCAAAATACCACAGAATATCAAGCAACTTCAGAAGGCTGTAGGTAATCTGTTCTCATCTGAGTAGACCATCCCAATTTAACTACCCCTAAATATACACAATAATTGGCTAAAAGTCAAGATATTTTATTGGTCCTCGTGCCTGGGCGTCGCGCATTATTTAAAAAAAATGAAAAAAAGTGAAAAAAAGGCTTGACTTTCTCACGAATTATTCGTAGCTTTATATGTGATTTGAAGTGATAATATAAAGATTTTAGTGAAATAGACGAAAAGACATCGTAGTGAAAGGGGCTGAAATGCTGGGTTTAGAAACCGCAACTGAGTAAACTACGGCTTTAGAAGGCCAGAGATAGAGAGCTAATCACTCTCTTAGGTAAGAGGTTGTCAGAGGATGAAACGGAGTGATTACCAGAGTAGTCCGTTAGTATGGCTGTGGGGTTCGAATCCCCACCTATTGTTTCAGAAGTCGGAACTGATACAAATACCGACAAAGATTTAGTTGAGTTGAGTAGCCAAAAAACGACCCGATAAATACGCTAGTGACGATGGGTGTGACAGACGGTTTAAAGCCCGATGGACAAACAGCTATGGTGGGGGGACTTCCAATGTCAATAAGAGTCTCCCCCCACCTCTAGATTTTTTAAAAAAAGGCTTGACTTTCTCAGGAATTATTCGTAGCTTTAGACATGAATTAAACAGATAAGATAAACAATTAGAGGGAACTAAGGTTCAGAGCCACTGCTCACCACCCTTCCTGGCGATAGAGTTGGGTGGTGTCTGGAGTTCCCACTATATTTTAGCGGTACGCTAAATAATATTTAGCTAGGAGATACTTATATATATGAAGGAAACCAAATACAACGATATAGATATATTAGAAGTAATCGAACAGGAAATGCTCGCACTATGGATTACAGACGAGATACCCCATCTTCTCAGAAAGGATGAGGATTTCGTGCAAATAATTACATCTGCAATTATGCTAGAGCGCCCCTATTGGAGTAAGTACATGACAGTTGGGGAAGCCTGACAAACCGACATACCCCCGTGCATTAAGTCGTTAATCGCCAAGGTATGACAAAGTGACAGGCGGCTCATACCTGTTTTTATATCGAGACTGGTTTTTGTTTCCTATAGAAATTGACATTTTTTTCGTATCATAATGATAAAAAATAATTAGCGTACATAACGTACATAGCGTACATAGCGTTATTTAACCTTGGGAGAATATGATGAGTAAGTTTAATGATTTTATGTTACAATGGGGAGTTGATAAGTTTCTACACTTTATGGCTGGAGCTTCGGCATTTGCAATAACAGAGTCTTGGATAATACTATTAGTAGTTAGCTTTGGTAAAGAACTATATGATAGATATTATGCTTCAAGTGGTTGGAATAATTTAGATGCGTTTGCTACTGTATTGGGTGGAGTGTTTGCTTTTGTTGGTAAAATTATTTGGTGTTATGTACCGTACACCGAATACTTAATATGAGGGCAATTTTTGTTTTAGTATTAAGCTTATTAATTAATTGTTATTCAACAGATATATCTCCTCATACCAAGAAAGGACAGAGTAGGATAAAACTTAATAAGGTACACACGCCTTACTATGTTACTTACTATACCAATAGGGCAACAGTTCCTTTAAATGTGAGGTGGGATGGGCCTGTAGATTTATTAAATGTTGAGGTATATTTTATTATTAGACCGACTACAGATAAACCTAGATTTCCTATCTTTAGTGGTAATCTTTTAGGCAACCGCTATGTTATCTATAGTGAAAATTTTAAGGTAAGTAGATTAAATGAATTTAATGAGAATCTTTTAATATTCCAACGAGGTTATTATCAAGTCAAAACCACTATTAAGAATGAGTACTGGAATGAATCTCTGAGTTCACATTTTTCTGTAAAATAATTAAAGAAAAGGCTTGACTTGTACTGGTTTTATTTCGTAGCTTTAGGTATAATAAAAAGGAGTTAAGTAATGAGTTTAGTAAATCTTAATAGTGTTGGAAATGTCATTGATGAAAATGGTGTGACTTATCCAATGTTAGCTGATGGTGGACACGACATCTTTGCTGGTGTTCATATCAACGACATAGAAAACGAAGAGTGGTTTGATGCTCTCAGTAGTGAGGATATAGGTGTCATAGAAGATGTATTGGGTAATCCAACCGATACTTTATTGGATAATACCGAAGCAGATTATTTAGAAATGAAAGCTGAGTTACACTATGGTATATAGATTAGATAGTATTAGAGCAAATTTAGTTGGTGACGAACTTCATTTCGATGAAGGTGCGATGCCAAAAGATATGTTGAGTAGTTATCAGATAGAAGACAATAAAGTTTGGTTACTTTCTTATTTAGCAGGCGATGGAGAAAAGAATCCGTTGCCTTATCACAGCACATCAGATGCTTTCAAAATAGGAAAGGTTATGTCAGAGTATGAGTATAGTTGGCAGGACTTAGAAAAAGAATTTTTAGAAATGAGTTTGTAAGGTGTGAGTGAGTAAGTTTTTTGAGTATGAGGATAACCCACAATGGTTTTATATTAGGGCAAGATGTATAGACATCAATAAACCTGATGGTATGGTTATTCAGTTTTATTTATGGGGAAACTCAGAATCACATATTAGATTTTTAATAAATACAGGTAACAACAAGTATGAGGATATTGAATGGATAAAGCCGATAGGCGATACACTACCGTTTGTTTAGACTGCGATACTGAGTTATCTAAAGAACGGATACATTTAGGTTATACTACTTGTTTAGATTGTAGTGATACCGAAAAATATTCATCTCATACAGTGTACCCACATAAAACAGGTGGTTATATTCAACCTGTTAGTGGTAAGAAATCTGATGAGTTGAAAAGATTAGATAGACGAGCAACAGGTAGTGGTAGAGTTGCTAAGGGTATCTTTTCAGATAAGAGCTGGGATAGATGGTTAAAAAACTATTATGAATCACAGAGTACCGAAAGTGGGCCGAGTCGGTGCCGGAGTGGTTCAACGGGGCGGATTGCAAATCCGTTATTCGTGGGTTCGAATCCCACCCGGCTCTCAATTAAAGAAGCTACTAAATTAGCTTTTGATAAGTTTGATAGTAGAGGTTATGATGCAGCTTGTGAACTTACTCAATCATTCTATACTGATGATAAGATAAGTCTGATAAGCAAGTCTAAAATAATCAATGAACTTACTTCATTTCAGATGATGTCAACCAAACAACGCAAATTTATCAAAAGACTAAATAGTGCATAAAGTCTATAGATTTATATCTGAAACAACAGGTGAGGAATGTGAAGTTAAAATCAAAAAGGAGTTTAAAATGAAAAAATACACTTTATCATTAATACATTTAATTGTTGTGCTTATAACCTTTATAATAAATGGGTTGCTAGCGCAAGAAAGACCTGAGATGATACCATATAGATTAGTGCCAGGTGATGGAGTGTATAATTGTAGATTAGAATTTGAAGTAGAGATTGTTAATCCATATCAGGTAGAAAACTTAGTAGAGGTACACAGAGAGGAAACAATAGAGATTATCTATGAAAGAATATACTTTGAAGTTTTACATCCTAATTACCAAAATGAAATGTTTAAAATTGATGGTAAGTTATATTATCTTATAAGAATACCATATACAGGAGTGGAATGGATAACAAATTAATTTTAGCTAAAATAGATAGGTTACTCCATCTGTGTCAGAAGACAGAACCGAAGGATAAAGAAAAGTTACCTGATAATCAACTATTTACGCATGACTTAATTAAGGTTAAGGATTGGTATGATGAGATAAAGAATAACCCAAGGTGGAAAGAAAACCATGACATCGTAACAGTTATGACACAAGCTAATAGTATATGGAAATTTAGACATAGAATAAAAGAATTGGGTTGGGATAATTACGATGGTATCGATGAAGATGTTAAAAAGCATATTTTAAATGGAAGAAAGATTGAGGCTATTAAGTTGTACAGAAAACATCAAACAGAGGTTCTTAGGAAAGAGTGTAGTTTGAAAGAAGCAAAAGAATATTGTGATTCTTTGGAGAAAATAATACTTGGAAAGTAATGTAATTCAGTTAGAACTATTTGATAAAGAAGACTGGCAAATATTGTTAGAGGCTGAAGAATACTTTAAATATCTACAGAAACCTAATGAAGCCTTTTCCAATATGCCGGTATGTCCTTTCTTAAAAGCTGAGTTAGAGAAGGATAATCTATATGTGGATATATGGAGACCTAATGAACGAGGTTTCTATGATTTGCTATATGAGTTTATGGATTCTAAAAAAGGTTCAGCTTTATTTGTTTGTATGGATACCGATGGTATAAAATGGAAAGATGTTAAAAGGCCAAAGTATCAGAAGTTCTTACAGAAAGCAATTAAGGATACAGGCCTTAAAGCATTGTGTCTATCTCCGTATGAAGATTTTACAGCAGCTGGTGAGGCTACACGAAAGAAAGCACCTTACTTTCTTATCAATGTGGCTGGTAGAAAACATTTCAGCAAATCGCATAAGAAACTAATAGACACAAAATACTTTGACAATTTTAGTGATGAAGAAAAAAAGAAACTTAAAGTTTAGGAAGTGAAGGTACTATTTATATTAAACAGGAGTAGTTATGTATTTAGATGATGGAAAATCTTATCTTCTATTTGGCAAACAAATTAATCAAATAATAATGGTTCTTCAAATGATTAGTGACAAATATCCAGATATAAGGAATATAAATAGGTTTATACAAAACTTAAAAGATATGAGAGCATATGAAGATATGTTGGATGAGTTTATTTTTGGTGACCAAAAGACATATCCGGATGATAAACGACCTGTTGGTTCTAAAGATGTTATGACACTAGATGAGATAATGAACGATTTACAATTAAGATTTATGGATGAGAGAGATAAGAATAATGGAAAAGATTGACCACGTTGCTATAGCAGTTACAAATATTAAACATGCAGTTAAATGGTATACTGAAAACCGTAAGTGTAAAGTAAACTATCAAGACGATAGTTGGGCTGAACTACAATTTAAAAATATAAAATTAGCTTTAGTCTTACCACAAGACCATCCACCACATATAGCTTTTGTAGATGAATCGATTAAGAATGGAACTAAACACAGAGATGGTTCAGAGTCAGTATACGATCATGATACATTTGGAAATATAATAGAAAGAATAAAGTATGAGAAAAGTAGTAAGAAATGAAGAACAAATTATGCTAGTACTAATTGGCATTTGTATTGGTATAATTATTGGAATGTTTTTGAAGACTGCTATAGATGTATTTTTTATTGTTGAAAATTTACCTTAAAAAGTTCTTGACTTGTATAGGATTTTATTCGTAGCTTCCTGTATGATTAAGAGGTTAAAAATGAAGAAAACAGTTATATTTGATTTAGACGGAACTCTCGCTAATATTGATGTTAGGAGAGATAAGTCTCTTAAACCAAATGGTAAACTTAATTGGGATATATTTGCTGCTCCTGATTCTATTATAAATTGGGATACACCAAATGCACCGGTAATCAAAATGGCTCAGATGTTCAAAGCTGATGGATTTAAGATTGTAATCTTTTCAGGCAGAAACGACAGAGGTTTTTTTTCTACCAAAGATTGGTTGAAGATTCACAATGTTCCTTTCGACCTTTTGGTTCTTAGGCCTGATAAGTTCCAATCTAAGTCGTGGCCGATTGCACACGGTAATCCAGCCACACCAGATATGAGATTTATGCCAGATGAAATCCTAAAGAAAAAGATGTTGGATACTTTTGTAGATATCAATGATGTCTTTCTTGTTGTTGATGACAGAGATAAGGTTGTGAAGATGTGGAGAGATTTAGGATTGAATACATTTCAGGTAGCACCAGGTGATTTTTAGTGAGTAAACTGTGGTGGGCTATAATCGCACAACTAATTGGTTCTGTTGTTGCATTTTTTCAACTACAAGGCTGGGTGGTGTGGAATAAACCTTGGCTACAATCCATATGGTGGATGTATGCTACAAGTCTTATTATAGCTCCACTTTTTTTTTGGAGTACAAAATGGTCTTACGAACACTTTGGTGCTTTTTGGAATATGAGGTTAGCCGGATTTGGTATCAGTACAATAATATTTGGTATAATGGCTTGGATGTTAATAGGAGAGATACCAACATTGAAAACTATAATTAGTTTGTTATTGGCACTAGCAATTATACTAATACAGGTAAGTAATCTGTGATGTATTACATTCTGTGTATAAAATGGTTTTTCGAAGATATCATAAAAGCAATATACGTTGCTATTCAGTTATATCTATACAAACGACATCTCAAAATGAGAATCGAAAAAAATAATTTTGGTAGAAGAGAGGAGTGGTAATGGATAATCAGTTACAAGAATTGTTAACTATAACAATGGAAGAATGTGGAGAATTAATTCAAGCATGCAGCAAGGCTATAAGATGTGATGAGTATTATGACAATGATAAACTAAAAGAAGAGATTGGCGATGTTCAATGTATGATTGATTTAATACACAAATATGATTTAATTTCTCATAGAGAAATAGAGAATCAGGTAAATGTAAAAAAAATGAAACTTATGAAATGGAGTAAACTAATATGAATATAGGTTATGCTTGTATTAATATGCAACTTTCCTATCCACAAAAATATGGTGGAAAAGAAAAAGGTGTAAAACCAATCACAACAGGTCGTAGTATGATTAAACGAACATTCGAATCCAAAGGTTTGGATTATGCTAGTGAACTTACACTAGCTAATGCTATGGACTTGGATAGAATAATTGATTGGAATATACTCAATGGTTATAATTTCTTCCGTATCACATCAGGTTTAGCACCTTGGAAATCAGAGTATGAATGGGATGATTTGAAAGACATATTTAGAATCAGAACCTACCTACGTTCTGCTGGTATAAAATGTGATACTCACAAAGTAAGGATTACATCTCATCCTGGTCCTTTCAATGTATTGACATCCCCACATCCGCATGTTGTAGAGAATTGTATTAGTGACTTAACCGATCATGGAGATACTTTTGATATGATGAATCTAAGTCGCACACCATACAACAAAATAAATATTCACATTGGTGGTGCTTATGGTGATAAACCTAAGTCAATGGAAAGATTTTGTAAGAATTTTGAAAGACTGCCTGAATCAGTTCAGAGTAGACTAACAGTTGAGAATGATGACAAAGCATCAATGTATTCAGTAAAGGAGTTGTATGAAGGAGTATATAAACGTATCGGTATACCTATTGTTTTCGATTATCATCACCACAGATTTTGTGATAGTGGATTATCAGAGAAAGAAGCTTTGGAGTTGGCTATATCAACATGGCCTTTGGATATTATACCAGTTGTACACTACAGTGAAAGTCGTAGTAAGGAACAACTTGACGAATCCATCAGACCCCAAGCTCATTCTGATTATGTTTATGATTTTATCGATACTTATGGTAATGATGTCGATATTATGATTGAAGCAAAACACAAAGAACTAGCAGTTCAGAAATATAAGGAGTTACATTTATGTTAGAAGTTGGTACGATACTACTAATGTCAGTTCTACCTTTAATAGTAGTGTTATTTTTTTTAATAAAGGACTAGATTAATGTGGTATTTTATATTAGGAGTACTAGCACCTATAATCCTAAACCTAATGCATTTAGTTATTGGTATTTATGTAGTAGTCGCTAGAGGTAATGTAATAAGTTTAGGGTTTAGTGGTATAAGTTTTTTAACTAAATCAATAGGTATGATTTATCTTACTTACTTAGGCGTTACTATTGTCGAATTGGATTACAGAATATTTGTTCCTTTACTTGTGTTCTTTTGGTTCTTTACACATTTAGTTGAGGCATTTGTGATACAACATTATATGAAAAAAAATGTGCCAGCATGGCTACAGAGGTTACAGATAAAATGAGTAATGAAACAATAGCAATAATAATATCAATAGTAATTATGGTGCCAGCAATATTGTTTTATCACTTTGTAATTGTTAGAAACTATTTGGATGATTTTTTGCCACCAACAGTTAAAAGTTTATTTTCAAATGGGAATCCAAGAAATCTTAGTAAGAAGGATAAGAAATGATTTACATATTTATTGGAGTTTTAATATTAGTATTGATTATGCAAATTAGAAATGGGTGGAGATGGTCATGAAAATTACATTAGCACAAAGACATTTATTTAACGATTCAAAACCAATGTGTGAGATTTACAATCCCACAAGTACTGGTTGGGTACAATGGGATAGTTGTGATTTAAGCGAATGTCCACCATACAGATTAAAGGGAAATATGAATGCACATGGTAAGTTTCCAAAGTATAATTACGATGAGTTACCAAAAGTGTTTAAAGATACAAATGGCGATGAACACAATATAGAAGATATAATAGCTTACAAAAGTAGTGATTAAATGAATTACAAAGAGATTATGGATTTGTGGTATGTGTGGATGATAGGTGGTATTATTATTTACAGATATGTAAAAGGAGTAATAGATGGTTGGAACGATTAAGCAGATGTGGTTAAAGCTTATAGAATGGAGAATCGTTAGACAATCTGAGAAGTTTGCGGAAGAATTAAAAAAGAAAAACTATAAACCACGAGAACCGTGGGATATCGGTATATGGAAATAAAATAAATAGGAGTAAATATGTTTCAATATTATTTAGTAGGTGGTATAGTATTCGCTGTATTCTACTTAGTTTACATAATATACTATGATGATTATCAAGACTTTTTCAAGTTCTAAGGAGTTGTAAATGGGAAGACTTGGTGATTGGGATAAAGTTGAAAGAAAGAAAAAATCGGTAAGCTTTGCAAAGAGTGACGAATACTGGGAGTATTTTAAAATGCTTATGATTGTTTTTGTAGGTTATCTATACTTTCATTTTGTGATTATGGGCTGGAATATCTAATAGGTTTAAGTAAAAATTTCAGTTAGTTATATTTATATATAAATAACTGGAGTTTTTCATGATTAAACTTAAAGACCTCTACCCTAATCAAGCCTCTTTTCTTATGGAAAAGAAAGAACTAGACCCTAAAGCAATAGGCTATATGAAACAACTTACTGCTAGAAACAATCATACTATGGCTAGATATCAATTAGCACTTCAGCTGAAAGATAAGAGGTTGATGAAACTATATAGTGGTATCATCGATATTCAAAATGCTTATGGCTCTTTGCCAAGCGAACTTAGTAAGTTCAGACAATCGCTGGAAAAAGATTTATTTGGACAAGCTAAAAGAATGTATTCAAACTATGATGAACTAAATAAGGCATTCTAATGATTAAGTTAAAAGACTTACTAACAGAAGGTAGATATGAAGTTTATTTCGATGTGGGTTCTCCAGGCCTTATGTCTAAAACCGTTGATGCTAAAAATGCAAAAGAAGCTGCTAAACAAGTTGCTAGTGGATTAAAGGGTGGTGCAAAACTAATTAAAAAAGTAGTTAAGGAAGGAATGAATAAAAGACAAGCTGGTGAGATGCTAAAACAATTAGGTGGTAATAGATTTATTATGATGACCGGCGCTAAAAACTTTGGTGTAGGACCAAAGGGAGCTGGATTTAAAATCGGTAGAAACTCTAAGGGTGTGAACTTTGTAAGAATAGATTTAAAAAACGATTTATATAATATGGAATTTATTCAGTTGAGAAAAAAAAGAGGTTCTATTGATGTGAATATGAAAGTTCTAAAAAGAGTAAAAGGTGTTTATGCTGACCAATTACAGAGTGTATTTACTAAACATACAGGTATGTATACAAGTCTTTAGGAGATAGTTGTGATTAAATTAAAAGAATTGATAAAAGAAAAACAACTTAACGAAAAGGCATATATTGATATGAATGCCACATTTGAACTAAAAGGATTTGGTACTAATATTTTTATTAAGGGAAAAACAACAGAAGTACAATTATCTTTCAAAGGTGATGATTTACAGAAAGCATTAGAAAAAGGAAAAGGTAAAGGTAAAGTTGTGATGGTTGGAGTAAAAACTAATGATTAAGTTAAGAGATTTAATAACAGAGTATTCGCCTCACGCTTCAGAACAATTTGCTACAGATTCTAAGGATGGTGCTTCAAAGGGATTAGAGAGTAAATTTAGGTATTTCAAAAAGGTTTCTAAAGAACAAAGTAAACATCCAAAAAATTCTTGGTGGAAATCAAAGGCGGGAGTTCTAATGGTAGATAAAAAAGATAGTAAATATCAAGTATCTAAACCAGATGTTCCTGGTAAGAAAATTGATTACGAACAAATCAAAACCATTCGCTACTCATATCAGGTAGGAGATGCTATAGTGCCAGGTAATGAAGAATATGCTAAATACCAACTTAAAGATTTTTTAAAAGATGCAAAGAAAGCATTTAGTGGATATAAGATGGAAAAAACTAGCATAAGAAGCCACTTTAGATTAAAAAAAGGTGGTAATATTTACAATTTATATTTTACACCAGCGATGAGTGGAACATTTGTAAGTGTGGAGTCGAGAGTATGATTAAGTCAAAGCATTTATCAGAAGGAACCTGTGGATATGGTGTGAATGGTGAGTTGGGAGATGAACCAGCAGGTCCTCAGTTACTAAAGAAAAAAATAAAAGATTTTATGGATGAGGCTTGTCAGAAAGGATACATGACACATCCTACTCGTAAAACTAAAATTATGTTTGGTAAGAGATATAGGAATTGTGTAAAGAAAGAAGGAGTAAATACCAAAGTTACTGAAGAACAAGCTGCTAGAATTATTGATAACCTATGTATTAACTGTGGTGATTTTGCTAATGAAAATTTAAGAAAATGGTTTAAGGATAGGTGGGTTAATATCGGTAAAAAGAAAAAGGGCGGTGGGCATCCACCGTGTGGAACAAGTGGAAAAAAAAGAGGATATGCTAAGTGTGTTCCAGCATCAAAGGCTGCTGGGATGTCTAAAAAACAAAAAGCGTCAGCGACACGTAGGAAGAGAGCGGCTCAAAATAAAGCTGGTAGAGGTGGAAAACAATCTGCAGGACAAGGTAAAGCTCCAATAAGAGTTTCTACCAAACCTAAAAAGTAGGAGAGTAAAATGAGTTTAAAGTTAGAAGAAGTAGTAGGAAAATCTCTCACAGAAGAACAGTTCGATGAAGCTGCTGGTAAGAAAGATGCATGTTACCATAAGGTTAAAGCTCGTTACGATGTATGGCCGTCAGCTTATGCTAGTGGTGCTTTGGTAAAGTGTCGTAAGGTTGGTGCAAAAAATTGGGGAAATAAATCTAAGAAAGAAGGTTTAGATGATTTGAAAGCCTTACCAAAAGACTTAAAGAAAAGTATAAAGAAGAATAGAGAAGAATCCGTAAATGAAGCTCCTATGGAATTGAATAAAATCAAAGACGCTATTAAGATGTTTCAAAAGAAGATTGAGAAACAAGGTAGAGTTACTAATGCAAGAGATGAAGAACATCTAAAAAATTTAATTAAACTTTATATACAAATGGGTGGTAAAGGAATTAAAGAAGGTTACTCTATGAGAGATTTAGGTCTTAGTCCATTTTTTAAAAAGTTAAATCCTATGCAAAGACAGGCGGTAAGTATAGCTCTCATAATGGGTGGTAATATGTCAGGTGCTATTGATGCAATTGAAAAGATTAAAAAAGGTTTATCCAAAGATAAGAAAGTAAAGAATGCTCTCAAATTAGCCAATGAAGGATTTGCTAGTGATGCTCAAAGACGAGCTGCTTTTGCAAGTGGATATAAAGCTAAAGGTAAAAAGAAAAAGAAAGAGGGCTTGGGAGATAGAATGTCTAAGAAACTTAAAAAAGAATCTACAAAGGCATATGTTGATACTTTAAATAAAATAGCAAACGATAGAAAGATGAAGATGATATCTAAAAAAGATAAAGCTCTTTTGACTAAGATAGCTAAATTAATGAAAAAACAAAAAGAAGGTGTTAACGAAACAACTTACAAATTCAAAGGATACACAGCTTCTAACATGGATGAGTTGGATGCTATGTTGAGTAGAGCTGGTATAAAGGGCACACCCAACTTCAACGACATGACATATAGTGTTAGTAAAAAAAGTTCTAAGATAGATAGAATTATGAAAATGAAAGGTGGAAAAAAGATAAAACCAATTAGACTTAGAGGTAAATCAGGTATGGGAAAGATAAGTCATCTCGGTATAGAATCCGTAGAAGAAGCCAGAGGAACCTGTTGGGTAGGATACCAACAATTAGGTATGAAGAAAAAAGGTGGTAAGATGGTGCCGAATTGTGTAAAAGAAGTTTATGATATATTTTGGGAAGAAGATGGTAAAGGTCATGGATACACTTTTGAGCACATTGTAGATAACGATTTGTTTGAAGCTGAATATCAAGGTAGAAAAGTAAAGCTTGGTAAACCGATGCAGGGTGATACAAAGAAATTTAAAGTATATGTTAAGAATCCTAAAGGTAATGTAGTTAAGGTTAACTTTGGACAAGGTGGT
>VMHT01148750.1_pt1 | contig 12804 bp, 14 predicted proteins | sample 4693611 | NCBI WGS metagenome assembly VMHT01 (sample SAMN12280063, study PRJNA550983) | marine metagenome | isolation source: seawater sampled from same location over 5 years 0.02-0.2 micron viral filtrate | place: USA: collected off the coast of southern California halfway between the port... ... | reverse complement strand
GGTTGGATAAGAAAATTAAAACATCTTGGTTTTGAACAAGAATATATAGTCAAGAAGGAATTATAATTATGGGATGGGAAACAATAATACCAGCAGCAGTAGGCTTATACGGTGCTACACAAAGTGGTGGAGATACAACTGTAACAAATACTGATCCAGCGACACAGGCTCGTTATGATGATTTATACAACAGAGCTAAGTCTGTAGCTAATCAACCTTTTGTACCATATACAGGTGCAAGAGTAGCTGGATTTAACCCAGACCAATTACAAGGCTTTGATGCAACAAGAGGCATGTTTAATCAGTCAATGGGATTTGATCCTAGAAGTCAATTAAACAACTTAGCGAATATGTCTACACCAAGTGTCAATTTACCATTTGGTTATAATCAACCACAACCTTCTCCAATCTTACAACCAGCACCTATGCCTATTACTGGCGGTGGTAGACCAACTCCACCTCCATCAATCGGTGGTATCGGAGGCGGTGGACCTGTTATGCCTTCTAATCAAGGTTTGATGGGAGATCTAAAGCAAAAACCTATTCCTTTTTCAATCGGTGGACCAAACGGTGGAAGACCAGATGCTAGATTAATTAATGATAGCAATCGCCCTCCACCTCCATTAAAAATTGGTGGACCAGTTAGACCTGGACCTCAACCAGTACAAACTAATCCATTTTCACCAACTCAATTAGGTCCAGCTGCAATGCAACAAGCATCTACAGTTAGACCTGTAGAAAGATTTGGTGGTGCTGATATTTCTCCAGTAGACTTATATAGCGGTGCTTCAGTTAATCGTGGTGATGTAAGAGATGTAACACCAACATCATTATTAGATACAAATTTAGGTGCGTATCAAAATCCTTTTCAATCACAAGTTATTGATAACACTTTAGGTGACTTAAACAGAGCAAGACAATTACAAATACAAAGCGACCAAGATGCAGCAATCGGTAGAGGTGCATTTGGTGGTTCACGTTCAGCCTTATTAGAATCAGAAACAAACAGAAACTTTGCAGAACAAGCAGCAAAAACAGCTGGTAATTTAAGAGCACAAGGTTTTGATAGAGCTACAGGTTTAGCTGGACAAGATATAGGAAGACAGTTTGAGGCAGATAGATTTATGTCTGATGCAGACAGAGCTATTGCTATGCAAAACGCAAACTTTGGTCAACAAGCTGGTTTAGCAAGACAAGGTTTACTTGGTGACGTATCACTTAATCAAGCAAGACTAAATCAACAAGCTGGATTAGCTGGTATGGATGCTTATAACAGAGCAGGTTCTCAACAAGCACAATTAGATGCGTCAAGATTTGGTGCTAACCAAGATGCTTTAAATAGATTTGGTTTACAACAAGGACAGTTTGATAATCAAATGAACATGGGAATGTTTGATGCTGCTAATAGAGCTGCATTTATGCAACCAGAATTAGATATGAGAAACAGACAGTTCCAAGCTGGTTTATTAAATAATCAATTAAGCGATCAATACAGAAGTCTTGGTTTATTATCTGGCATAGGCAGACAACAGCAAGGACTACAACAAGCTGGAATGGATGCTGGTTACAACGAATTCTTACGAGCTATTGGTTACGGTCCACAACAACTTGGTCTATTATCAAGTTCTGTCTTTGGAATGAATCCTGGAAAAACAACTACTACTGAACAAGGTACTGCGGGCAGGATTGGGTCTGGATTGGATATTTATAGTACCATCTCAGAATTGTTTTAATAAGGAGATAAATAATGTCAATTTTTAACAAAAATAATTTCGATCCTTTTGGAACTAATAGTTTGTTTGCAGATATAAATAAAACCAATGAGCAAATAAACCTTATGAACCTTCCCTCTTCAACAGAAGAAGAAGAAAAGGAAAAGAAAAAAGATGAACAAATAATGAAGCTAAAAAATCTAGCAGACACATTTAATATGGTTAATGCTCAAAAGTCTGGCAACTCTCAAGGTGTAGCTTTGTATTCTAATAGAATGAAACAAAGACAATTAGAGCAACAAGAAGCTAAAGCAAAAGCAGAAAAGAAAACACAACAACAATTGTTAAAACAACAACAAGATGCGTTTATTAAAGCAAATCCTGAGTATCAAAAAATGATTCAAATGAATCAACTGTTTGGCATAACACCAAGTAACAATAAATTAACAAAAAGTGATTTTGTTGTAGAGATTTTAGAAAAGATGAAAAATAATCCTGGTTATAAACTTACAGATACAGACCAAAGAATTTTAGACACTATATCTGATACCGACCCAATGAAGATACTGATTAGAAATAGACTAAATGAAATGCAAGTTAATAACTTTAGCAATGAAAACACTAATCAGTCTGGTCCGATTACAGTAACTAAAAAAGAAGAATTTGATAGTTTGCCTAAAGGTACAAAATACATTTATAACGGAACTGAATACATCAAGGGTCAATAATGGCTAAAAATCCATTTGGAGACACACCGATTGGAGAAACAAATCCTTTTGGTGATACTCCTATAAATCAAGTTAGTCCTTTAGAAGATCAAGAAGATAAAGCTGGTTTTGGCACAAATCTATACAGAACTATAGGTGGTGCTTTAAGAGATGTTGTAGCTGGTACTTTAGATGTAATGGCATTTAAAGAGAAGTTTTCTCCTAGTGAATTAACTAGAGCATACGCACAGGCACAGGCATCTGGAGATTCAAGTTTTTCTAATATCTTGGGTACAGTATTACAACAAGAAAACCCTCTCAATATAGCCGCAAAATCTATTCCAAAAGTTGAAGAGCCAGATTATTTTGGTGGTTCTTTTGTTAGAGACATGACAGGATTTCTTGCACCAATATCAGTAGTAAGTAAAGTGGCCACACCTATAAAAGCTGTTACTACAGGACAAAAGATTGCAAAAGGAGCAGGTGTTGGAGCAGTAGCAGAACAATTTGCTTTTAGTCCTTACGAAGAAAGAATATCTAATTTGGTTCAATCAGTTCCATCTTTACAAAATCCAGTAACAGAATTTTTACAAGCTGATCCAAACGATAATGAGGCTACAGCAAGGTTTAAAATGGCATTAGAAGGAGGTGTAATCGGTGTACCAGTTGATGTTGCATTAAGAACTTTTGGCAAGTTAAGAGCAAATAAAGTTGCACAAGAACAACCTGAAGTATCAGGTCCACCAAAACCAGAAGAGTTAAAAGAAACTTTTGTTGGTCCTAAGAACGAATTTGGTGATACGCCTGTAGCAGAGACTCCAGTTGCTCCAGAGGTTGTTACTCCTAAAGTAGAAACACCGAAGCGTGGTACTAAAATTCCAGAAATATTAAAAGTTACAAAAGAACCTAAAGTAAGAACTGCTAGAGATTATATTGGTAAGGTAGAGTACGGAGAAAAGTCTGGAGAACTACAAGCTATATTTGAAGATTATCGTGGAAATATATCTAGGAAATTTGTAGCTGGTAAAGGTGAGAAGGGTAATAATTTAGATACTGTAGACATACTAGCAGAGGGAATGGCTGAAGATGGTTATTATACAAAAGCAGAATATGAATCTGGAGAGCCTTTAACAAACAGAATATTAGAAGACCTTCGAAACGATACTCCTCATCCAAACGATGCTGCTATATATGCTGAATGGGAAAGAAGAACCGATCAAGCTAAAACTGTAAGAAAAGTTTTAGACGATAATAAAGTTAATTATAGGGGTATGACAGACCAAGAAGTTATGCAAACTTATGATGACATTGTAAATGACAGACTGCCACCTGTAAGAGATGAAGTACCGCTGGAAGCATACGCAGATAATATAGCGATAGAAGAGTCAAAAATATCTTCTAAGTTTATAGAAGAAGTAGATAGAACTCCTCCAGAGTTTGCTGGAAACATCAACTTAAATAAAATAGATAGTCCAGATCAAGTTAAAAATGTCATTGATGAAATTGCAGTAAACAATGATGGCTTTATGGAAGCAAGAAGGGGTGTTGTTAAGTTTGGTTCTGATGGTGAAGAGTTAGCAGCTTTAGCAAAAGAAACAGGACTAACAGAAAATGACCTTATTAATAGAAAGTCTGGTTCAGCTTTTAATGCCGAAACAGCTTATGCGGCCAGGGTTTTAAATATAGAGTCAGCTACAAACTTAACTAAGTTAGCAAAAAAAGCACAAGGAACTGATGCTACAGCAGATGATATGTTTGCTTTTGAAGAAGCATTAAATCGTCATGTTGCTATACAAGAACAAATTGCTGGTATTACTGCTGAAGCTGGTAGAACACTAAGGTCTTTTAGAGAGACTGTTGCATCTGCTGATGTCTTGAGATCAAAAGCAATAAAAGATTATATACAAGCAAAGGGTGGTGGAGATAGAATTGAAGAGATGGCAACATTTATTAGCAATCTTGATACACCAGAACAAATTGCAAAGTTTACTAAAGATGCAGTTAAGCCAAAATTTAAAGATAAGTTGCAAGAACTTTGGATTAACTCTCTTTTATCATCCCCATCAACCCATATAGTAAACGTAGTTTCTAATGGTATTGTTGCTGCAACTCGTATGCCTGAGTATGCAGTAGCTTCTCTACTTGGTGCTGGAAGAAAAGGCTCAGATAAGGTTTCATTTACTGAGACTGGCGGAAGAATATATGGAAGTATGTATGGTTTCTTGGATGGCATGAGAGCATTTAAAAATGCTTTGATTGATCCTAGTAGTGTAGATGACCCATTAACAAAATTAGAACTACAAAGACAAAACTCTATCTCTGGTATTAAAGGAGAAGTAATCAGATTACCTGGAAGATTCCTAACTGCTGAAGACCAGCTGTTTAAGTCTGTTGGTTATAGACAAGAGCTATGGGGTCAAGCAATTAGAAAAGCTAAGTCTGAAGGTAAAGGAATTAAAAGAGCTTATGAGATTATGAATGATCCAGCTAAGAACTTTCCAGATATAGAGCTAAAAGCAAGAGACACAGCAAGATACCAAACATTTACTAACCCCCTTGGTCCTACTGGACAATCAGTTCAAAAGATAATTCAAAATCATCCCTGGACTAGATACATAGCTCCCTTTGTTAGAACTCCAGTAAACATTGTAAAGTATGCTGGTCAAAGAACACCTCTTGGAGTCTTTGCTAAATCTTATAAAGAAGCAATTAAGAAAGGTGGAGCTGAAGCAGATTTAGCCAGAGCAAGAGTTATAGTTGGTTCTACTGCTATGGCAAGTATAGCTATGTTAGCAAATGATGGTTTGGTTACTGGAAGAGGGCCAGCAGACTATAGGGAAAAATCTATATTAAGAGAGACAGGATGGCAACCATACTCAATTAGAGTTGGTGATAGTTATTATGCTTATAACAGATTTGAGCCAGTAGGTATCTTGTTTGGTTTGGCAGCAGACTGGACTGATATATATAAGTACACCGACAAAAAATTTGCAGAAGGAAATAAACCAGAACTTGAAGAATTAGCAACAATGTTAGCAGCATCGTTCACAGAAAACATTACTAACAAAACTTTCTTAACAGGTATAAGTGATTTTATTAATGTAATGTTTAATCCAGATAGATATGGTGAAGCATCTATCCAAAGATTCTTGGCTAGTTTTGTTCCAACCGCTTCTTATTATGTAAGAAAAAATAGTGATCCATTAATTAGAGATTCACAAAGCGTTATGGATGCTTTCTATAATCGTATACCTGGTTTATCTACAGAACTACCAGCGAGAAGAAATGTATTTGGTGAGGAGAGAAGATTCCAGGAGGGTGCAGCTCCAGAATTTTTAGGTAATATTGGTAAGACTTTTTCTCCTGTTGCAAAGTCTACAATTACTAATGATGTTGTATTTAATGAGTTAGTAGATTTAAAGATAACTCCATCAACGCCTAAAAGAACTATTGGTGGCGTAGATTTAACACCTAAACAATATGAAAGTTTATTAATGGAAATGATACCTTTACAAACAAAAGCTAAACTTGAAGATTTTATTAAGTCTCCAGAATATCAAGCCTTATTACCATTACAAAAAACAGATGCGATAAAGACTATAATACAAAACGATCAAAAAGCTGCTAGAGATTTAACAGCTGCAACATATCCAAATATTATAAATGACCAGATTATTAAAATGATGGAACAGTTAAACCAATAACATGATATACCATGACACGCAGATCGGAGCGAATAGGTAGGAGTGGAGAATACTTAACCTGCTCAGTCCTGGCGAGAGAATCAGACACCGTTACAATAATGCCTCATACATCCCACGCCGATGTAATCTTTGAATGGAAAAACAAACTCTATAGATGCCAAGTTAAAACAGTCACACATATAGAAGATAGAAAAAAGAACTGGCGTTTTGATTTACGCAAAGGCATTACCACCACAGGAAGACATTATAAAAAAGATCAAATTGATATTGTCGCTATGGTAAATCTTGAATACCAGACTATATGTTTTAGAGCCTTTTGTGATTGTCAAACTACACAAATAACGATAAAGGACGAAATTATGAAATCAACCAATTCTATTAATAGTTTAAAAGAAGCTATGGAATCTATTGAACGGGGAACATACGGGGAAAAACCAAAAAATAGATTATCTGAAGTTGACCAAAACCATTAAAAAATGGCTGATTTCTGCGGTGGGGCCCTTAGCTCAGTTGGTAGAGCAATTCCCTTTTAAGTATTTTTTTTCCATTTTCCTAGGTTTTCTCTTAACTACTCTCTGTTACTTTTTATAGTCAAAAACCCCTTGTTTTCTTTACAAAATTCAGTTTATAATCTACTTAATAGGTAATTATAATACTCGTTGCTCCGCACTTTGACGGGGAAAAAACGGGGAAATTTTTATGGAGGTAAAAATGCCAAGGTTTGTAAACGACACAAAAATACCAGAACTTAAAATCAGAGAAACTTGTTATGCAGTATCTTATAGGATTAATAACGAGAAGAAGGAGCGTAAGATTGGTTCACTTAGTATGCCAATCAATGTTGCAAGAAAAGAAGTACAAAAGATATTAGGTTTGGTTGCACAAGGTATTGATCCTTTTGAAGAAAAGAAAAAGAAACAAAAAGCAGATGAATATACAGTCGATAAAATGTGGGAGAACTACATCAAAAGTTTGCAGCATAAAAATCAAGAAACACAAACAAAAGAAAATATTTATATAAAAAACATACAACCTGTATTTGGTAAAACTACTGCAGCAAAAGTTAAGAAAAGTGATTTAGTACAATGGTTCCAGGAACTAACTAAAAGAAGTCCAACAGTTGCAAATAAATGTTTGGTATTTTTAAAAGCAGCTTACTATTATTCTATTGATGTGTTGGAACTGTTAGAAAAAAACCCTACTAAAAAGATAAACAAAAACTATGAGCCAGCAAGAAGTAGGTATTACACAGATAAAGAAAAGAAAGCTATCTTTATAGAATTAGCCAGAAGATATGAAGAAGACCCTAGTCTTATATATTCAGTATCAAAGATAGGACTACAGTTCTTTACTGGTGCCAGAGGTGATGAAATATCTAAGGCTAAATGGAAACATCTAGTCCAAGATGAGAGAGGTAATAGAATAGAGTTACCAGTTTTAGATCATAAGACTGGTTTAAAAACAAATAAAAGAAGAATAATCTGGTTAAATGACCAGGCTATGAAAATTATTTATAAACTGAATGACTTAACTAATAAGTCTGAAGATAGCACTATAGTTAAAGTTAAAAGTGCCAGGAAGATTTGGAATAAAACAAGAGAGGTATGTGGTTGCCCAGACTTACAAATGCATGACCTCAGACACTCTTATGCCTCAACAGCTATAAACTCTGGGAAGATGTCTACTAAAGAAGTTGGAACTTTACTTGGTCATACAAGTCTTGCTTCAATGGATAGGTATATGCACATCTACGACCAAACATCTACTACAAATGCCAGCTTAGTTGGTAATGCAATAGATGATGGTTCTATAAAGTTAATGAATTAATCTAAAGGATTACCTTCTGGGTCAACACCATAGACCATTTCTAATTCAAGTTCGATATAGTGAATAGCTTTTCGTAAGTCTTTCACTCTATCTTCTTTTTCTCTAGTCACATACTTAACTACATTAGTTAAGTTAGGCGTTAATCCATTACTGTAAGCATACTCCAATGGTTGTATGCCTTTATCTTTGTAATGGCTTCCACCAATTTGTTTTTGTGTTGCTTTCATTCTGGCTCTATCCCACTCTTCGGGTGTTACATTATCTATACTCATTTATTCCTCCAAATAATGATTTAATTTTATTGATAAATTTTATGTAATTTTTTTCTGTAGTTTAAATCTCAATATTATTTCTATTATTTTTGTTCAGCTACTTGCTTTATTAAAATTACATCGAGTAGAATATCACAATCACGAAGTAATAGGTAATAACATGGAAGAAAAAATATTTTTAAATCAAAACGAACTTGCTGAGCGATGGGGAATGTCTCCAAGAACTTTAGAGAACTGGCGTTCACATGGCAAAGGACCATCTTATGTAAAGTTAGGCGGTCAAGTTAGATACAAGTTCGAGGAAATCAAAAAGCTAGAAGAATCATCACAAGTCGGAGAGTAACTTGGTCAACGCTAGAAACAAGGGTAGGCGTGGAGAACGAGAGGTCATTGATGAAATCAAAGAACTCCTAGGTATCCAATTAGAAGTCAACTACTCACAAACATTTGGCGGTGGTCACGACCTACTTGGCTTAGATGGTTTTGCAATCGAAGTTAAAAGAAGAAAAGTCATAACACCAGGAGACTTAAAAAACTTCTGGGAACAAACAACCACGCAAGCAAAGAAGGTAAGACTTTTACCATGTCTATGGTTCAGAGCTGATAGATCAGACTGGCGTGTAATGATTGCAAACACTTACGCTATCAAAAACAATTTATTTGAAATGGAAGATTTTAATATTGCTATGAATATTTCTACGGAACTATTTGCAGCATTGATAAGAGAGGAGTACGGACTTGTCACACGCAATACTGTCACCCAGTAGCATCAATAGAATTATTAGATGTCCAGCTAGTGCAAAGATAAACGCAGTTGCGGAACGTAAAGGTAGTATGGCAGCAGCTAGAGGTACTTCTACCCATGAAATGGTAGAAGCCTTACTTAAAAATAGATTAGATGGCATTACATTAGCAGACTACTATCTTGGTAGAAATGTAGATGTTGACGGATTTAGTTTTGATATCACGCAAGATGACATCGACATGGCAGAAATCTATGTTGAATATATTAATAGAAGAACTGAAGAACTAAACGGTAAATTACTTGTAGAAGAAAAAGTAAATGCTCCAGATATAAACGATGATCTTTGGGGAACTGCTGATGCAGTTATCCTCGGTGAAGGTAATAGAATGGTTGTTGGCGACTTAAAGTCTGGTGCATGGGCGGTGGATGTCGTGATGAACGAACAGCTAATGTGCTACGCCCTAGGTTGCCTATCAAGATGGGGCAACGAAGATACAGTCATAGAAATGACAATCATACAACCAAACAAAAAAGCCTTTCATAAAGATGGGCCTATACGAACTTGGGATATTCAAGCAGTCGACTTAGTTGACTGGGGTTTGAATATTCTAAAACCAGCTTGTGATGAAGCAATGGGTGATGAGCCTAGCTTTAATGCTGGAACTTGGTGCAAATTCTGTTCACACAAAGAAGTTTGCGAAACATATAAATCCATGGAGGATACAAATGGTAAATGAAAAGAAAGAGCAACCTCTATTGAGTTTTTCGGATAAAGACGGAAACCCAAGAGAGATATTTGAGAGAGACTTAACTGATAGAACTAGACCTATGGTTGAAGAAATCAGTAAAGACTTACAAGCAGAGCAACAGTTAAACGAAGCCTATCAGCTTGCAACTAAAACTGTTCATCACATGGAGTCAGTAAGAAAAAATGTAGCTAACACTTTAGAGAAGTTAGAAGCAGAACTACCGCCTTACAAAAAACCTGTGAAGATAGAGGGTGTCACTAAGGAGATTAACTAATGTCATTAGCAGCGATACAAAAGAAAGCAAAAGCAAAACCAAGTATTGTAATTATCTATGGTCCTTCTGGATTAGGTAAAACAACACTTGCTGTAGGAAGTAAAAATCCTATTGTTTTGCAAACAGAAGAAGGTTTGGGAATCTTAACTAACAACAGAGACATCCCTCACTTTCCACTAGCAAGAGACTACGATACTTTTTATGGGTATCTTAAATCTTTAGTTGATGCAGATGAGCTTGAATACAACTCTTTAGTTATAGATAGTTTAGATTGGTTAGAACCACTCATTCACGCAAAGACTTGTGAAGCACACAAACAACCATCGATTGAATCTTTTGGTTATGGCCGTGGTTATGCAGAAGCGTTGAAGTATTGGAGAGAGATACTTGATTTAGTTAATAGATTAAGAAGCGAAAAGAAAATGCGTGTTGTTATGATTGCTCATAACCAGATTAAAGCATTTCACGATCCAAGCACCGAAGCATACGATAGGCATGAATTAAAAATGCATAAGGCTGCAAGTGCATTAGTCTTAGAGGCTAGTGATATGTGTTTATTTCTGAACTACAAAAAAGGAACTGTTAAGGTTCAAGGTAGTAAAGGTCTAACAAGTAAAACTGTTCAATCTGGCAGAGTGTTAGTGACAACTGAATCACCAGCTGCGGTTGCCAAGAATAGATATGGATTACCAGAAGAGATACCAGTCGTAGAAGAAGGCGATGACTTTATTGTTAGAGCTGAAAAAACTTGGGCAGAGATTGGTAAACTCATAGCGAAGTAATGGCAACGCAAAACGAAAAACTAATATTCTTTTTAACGAAAGCCAAAATATTGGTTGAAGATTGCATGGAAAAAAACGGAGATGATGACCTTATTCTCCCGTTAGGTGCCAACAGAGTCTTAGCAGATGTTGTTGATGCACTTGAAGAAGAAATAGGTCGAGCAAATGATTACGAGGAATACGACCCTGGGTAATTAAATATTAATTGTTAAATTTTTACGGAGGTAACAACATGGATTTAACAGAATTTGGTTTGGATAAACTTGAAGCTGGAGAAACATCTGGCGGTGGAGAAAAGGTAAAGCCTGGAAGATACAACTTTGAATATGCTGGTTCAGAAATGATTGAAGGCAGAAACGGTTGGAAGGCTTTGAAGATTCACTTTGATGTTGAAGGCGAAATAATAAAAGTAAGTCACGCTTTTACTATGGCACATAACAATGACAAGCCTGTTGAGATAGGCAGAGAGTCATTAGTTAAAATGCTAAATGCAATGGGAGTAGCATCAATGAAAAATACTGATGAGCTTCTGGGTAAAAAAGTAGAAGGCGAACTTGTCGTTGGTGAAAAAGGTTATTTAGAGATTGCAGATAACTTTGGTAATGGTTGGAAACCTTATGGAACTACAACTGCCAAAGAAAATGTAGACCCTAAAGAAGTATTACCAAAAGAAGAAATCTTCCCAAGCGATGTAGATGACGAAGACGACCTACCTTTTTAATAATGATGATCTCAAGTATCGGAGGCCAAGTTTATGTTCGTACTGTCACGGCTTGGCTTCTCCCTTACTTCATATTCGCAAGGGCAAAATTAAAGCTGCTTGTTGCTATGAACATCTTAAATTTATTGGAGAAGGTAAAAAAATGGAGCAAATTAAAAATTTCGCACAGATTAACGAGGAGCTGTTATCTGTTGCACTAAAAGATAGTAAGTCAACATACCTAGAGGTTTCTAAAAAAAATAATTCCTTTGTTCTGCATGAATGGACTAAAGAAGATAGGATAGATTTTGTAAGAAGGCTTGTGTCAAGTTATCTCAATAACTCCAAGGCACAGGCAGATGACTGACTTAACACAATTTTATGGAGATAAAGGCGTTGTTATAGATGACAACTATGCCTTTAGTAATACAAGTAAATCTAATGCTGATTTAATTAATGAGATGCGTTCTCATGGTTTATTAGTTGATTACTTAGATACAACAGGAAACTTAGTTAGAGTTCCTGTAAGTGCTGGACTAAATCATCGACCAGATAAAGGTGGGGAGCGTTCAGGATATTATGTTTATAACCAGTTAGATCAAAACTTTGTATGCGTTTATGGTAACTGGCGTACTAATCTAGAGAACAAGTTTACTTCTTATAATCCTAATGAGATGTCTGCGGAGCAAAAAAGGATATTACAATCCAAGCTCGAGGAGGCACAAAAGAGGAGAGAGGAGGCAAAGAAAATACAGCATGAGCAAGTTGCCGTATATGTCAAAGAAAAGTTTGCTGGTGCGAATAAGGTTATAGATCATAAATATCTCACAGATAAAAAGATTAAAAATTATGGGTTAAAAACGATTAATGGAAACCTATTAATCGGCGTGTATTCTATCATAAGGAATAATGATAATGGAACATTAGTTTCAGAAATAAAGTCACTTCAATACATTATGCCAGACGGAAGCAAAAAGTTTGCTGGAGGTGGTGAAGTTAAGGGAAATGTTTTCCTTATTGGTTGTGAAGCACATGAATTACCTGGTTTAGAAACGATAATATTTTGTGAAGGATACGCAACAGGAGCCTCTATATACGAAGCTACAGGCATACCTGTCGCGGTGGTATTCTCTGCAAATTTCTGTGTCTCTGCGTGTACGAGATTGCGTTCTATCACTAGTGCAAAGTTTATTATTGCACTTGATAACGATACCTCTGGGATTGGTGAGAAGTGTGCCAATGAAGTAGTTAATAGTATTACTAATGCAGTTTCTAGATTGCCTTCTATTATTGGTGACTTCAATGATTTGTATTTAGAGAAGGGATTAGAAC
>VMHT01117223.1_pt1 | contig 12805 bp, 12 predicted proteins | sample 4693611 | NCBI WGS metagenome assembly VMHT01 (sample SAMN12280063, study PRJNA550983) | marine metagenome | isolation source: seawater sampled from same location over 5 years 0.02-0.2 micron viral filtrate | place: USA: collected off the coast of southern California halfway between the port... ... | reverse complement strand
CTGCCGCCTCATCTGCCGCCTCAGCATCTGACAAATCACTTATACCACAAGCAACAGGGCAATTTTCGCTCATCCAATCAGGATTACTATCACATTCACCACTGTCTGCCCATCCACAACATTCATCGCTATCAGTGCAAGTAGTACTACTTCCTTGACCACTCAAAACACCAGTTGCGGCTAAAGTACCAAATAACGCTCCTAATAAAACAATAACTCCAAGGACAATAAGTCCTATTTTCATATTCCGTGATAATGCCATTTTTATATTTATAAAATATAAAATATTATAAATTAGATTTTAACACACAATGACTCTGAAAAGTATCGGGCCATAACCAATGAGTTATTTTATGATATTCAGGACCACCAGATGGATTCGTATATTTTCCCTTAGCAACAAAATTATCCGTTCTTGCTCCACAGTACCCCCATCCTTGCCTACAACCAGTACTTTCCACCCTAAACAAATTAGGATTCTTATCACTTCTATCAGGATATGCCAAATTTTGACTTACCTGTGCGTTATCACAACTGATAACATCACTTTTAGCATTAGAAAATAACCAATTACCACTATACTTATTATTAGGACCCCAACAACCAGAATTATCACACCATATTTCATTTGGAGCACAATACGAACTATCAAGGTCAGAAGTACCATTACATCTTTCCATTAATGTTGTATTACCCTTGCAATCTCCTGGTGTTAAACAAGTATTCATGTAAGGAATAGTACCTCCACCCCTAGGTACTCCTGTACCCGGAGCAACACATTTATTATCTATAAGAAGATAGTCTTGAGGACATTTATCACAATTTTTACCAATCCATTTACCCGTACATACACACTTCTCATCAACACAACTTCCATTCTTACACTTAGAGCTCAAACAGTCCTTTTCAATATCACAATCTTCACCTTTATAATCACTATGACATACACACTTTTTATCAACACATCTCCCATAGATACACGTATCTTCACAAGTTCTAGTCGAAGTATCACAATTTTCACCTCTCCAACCAGTATAACATACGCATTTTTCACGAACACATCTCCCGTACTGACATGTGTCTTTACATTTAATAATTGGAACATCACAGTTTGCCCCTTCCCAACCTTCCTTACAGGTACAAACTAAATTACCATCTCCAAAATTTAGACAGTATCCGTTTTGACAAGTTTCTTTACAACTCATTTATTATTAGCACACAATTTTTAAGAAATCTAATCAATGTTTTTACATTGATTAAAAAAATAACTATTCAATAATAACTTACTCCGATATTTTGCCGTTCCATCTATTTTTGATAGAATTATCACTTCTTCCAGGTAGATATTTAGATATAAGTGCCCACTTGTTTCCAAACCTCTTTTGAGCACGTAGTAGAATTAGATCTTCAGCTTGTGTCCATGGACCCTTATTAATCATCGGATCCAGATGTTGGCAATAACGTTCCCGACATTGTTTGCCACTTTTACCAACTCTGTCTCCACACTCAGACCATTTAGTTGTACCATACTTTTCTACATGATTGATAATAATTCTATCTTCCATAGATGAAAATCTACAAATTGTGAGGTTTTTTATCTTAGTGTTATAACGTAAAACTCTAGGTCTCCCATTTGGTTGGGATGAACCTTTGTCTCCCGGCATCTCTTCCGCCACCCGTGGCATTTCATCTGGAATATTAAAACTCACTTTTTTAGGCACTGTACCCGGCAAAACAGGTGGTGGAGGTGAAGGATATTGCGGAATAGGGCGCACAATATTGGATAGAACAAGGTCTATATGAGTTTTGCTCGGGTCAGATGCCAGTTGTATAAGATGCTCCGCAAATTTAGCAGCCTCTTCCTCTTTTTCCATCTGTGCCAACACCTTAGTAAATGACTCAACAGCCTTGACATTCTCCGGTCTGTTTGCAGCTTCTTCAAGTTCTTCAAGCGAAGGTGGCGGCGGATCTGGTGGATAATAACTCCCGGACGGAGGCGGAACCCCAGACTGATAATTATACTGTGGAAGAGGCGGCGGCGGACAATAAGACGGGTAATAACAATAATACGGTTGAGGAGGAGCAGGTGGATAATATGGAGAAGGATTAGCAATACAGTTCTCCACATATTCCGGCTTAGAAAGACCTTGATATTTTAGAGATTCAAACAGAGTTTGATTAGAGTCATGATAACAAGGAATATATTCGTAATTAGATTGGGAGTCCATAACTAAATTATAACAGCATTTTTACTATTTTTTTCAAATTTAAATTCGCACAAATAAAATATTACTCAAATTACACAGAAATTTTATTATGAATTATGTAAATATATTGACTCTGGTTATTAGGATTTATCCACAATTCTTCATCACCACTAATACCCATACCTAACAAGACAAACCCTTGAGGAATATTAGGATATACATAACCATACCACCAATTATCATCAAACAAACCACCACCAGAACCAGACGAGGAAAATACACCGTATTTTAACTCCTTGTCTGGGAAATTATGTTTCTTCTCCCGTTCAAGGGTACATATACGTTGTTCCAAATCTAATATATACTGAAAATCCCTAGATACCCTAGGAGGTCGTTGCCAATTCAATCCAGAAAAACCCATTGAATTACATCCCAAAGAACACAAGAACATTAAATAATATAAATAAGACTTCATTTATATTAAGATTTTACATTTATATAAACATTATATAAATGGATATCAAAATTTTTAATACAAAAGATAGCGTTAATGACCCATCACTCATAACAATATGGTCTTTAATACATTTTTGGTCAGGAATCCAAACAGCTATAATATTCAAATACTATAATTTACCAGATAAAACAAACTTAATTATCTCATTTATTATACACAGTATCTACGAATTAAACGACTATTACAAATCATACATACATAAAGTACAACCAAAAGATGAATATCATACTGATTCTATTCAAAACTGTATAGGCGATGCAATAGTTAATCTATTTGGAATAATAATATTCCTAAAATTTTCCAAACAAAAACCAACAAAACAACAACTCATATCTTCAATTATCATCACAATATTTTTATTCATTTTTCTTATACATTTTTACGGTGGAGGTTGGACTTGGGCATATCACCAAACTCTCAGGAAATTAGGTCTTTTGTAAAATCACCAACCACCTTCTCAAAACTCTTTTCCCCCAACACCCAATCAAAATTACTCTCCACAACCCTATCAAACTCCCTCTCATCATCCATCAACTCAAACAACTTACCCAAAGCCCTATCCTTCCACTCATCACTCGTAGCATCACCAGGAATAACTACACCAGAATTCTCCTTCAAAGCACCCAAATCGTTAGATATCGCTAACGTCCTAGACGCAGCCGCTTCGTAAGAAGTTAAACAACACGTCTCCGCAAATGTACATGGATAAAACCAAACACCCGACATACTCCAAAATGCATTCAACATCTTCTGATTCACCCAACCATGATTTATTACATGCTTTTCCTGCTCTTTTAACAAAACCTTTATCTCCTCAACCTGTCCACCATGGTGATCCAACAACCAACTGTTTTCCAAATCACAAAACACGTTCAAGACAGCATCCGGATACCTCTCAACTATATGAGGAAACATCTTCAACAACTCCAACAAACCACGATTCGCAAAACTTGAATACATAAACCATCGCTTATTACAATGAATCCTACCCATCACAAACTTATCAATATCAATACCATAAGATATCACCCTCGTCAAATCACGAGATATGCTAGGGAATACACCATGAAATTGCTCACGAGCCCAATTACTTATAAATAACACACCCTTCAAATTAGGAAAAAGTGGCAACAATTGCTCAGATGAAGCAATATCATGGTACACAAAATAAACACTCTCCACACCAGCCTCCCGCAACACATAAAGATGTTCAAAATACCTATTTACTATACAATAATCAACCTGATTATTGACTAGATACTCCATATACTCATCTACCTTCTTATACAATACACCATTGTAATACTTCTCCTCCACACAATCACAAAATACTATAACATTATACCCAAGCTTCCCCAACCATTCAGCATATTTTATACTGAAAGTTTCTGAACCACCAATACCACTTTTATACAAAGTTTCACCATCCCACTTATCCCATCCACCATGAGACAAAAACACAACAGACTTTTTACCTATAATATGTTTCTTGCCCCCTTCACTCTTACTAATACTCTTAAACTTATCAATCAAACTAAAAATTCCATACCACACACGTGTATCCCATTCCTCCCTATGACCCAACATTCTCTCACATGCCAACATTCCCAGCTTAGGGTCCGACTTGATATAACAAAGATGTATCAACCATTTAGGTAAATAATAACTGTATTGGTCTATCTTAAAATTCATATTAGTATTTAAAGGCAAACCAATCTCAAACGCCTTCTTTAAAAACATATAAGCCAAATCATGATTCACATCATGATTATAATAATGACTACCTAACATGAAAATACTCTCTGGACGAAAACTATTATATCTATAACACTCAATATACATACCCATAACAATATTCCAATCATACTCCAAATGTAAATCAGCCATCACCGCAGCCTTATACATAGCATCATACTTCTCCTCATCAAATCCTTCAATCTTGTGTAAAACACGTTTATTATAATAATCAAACGCATTCTTCCAATCCTCAATCACAACATATGTCTCAGCTATATAATACAAAATCCTCGGATCATCAGAATTTTTCTCATATTCTTCAAATAACAACTCCAAATCCCTATCCTTCCTGTTTATAGTCCTACTTTTCATATAATTAGAATGAACGTCATTAATAAAACCAAATTTCTTAGGTATCAAAGCACTCGTATCACAATCAGGTATCTCATGAATTTTATACTTATACCTAATACCAGACTCAGGACGAAATAACCTAATAGAGGAATACATTACATCCAAACTATTTATATAAATACTCAACGACGGTGCCTCATCATCACAACGAACTTCAGTCAAGAAAGACCGCAACTTATCACCATCCTCTATTACATAAGTATCATCCAACATCATCTGAAAAGCACACTTTGGCAACTCTACATTACCAACCTTAAACACATCAGCCAAATCCATCAACCTATTCCTACTCGCTCCAAAATCTATAAAAGACTCCTCATAAACATTCACAATATTCTCACAACCTAACTCCCTTATCACATCAGCCACCACCCTCAACGTATTATCACTTGAACCAGTATCCAATATCGTCACCCTATCAGCATACCTAAAATTTTTCATCAACACATCCCTAAAATCATCACCACTATCCTTTATCATATAAACCACATGCAACAAATTATCCAACCTCACTTCACCATCTTTAACATTAAGAAACTCAGAAACCAACGACCCGTTATCACCACCCTTACTCTCACACACACCCATACCCTCATCCACACCCCCATCTAATCTACGAATAAACAAATAACGTTCTCCCAACCTATAACTATCATAACCAGATATATCATCAGAACTACAACATATTATTATCAACGGAAAATAACTTATCTTACAATCACTAACACCCTTATCAATACGTAATACCATATTATCACTCATAAAACCTACTTCTCCCAAATCCCCTACCGCCATACTACTACTGAAACTATCATCAACATTCCTAAGAACGTATTCTCCATGAGATATACCATAATTTACAAAGGTTAAATTACGAAATACACGACCTATACATCGTAAAACAAAAACCTCCCTATCCATCTGAGACAAATCTTTACGAATAATCAAAGGATTATACTTAGTGTTATTCAAGAATTCATCATCTTTAACAGTATATTCCATTCCATGTACATGGATTTTTCTAAACATTTATATAAATTAATTTACATTGTTTAAATAGTTGAAAAATATTATTCTAATAATAAAAATGGATGAAAGACAAAATAGATTAAGAGATATAACAGAAACACTTGCTACTCCCGATATAGCACAAGAAACTATTACAAATCTCTTACAAGAAAGAGACCAAAGCACAAATGATATTGATACAATAAACCAAAGACTACGAAACATACCAGCTGAACTCCAAAATGCCATGAAAACTAGACGAATAAAACTTATTACAACACTTAACCAAGAAAGAAACCAACTCAAAACCAAACTAGAAACACTACAACCAGAAGAAATAATAGAAGAAATATCAGAAATTACTATCCCTAAAACAAACAAAACAGTTAAAAGTAAATGTTTTAACCAATTTTCAGGAGGTAATAGTCCAGATGATGACTCTAACGAGTATTTAACTGGAAGAAAGTTATTTGTTATTCTTAATATTGGCTCTCAAGGCGAAACACACTTATTATGTCTTGAAATAGATCAACTCAGAATGCTTCTGAAAGATGATGCCCAAATTAAGATACCCTGTATAGGTCCCAGACAAGTATATAGGGTAGATGCGCCGGAATCAGATGTTCTTTTTGGCAGGGATAATGATGATGTAATTCCATTTATAATTGATACTTCAAGTACACATTTACAATCCGCAAAAAACTTATACGATAATGGACAAAAAGAACAAGCTTTAAACATGATTGCTACGGCACGGACCGAACCAGGATACCTTTCACAATTTGGAATTGCTGGACCAAGAAGTACAAACAATCCTTCTGGTTTTTTTCCAATATATAAAACAAGTATTGGTGTTGAGATAGATGTAGTAATGCTTGCCGTCCAACAATACTTCAACGAAAGACCATTTGACAAAATAGAAAACTTAACAAATAACGAAGTTGACTACAAAAACCAATATGTACCACTATCATACCCAAACCCCAGCGACGAGGTCACTGGAATCTCTAGAGCATATTTGCTAAGAGATGATGTTCTAAGCATGATTGTTGTAGCAGAAGCTCTACAACACCCAGAATCAAACTCAGAAACATTCCCTGTCTTTGAAGTAGAATATCAAACAGAAATTACCCATACAGTCAGCAGAAAAATTATTAGACAACTCAGACATAAAAATAACCCAGATATACCAACAGTATATCTTCAACCGGAACCACCTTTTATGGAACACCAGTTAGACCCAGAGTCTGAATTAGCAAATTTATATGTAAGTGCTAATCACTGCCAGGCCGGTTCATCAATCTCAGTATTTAAAGTATTGAATGATTTACCAAAAATTTATAATGATTGGCTTAAAAATAACGACGATGCTGGTGAGGAACTAGAAAACCGAGTATATTATGATACCGACCCCACCGGAGCAAAGGATTTCTATGAATATTTACTACATTCATCCATAATGAAACCACATTATAATCCAGAAGGCGAATATGGTAAATACTGGCCTGGATATATGAATTTACCAGAAGAACAAGTAATAATTAGAGAACGAGAACGAGAACCAGCACCAGAACCTCAAAATAATACGGGAAATTTAAACAACTACGATCAGAATATTCAAAATATTCTACCAACAACACGTTTTGGCAATCCAATAAATCTCATACCAAACAGTTATGGCACAAGACCTGGAACAGCCAGAATTACAAACATATTGAGAAACTCAGGAATCCTAGGAAATAGAGAGAATTTAGATACAGATTGGTTAGACTTCTTATCAGATATCAACGGAACTCCAGATTCACTAAACTTGTACGGATATTACCTAGAACGATTCAACACTGCCACAAAAGCAAACAGACAACAATGGGTAGAAGAAATTAATAACGACAGTGTTAAAGACGAAGAAGAACAAGTATTAAGAGAAGAACAACACTTTCTAGCAGAAAAATTAGTAACTCTAATTGGACTTGAATACATGGGTTGGAACCAAACTGACACAATATCAGACCTCTATGAAGAAGGTATCTCCCTAATTATCAGAGATTCAATAACAGAACAATTAAGCGAGGTTGAATTTGACGATGACGATTTTGATGCTATGTTAGAGAGAAACACGGACGAAATAATAGGTAGACTCATGCGCTCCAACCTAGGCCTTCAAAATATAGAAGCTATCAATTCGGAAGATACACGCTCAACATTTACTATAAGATTAAACCGAAATAACCCAATTGTAAATATAATCAAACAAACACTAATAATGCAAGTTCTGAATAACCTAGAAATACCCATGTTTAAAGAATTTTTAAATATCGATCTTGAACTATTCAATAGTATAATCAAAAAATTACTGGCAAATCCTATTTACATATTACAACAATCATACATGGAAGATATGACTATAGAAAGTGATGTTAATAACTGGAAACGAATCCTCCTGTTATACATATTAGAAACATCAAATAAAGGACTATATAGTCCATCTATGCCTGACAATAGCGACACTTCTTATCAATTATACTTTAACCGAGATTACGGAATTAGATTAAATCAAAAGGAAGATAACCCTGAACAACTCCTAAGAAGGGTCCCAGATACATCAACACCAGATTTACCAACTATTCTATCGTATATTCAATACGATGATGATAACCAAACAACCAGATATATCTATGCTAATGATTGGGCAACAGACGAAATGGCCACTAATGTTATCCAGCCAAATCTACCATCAAATTATGTTGAATTAGAATCAAGTTATATCATTGGACTTATACAAACAAAACAATTCAACCAGGCAACCAAAATCATCAAAATTATAAATGCCAAAAATTTATTAGTTTATATGTTCGGTGAAACAAAAGCAAATGACACCCAGATATACTCAGGATTTAACGGAGAAAATAATAACTTCCAACAAGTTTTCAAAGCTCTCAGTCTAGAATTAGTCTCACTCAAAAATAACATACAAACAAATACACCTGGAACTTACAGACAAATTATAGGTAATGCATCGAATAATTCAGAAGATTTAGGTTTGCTTCCTAAAGACATAGAAAGACTTGTTAGAGATTCTATAGACCAACTTGAAGATTTTTACAATGAACCGGAACTAACAGAAAACCAAGAAATTAACAGAAGCCGTAACGAAAGTAGTAGTAGTTCTTCATCTGACGACGACGACGACTTACCAGATAGCTTCTTCAATGTATTCAGAAATCCCAACCGACAACCACCAGCTACATAAAATCTGAATTATATTTGATAAAATTACTATAATTTTATCAAACTACGTCCCGTCATCGTCTACTCTAAGACAATAACCAATACTGGTCCCACGAAAACCATTACAACACGGACAACCAACATTTTTAACCAAACTTTTCAACAAAACTCCTCTTGCTCGCACCATTTATTACAATATACTTTATTTAGAAAACTCCCTAACCAAAATTAAAGTAGGCAACGCATCCATATCCCTCTCCGCCCGAGTGACACCCCGCCATTTATTCCACTTATTATTCCGCAACTTATTAAAAGTCTTCATAAACTCTTTATTCTTATTCTTAAATTCTGCCCACTCCTTGGAAGCCTTGGTAGACATTTCTTTCGCCCTCTTCAACTTATCCAAAGCCTTCTTAACCTCCTTAGGACAAGACTTCCTCCTACCCAAACGTTTCCACAACTTTATCCTACCATTTCTGTTGCCTAGTCCAAAAAGATCGTTAGGATTACTCCTACATAAAGGACAATTTGTCTGTTCGGTCTGCCGATACCACTGTAAAGCACAATTCGTATGGAACTTGTGATTACATTCAGGTATCGTATAAGTATTCTCATCTTCAGTCATCTCACAAAGACAAATAGCACAAGTGTTGTCCTCAGAACTCATTTATAATATGTATTTACTAACCTTAAATAAATTTCAAAAAATACTATTAAATAAAATGGAACAACCAACATCCACTGGAGAAACATCCGCTGAAGAAATCATAGCATACGATAGAGATGGCAACCCTATTCTTCCAAGATCAGATAATCCAACCTCAACCTCAGAAAACTAAAATTAAGATAAAATTTCAAAATATATCTATGTACTAAAATGCAAACATCATGGCATTATTCACCACCAAACCGAGATGGTACATGTCTCAATCCTGATACTCAGATGTTAATCACAAGTAATGCGCCAGGTTCGTGTTTTGTGGATGGACCAGTTCCACCATATACATGTATACAACCAGATCCATTAAACCAAGCAAATACTTTCGGTTTTAACAAACAAACAAATAAAGATTATGCCATATGTGCTCCTGCTTGTACTTCTCCAACAGATTGCCCACCTGTAGGAGCCGATCCTAGGTCAGGAAAAAACCTTCAGGGACAACCTACTTGTACTTTTATGCCAAATATGAGCGAGTACACAGTCAAAGGTCATTGTGTTATTACCCCTCCAATCTTTACCCAAACAGATCCTAGAATACCTAACCAACATTATGATGAATGTGAGCTAATCGGGGGAGATGAATCCTACAAAACCCTTTGTGATACTAGGGCCCATTGGCTTCATAGATCTCCAGCAGATAATTTCTTACATATTGATGACAAAACAACTTGTAAACAACAATATACCAACTTTTTGAACACTAATTCTTGGGGAAAAACTGTAAAAAGTTTTTTACAAGATGATAACACACGTTATTCTAGATGGTTATTAAATCCGGCAAACTGGTGTTCGGTTGACCCTGTATTTCCACAAGGAACTGTTGTAGATGGCGCAGTTTCATCCCTAACCGCCGGCGCTCTCGGAAAATGTGATGTAAAACAAGGTACATTACCTTCATCATGTAAAGACGTAGACTGTAATAGTCACAGTTTAGCATTTAACGAATTGGAATGTAGAAACACAAATAAAGATTGTTGCCAATGGTACTTACACCAAGACCCAAAAAATACGATCGATTTTGGTACTGGATACTTTCCAATCAATAAACCAACTCCTCCTCCACCACCACCTCCTTCAGTAGAAAGATTTAAATGTTAATATAAAAATATATATTTTATATTAAAATGCCACAACCCAAAGAGGAACCCAAAGAGGATTCCAAGGAAATCCAACCAGAGGAAGAATCCAAACAGGAATCTAAAGATAAACCCAAAGATAAACCCAAGGATAAACCATGTTTAACATGATTCTAAACGAATAACTGTTAAATACTCACCATTAGCAAAGAATGACCTGGTAATAATAACTTATCAAAATTTACCAATGATATTTGCTAAACATTAGTAGCTTTCTTATATAATCCAGAATTTCTCAATTTGTTGTAATAACTATTCAACACCGCCAACTTCTTAGTATCACCATTAGCTTGAGCCTTACACTGATTATACAAAGCAACAACACCATTCTTTATCTGACCTGGAAGCTCATCACCATTCCAACTATTCCACTTTCCAACATATTCCTCAGAAAAAGCAACACTCGGTATGGACTCACACTTCAACTCACCACTAGTAGGAGCAATCTCACCAGCATCTTGCCGAGCTTTATACAAAGCCCAAGCACCAAGACACATACAATGATTCTTCCCCTTCCTACCCTCAGACCAAGAACTTTGACCTGTATCCTCAGAAAAACTCTTCGTCTCATCATTCACACCAAAACATATCTGATGGACCCCACCACCCAACTCAGAACACGTTCCATTCACCTGAGAACCCTCAGTAGGTTGTGTCGGCTCACAAGCCATCAACTTCTCACCATAAACATTTACTTGATTATTCATAGGAAATGATGACTTCATAGCTCGCGCTTGTGCGTTAGCTGTAGTTATAGTTTCCTTATCCTTATTAAATAAACCATAAATTTTCTTAGAAACCCAAACCACAAATAACACACCTAATACTAAAAGACCAATATATAACAAAAGTTTTAATATCCTATTCATTTATATTAAAACCAATTTTATATTAAAAAATTATGTATAATCAATAAAATTATGACAACTAAACACAAATTAGCTCAATATTTTACCACTCATCCAGACCTACAATCAAAAGTATTTGAATTTATCCTTAATAACCCAAGCAACATATTAGAACCTTCTATGGGAAGAGGCGACCTAATCACCTCCATTACAACCAAAAACCCCAAAATAACATTTGATATGTATGAAATTGATACAAACATTGAAATATTAGACACCATTCAACAAGATGATATCGTGTATGGAGATTTTATGACACAAACAATCAGCAAAAAATACAACACAATAGTAGGAAATCCCCCATACGTTAGAACCAAAAAAGGAAACCTATACATTGATTTTACAGAAAAATGCTACAACCTACTTGAAAACAACGGAGAACTAATATTTATTGTTCCCTCTGATTTCCTCAAACTAACAAGCGCTTCCAAACTATTAAACACAATGATGGAAAACGGAACATTCACCCACATATTCCACCCAAATAACGAAAAAATGTTCGAGAATGCATCTATAGACATTATCATCTTCAGATACTGTAAAAACAAACTAATCCCAAAATCAGTATCTTACAACGATAAACAACTCTATATCACGAATAACAAGGGTTTAATAACATTCAACCAAGAAGAACATAAGTCAGACAAAACTTTCAAAGATTACTTTGACATATACGTTGGTCTAGTCTCTGGAAAAGAAGAGATATATAAAAATAAACAACTCGGAAACATAGAAGTCCTCAACGGTGAAAATAAACTAGACAAATACATCTACATAGACAAATACCCGACTGAAAACACACAAATCAACGATTTCTTACTTCAACACAAAAAACAACTCATTGACCGGAAAATAAGAAAATTTAACGAAGAAAATTGGTTTGAATGGGGAGCACCAAGAAATATCAATACGATGAAGAAACATTTAGG
>VMHT01082038.1_pt1 | contig 12805 bp, 18 predicted proteins | sample 4693611 | NCBI WGS metagenome assembly VMHT01 (sample SAMN12280063, study PRJNA550983) | marine metagenome | isolation source: seawater sampled from same location over 5 years 0.02-0.2 micron viral filtrate | place: USA: collected off the coast of southern California halfway between the port... ... | reverse complement strand
GGACTGGACGCTGGCCCCGCTCCAAACAATCAGATGATGGGCGCTGGATTCGGCCCGCAGTCGTTCGTACGTATCGGGCGCATCCTCTGATACCGAATAGGTGAAACCCTCCTTCAGCTGATATAACACCATCTTAAGTAATACACTGTCTACAATACTTTGCATGGGCCTTGCCTCCTAATGCATTGTCAAGCACCGTTGCCTGACACCTGACTTATTGCAATCGCGTTGCCAAAGCTGCCCCAAGTAATTCTCGATACTTACAAGTCTGTGGCATGCCCAAGGAATTGACACCAGATTACAGCCACTTAGGGCTAAGGTTCTGATCGTGTGCGTGTAAGCATTGGATACCGCTGGTTGTAGCCTTGATTGACACTGTAAAGTCCCTAGCCATGCTCTTACGTGTGCGCCTTGTGCTCTATATTAGTATTGAACCTCGACCATGGCTGGTGGATTCTTACTTCGGGTAGAGTTTTTAGGTCTTACTAGGCGTTTTATTTGGGGGCATACTTAGGTCACGTAATAAATGCCTAGCCTTCCTTTCCCTCCCTCCAGCAAAATTATTGCAGGCGGTAAGTGGGTTTGGAAGGTCGGTCGGGAAGATAATAGTCTATCCCACCGGGAAGGGTCCCAAAAAACAGGCCTGCGGCGAGCGCATCGGGTAATTATAAATACGCTGCGCGTATTATTTAAAGGACAATCTGACGTAAGTATTTATAATTACTATGGTATCCCTTAATGTACGTATGTTAAACAAAGGGCTTTTGTAAAAAAGTGGCCCCCACTGCAACTTTTTACTTGACTTTTGAAAAAAAGTATGATATAATATTTATATATTTAAAGATGTGAGCAACGGCACGCGTCAGTGAGTATGATTAACGCGGCGCGGTCCGCCCTATTGGGGGCGACAAAGTAGCTCTTGGGAGGGAGTAAATGCGATGGAAGCCGGTATTCGGCAGGTTAATGATCGAGCTTATGTGGGGCGACCTGGTTACGTGGGATCACCAGTACGGCACCGTTAGCATGACACGGCTTTCGCGCAAAATTCGAGTCAGACCTATTCGTTTGGTTGACTACTTGGAAGAACTTAAGCTTCTGGGATACCTCGACGACCTCTCTATAAACTACAGAACAATCAAATTCAAATTCAGAAATCCGGGCTGGAGCAAGACCCGTGCTGTCACTGCGTCGCGGTGGTGACAGTATTCTCTCTCCCCGGTGCCAGCAGCAGTCCCCCGATGTAAGTCTGCTGGTCATCTTTGTGAGGGACTATGAAACTGTACGAAACTAAGGCATACCAGCGGATCGCATTAATGGACAGCCAGCTGTTTCACCATGATTACCCAGTAGTAGACTGGAACGAGTGCATATGGTTTATAGGAATAGAAAACGGGGTCGATGTGTGCTATTGTGGTGTCAAAATGTATGACAACGTAGCGTACCTGTCGAGGGCTGGTGTAATGCCCATAGCTCGCGGAAAAGGCTATCAGAAGAAAATGATCGACCGCCGACTGGATTACGTAAAAAAACAAGGCGTTACCCGAATAGTAACCGACACGATTGCAGGCAATACGGCCTCTAATAACAACCTGATACGATCAGGGTTTAAAATGTACGATCCGGGCGCAAACGGGTGGAAAACCCCCCATTCTTCGCTGATATACTGGGAGAAATCATGGCAGGCAAAATCACCACCAACGACATAAAAACAGTAGGAAAAGTTGCCGGACTGAGTGGATTTTTCTGTCCAACAGACGCGCAAAAGAAAATAAAAGTAACCTTTTGGAGACGGTGGAACGCCGGACCCGTACGAGGAGACGACGAAATAACAGCCGCCGCCGTGGCTCAAATAACCGATTCCAGCGTTATTGAGCAATGGTGGAAAGATGACAAGTTTCGTGGATGGTTTAAAAACCAAGACACGTTTGCAGAAGATGCGGATTACAACGCCAATTTGGCGGTCGAGACATTACGCCAGCTTATGTATGCTGACAACCCCAGTGTGCGCCTGAAGGCCGCCACTGAGTCGCTTAAGCTGAAGCAAGACATAGACCGCCGAGCAGAGGAGACTGCTGCGGGAGAACTAGACCCCGAGCAGATGCAAAAACTATTCCTTAAAGCACTTAAAGCGGGATTGATAAAACTTCCTGAAGGAGACAGTTAATGTCAAACAACAGACTGAGTTACTCAATAAGCTTTAATGCGGGAACCTTTGCACCAAAAAAGTCGGACACAGTTACCACAGAGTATCCAGACGCACTAACAGTAATCCGCAGATTCCGTATCGGAGGGGAGACAGGGACAATTCTCGCCAGCGTAGAGACTAAGATTGACGAACAGGGACGTGAAGTTTATACTAAATTATTAAATGAAGAGGACCAGTAGTTGATTAAAGCAATCTTTAATGTATTCACAGGAAACTTTGATTTTGTTCTTGACGAAGAGGCCATCAAAAAGATGATCTGCGAAAAGGCACTAGAAGCAATCCAGGGGATACAAACCGGCAATACAAATGAGCTGGGTAACACCTATTATACTTACGATCCCGTCGCGTGTAAATATGTTCCGTTACCGCCGATTCCCATCACAGACGAAAACGGCAACATAGTCGTGTCACTGGATGAGGGCTGCGATGAATGACATAATAGATGCGTGTAATCACACTATTGTTCAGTTTGTCAATAAACCTGTAATGCAAGGCTCTTTGGCCGTAGCGTCTGTTCAATATGACACCAGCAACAGACCTGTCGAAGTAGTCTATAATCTTAAGGACGGCACGCAGCAGACTGTCGTTATTTCTTACGATACCAGCGGAAATCCTATTATTGCTGGAGTTTTATATGTAGGGCACTCGGTTAATTTGCTTAATGCAACTTTGGAAAACTCAGTGGCGGCAGCGCCGTTGCCTCCTCCAACTCCTGCAATAGTAGACATACTGCTGTCAAACGACACAACAGACGAAACATCAGCGCCGGGAACGGTTATTGGAACAATTACTCCGGTCGGCGGCACGTCGCCGTTTGGCTATACAGTAGATTTAGGAAGCACTTATTTTGAAACAGACGGAGATCAACTTAAGGTGCGGTCTTCAGTAGATAATTTAACGTCTCCTCAAACTATTGTTATTACCGTGCAAGACACAAATCTGGCGTCGTACAGTAAACAATTTGACATTAATTTAATCGACAATCCCGTTATTACTGACATTTTAATTTCTGATAATGACATTGAAGAAGGCTCCGGTGCCGGAACGCTGGTCGGCACTCTGTCTGCTACTGGAGGAACAGGCCCGTTTACGTATGCAATTACTTCCGATCCAGATTCAAAATTTCAAATAGCTGGGGACGAGCTTCAGATGCAAGATACTGCGGTATTTGATGAGGCTCCTTATTCGGTTACAATACAGGCCAGCGACTCAAAAACCAGAGTATTTACTAAGACGCTGGAAATCGACGTAATTCCTTTTCCTTACGCCTCGACTATTGTTACCCAATTTAACGGAGTAGACGAAAGGTGCAGAGTAACAGATAGTCCTTCTTTAAGTGCGCAAGGATTTACTGTAAGCGCGTGGGTTAATTTAACCGGCAATACTACAATGGGAATTTTTGAAAAAAACAATGAGTTTCAAGCAAGAGTCTTAGCCAGTGGTCAAATACTATTAGAAATGGTGGGAACAGGAACGGAACGTAAGCGTGGAAGAATTAACCCTGCGGACTTTCCAAACAATGATTTTTTTCATTTAACTTTGGGCTACGACCCCGTAGAGGACAAGCTTAAAACCTACGTAAACGGAACTCAACCAAACTTAACTTCAGTTCTTAACACTCCCTTTACTCAAGGGCGCAGAATAGGAACTTCTGTTTTTGAGTTGGGAGAAGCAAGAAATCAATTCTTTAATGGAAAACTTGATGAAGTTTCTTATTGGGACAAGTGTTTAACTCAGGCAGAAGTGCAAGAGCTTTATAATAACGACGATCCCTATAACATAAAAGGGCACAGCGCATACGACAATCTTGTAAGTTGGTGGAAAATGGGAGAAGGGGCTAGTGCTCCAGTTATCCCCGATGAAATATCCGATAACGATATTAATATGATTAATATGGACAATACAAATTTTGTAGAAAGATCACCCTACGAAAACTTTTTGTCTACGTCTTTTAACGGCATTGACGAAAGCGTAAATTGTGGAAACATAAGTATTGTTAATAATTTATCAGCTTTTTGTTGGGTAAAGTTTACCGATGCCTCCAGTACCAGAACTTTTTTATCTAAGTATTCTGGCCCACAAGGCCAACGTGCTTTTAGATTTTACTATCAAAGTGGCTCAATGCGAATGAATGTTTCAGGAGATGGTTCATCACTAGATAAAGATTATCTTTATTCGGTAGCCATTAACGATGGAGACTGGCACTACGTAGGGTTTACGTTTGAAAATGATAATCTTAAATTTTACCTGGATGGAGTTGAGGTAAACACAAGCAAGCTTCGAGACGTCCCCGTGCCCACTCTGTTTAACTCTAATTTTGATTTTCAAATTGGTCAATGGAGTACAGGCGCAAACAGATTTATAGGAAATATTGATGAGGTTACAATATGGGATAACTTAGTTCTTGATGCAACAGATGTGCAAGCACTGTATAACAATGGTATACCTATTGACCCAGCAGACTTGCCAACACTCGCCAACCTGGCGCACCATTACAGGATGGGCGACGGCTCTGTTGCTCCTACAATAAATGACGAAATAGGATCAAACCCCGGCACAATGGTTAACATGGATAACACTAACTTTGTAGGAGATGTTCCATCGTGAAGTGGTTTGTTTTATTACGAGAATCAGATATTACCTCAGAGATGCTTAGTAACACCGGCAACTCTGAATCAAAACCGGAAGAAATATTTACAGAAGGCGATAGTCCGGTGTCTACTGGATATTGGATTATTAGCATAAGAGAAAAGCACTCGACTCCTTTTGCGGGCTACATTAAATACACCCAGGAGCAATTTTTAAAAATTCTTAAGGAAGTGCGGGCAGGAAAAAAGATTTCTACTCGATTTGTCAGACCAAGTAAACAGTCGGCATTTCTTGACCCAGAAGGGGCAAGAGCAAGGTTTCAGTCCTTGGGGATGTTTACTGCAAACTGCAATGACGAAGTTGTGTGGACTTCAGACCAAGACTATTACATTACGGGTGTGGTGTTTTTTGTCCAGGGTTCTGAAATTGGAGATACAGTAAATTTTGAAGTGCATCATCCCCAAGCTGGACTGCTAGATTCGTTTGCAGTAAACTGGTTTATTTGGGATGGCAAGCACAGTTATGAAGTTTACCCTGCGCGTATTCTTAAGGGTTTGCAAATTAAAGTTGTTTTAAAAAAGGCAGCGGGTAATACATTACCAACTACTTTAATTGTAAACGGCAAACTACATGGAATTACGTAAAATAAGAATAGGATTTTCTAGCCCACAAGGAATATTTAACCCACTTTCTTGGGGCATAAAGCTAGTACAAGGGTGGTGGGGCGCAAGCCACACTTATATACGGTACGAATCTCAATCAGGTATACCCACGGTATATCAAGCCAGCGGCAAAATGACAAACTTTATGGCATTGCACAACTTTAAAAAGATTGCAGTTATTGAGTATGAGTACGAACTAGAGGTCACGGAAGAAGAATACAAACTGTTAATGTGGGAATTTGACATGATGGCAGGAATCCCGTACAGCACAACTCAACTAGTAGGGATTCTACTTAAAGATATTTTTAAAATTAACCCTTTTAAGAACGGGACTCGAGCAGCAATTTGCACTGAAATTGTAGCCGGAGTTCTAAAAAACCAAGACTTTAAGATTAAAAATATTGAAGAGTTAAAACCAAAACAACTTTTTGATATATGTAAGAGAGAACTAGATGACGTTACACAAAGATAATATGGGCCGGGGAATACATCAACCCGGTCAATTTAAAGTAACTAACAACACTGGAATTGTTATACCGAAAGGAACGGCAGTTCAAATAGTAGGGTACAACCTGTTTACTTTGGTTGAGCCTGTAAATAACCAAGTTTCAAATGACATACTTGGAGTAGCAGTAGACGACATATTGGCAAACGCAAACGGATATGTTGCTAGGATGGGTATGTTTAACCAGTTTGACACCAGCGCGTGGGCAAACGGAACTACCCTTTACAGCGACCCTAATGGCAATTTGGTAACAACCGCGCTGGGACCAATCATTGGCACAGTAAGAAAAGTCAGTCCTATTGATGGAATTATACAGTTTGATGTAAGATCAACTACAATTCCTCCGGGGTCTGACGGCTATAACACTGTAGTAACTAGCGTGTTACAAGCAGATATCAACAACGGATTTATTAACCTGCCGGCTGTTCCAGCCTTTCCGGCTTTAACTGTAGTTTCTGTCAGAGGGGCACCTGGCCAAACCTACCAATATGATTTTACTGTTTCAGGAAATCAATTAAACTTTGTTTCAACTAATCCCGGTGATTTGGGCAATGTCCTAAGTCCCGGCGATAAACTAACAATTATGTATAAATAAGGATTACACATGGCACGACTGAGTAAAAAGTATTTAGCTCCTGATTCCGTAGACGGAACTAAATTACGATTTAGCAACAACGAGGCTTTTCGTCTCAGAAACAATACAGACAATGCAGATGTAGAAGCGTTTAAGCTTGATACTTCTGACATTTTACAATTCCTAGTTCATCCCAGAATTACTACTTCGGCCTCTGCGCTAGATGACGTAATTACACTAAAGGACCTTAACCAACAGCTTGAAGGTCTTAAGCCAAAGGAAGCGTGTAAAGTTGCAACTACCGCTCCCCTTACGAGTTTGGCGGGACTGGCCCCTATTGACAGCAGGCCAGTAATTCCCGGCGACAGGATACTTGTTAAAAACGGAACGACCGCTAATCCTGGCGACTCGTCTGTTGATAACGGCATATATGTTGCGGCTCCTGGCGCTTGGTCAAGAGCAACGGACATGGATGCAACTAGCCCTATCAACGAAGTTAACGGCGCATACACCGCAGTAGAAGACGGTGACGTTAACGGTGGTCAGTTTTTTGTACAGTCAAATACTGTAACTAGCCTTGGTGCCGATCCGCTTAAGTTTGTTATGTTCCGCAGTGTTACAGAACTTACAGGCGGCGACGGTATTGATATTACCAGTGATGTTGTCAGTGTTGATCACGATGGCGAAGGCTTTACTTTTGTATCTGGTCAGTTGGCGCTCGAGCTTGATGGCGCGTCATTAAGTAAATCGCCCACAGGACTGCAAGTAGCTGCGGGTGGAATTACCGAAGACAAACTAGGCAGTGACGTAGACGCAGAATCTTTGCAAATTGCGGCTGGTTACACTCCCTCTGCCGGAACAGTTAATGTTGGAGACACCGTACAAGAAGCCCTTGAAAAGCTTGACGGCAACATTAACACAAAGCAAGACGAGCTTACTGCCGGTGACGGTATTGATTTGTCTGGCGCTACTGTCTCTGTAGATCTAAGTGCTGATCCTTATCTTGAGTTTTCTGCCGGCGACCTACAAGCCAAGACGTCTGCTGATTACGCAAATGCGGCTGCTGGCGAGCTTATGGATGCCTCTGACATCAAAACTAAGGTTGACGCAGTAGAGGCGCTTGCAAACGCCAAGCAAGATCCAATAAGCGGCCAAGAAGCCATTGACGTTACCAGTGACGTAGTAAGCTTAACGCTGGCTGCTTCTGATTCTTATTTGGACCAGGCTGCTGGACTTAAGGCAGTTGTTGCTGCGGATTATGCTAGTGCTGGTGCTGGCGAGTTAATGGACGCCCAAGACATTAAAGACGCCATTGCTGGTGCCGGTGGAACTCCCAACAGAGAAATCCTTACATTAAGTGGTAGCGACATTACTAATGGATACGTAGACCTTGCTCAAACTCCTGATGCTTCCAGTATTGAAGTTACTCCTGTTGACGGCCCACTACAAGAGTTTGGCGTAGATTACACTGTGTCTACTAATCGCGTAACTTTTGCTGGAGACTTAGCTTCCTTTGCTGAAGCTGGCGACAAGCTTATTATAAGCTACGAATACTAATAGGGAGATCTGACATGGCTAAGTTTGACTCGAAATACTTAATGAAACACAAAGAAGATTGGACCAGTGGGCTGAGTAAGATAATAACGCACAACCTGAACAGTGAAGATATCCTTGTTCAGATCACCAACAAAAATAATAATCAATTAATAATGGTTGACGCTGTTGAATTTACTGATAGCAACACTGTTACTTTAACTGCTTCCGAGGCCCCTAGTGGGTCCGGCTGGCGGGTAATTATGCTTAAATTGTAAGGAGTCGTAAAATGAGTATGGACAAAAATCTAGGCAATAAAGAAAAAGAACGACTAAAAAGTGTCGGTAAGTCTTTTTCAGAGCGGCCTAGTTTTATGGACAGGGTTAAATCTTCGTTTGGAATGAAAGATAAACCAGAAAAAAAGAAGCCAAAAAAGAAAAAACCTTATCGCTACAAAAAACCGCCCAAAAAGCGCGAAGTAGTAGATAAAGAAAAATCTAAAAAATTCAGTTTATTTGGGAAATAATAATGAGCAGTAAATCATACGTAGTATTCGATAAAGAAATATCGGAGGCAGAAACCAGCGAACCTATTGTTTTTATTAAAGAATATCATTTATCGTTTTTGCTTGTTGCTGATCCGGCGCTGTCTTGCACAGCTACAATAGAAATATCTAATGATGGCGAAAATTTCGTAGCCACTACTATTACTTTGTCTGCGGGAGCGTCGCCTGATCTTCAGGAGTTAGACACCGCCGCAAGTGTAGTCAGGGTTGCGCTTAGTGGGGTGTCGGGTTCCGGCAACCTTAAACTTTTGGCACACGGAAAATAAAACTTGACAAACGATTAAACATGTGGTAGAATAGGTTATGGATAACAATGTAACAAATATATTCGTAGGACTCGTAAAGGAAGTACGAGAGGATATAAAATCAATACGGGATACTCTTGCTCCTATGAAAGTAGATCTTGAGCTGCACATCAGAAGAACAGACTTAAATGAGCATCGTATTGAGGAACTAGAAGAAAAGTTAATATCTCTTCAAGAAAAAAAACTAGAACAAGAAGAACGTAAACTTAGATTACTTAAAATGTCAGTCGGCATACTAGCCAGTATTGCGGGCATTGCATTGACCCTAAGTAAACTGGGGGTGTTATAAATGAGGCCAGAGACTCGTCGCCGGTTGATAAACAGTGTGTTGTCACTGTTGGTAATTGGTGGAATGTTTCGGTTTATGAGTGGGGAGCTTTCTCGGAAAGACGAGATCCACGAACGAGAAGTAAATTCACTTACCGAGCTGCTTAAAAAAGAAAAAGTTACTAGCACAACACTTCGCAATGAACTTAAAAACATCAAAGAAAAAAAGAAGATTGTAAGAACAAAGGATTCGTCGGGTAATGAAAAAGAGGTTATTGTCAGCGAAACAGACACAACATCAGAAATATCTGAATATCAAACCCGGATTACAGAGCTGGAGTATAAACTTAAAGAAGCAAAAACAGAAACAGAATATATCAGAAGAACAAGCGCTCCGGTTGGCCAAGCGGCCATTGGCACGAACGCGGAAGGAACGACGCATTACTTTCGAGCGGGGTACGCAGTATTTGGCCCCTTGGGAATTGAAGGGCAAACAATAATATCAGAAAAAAAACCAAGCGTATTGTTTGGAGTTAATTGGACATTTTAATGGAAAAAGAAATATTACAAGAGTCATACGACAAGAAAAAGAAAAAGAAAAAAAAGAAGTCAAGAAAAAAGCCACTTAAAGACAGCAGTAAAAAAGAAATTATAGAAAGAGTTCAAGGAGTATTAAATGAGGATTGGGGAGACGAAAGCGTAAGTCCTCCTGTTAAAATTATTGGAAGTTATTAATATTTGAAAAAGCTAGAGCAACAACTAGAAGCGGCGCTGGAAAAGCAACTCCAACAGGCACGAACTCTTTCGATAGACCCATCGGACTTGTCCAGTCGTCCTAGCCTAAAACAAGAAGCAGTCATTAAAGATGTTGACTCGCTGCACATATACGTGGTGGCAGGAAACCAGTCAGGCAAGACACAACTGGCTGCTAGAGTTACCGCATGGAAATTTGAAGAAACTCACCCGTATTGGAATAGAAGACCGGAATGGGGAGATGAGCCGTTGTTGTTAATCGTGGCAGGCCGGGTAAGTGACCAGCTTAATGAAATCTGGAGATCGAAGCTGAAGCCAATGCTGGAACCGGGTTCATACTCCGAGCACTACAGCCAGCGAGTAATAAAAGAAGTCATAAACAAAAATAACAATAATAAGATTTTGTTTACTTCACACGACAAAGCAGAGCAAGCAAAAGATAAAGTACAGTCTTTCGTTGCTCACGATTTTTGGTTGGATGAGATGCCCAGCCATGCAAGTTATATGGAAGAAGCCCAGCGCCGGGTCGATGCCAAACGTGGGCAATTCAGGGCTACATTTACTCCTAAGTCGCGTAACGAAGATATCAGACACACCGTTGATCATGCGGACCCCAGCATTGCCAGTGTATACCGAATGGGTAAGCTCGACAACCCTATATACGCAGGCCGAGAAGAAGAGGAGTGGGCCAAGATAAATCACTTGCCCAAAAAGATCCAGCACAATATTATGTTTGGAGACTGGCTAGACGGCGATGACGCAGTATTTGCGTTTAAAAAAGAAGAGCACACAGCACCGCTGCCAAGCACGTACAGCACTGTGTGGCCTCACGTAATTGCTTACGACCCGGCAAGCTCTAGCGACAGTGGACTGACGTTGTTTGCGTTTGATCAATCAGCAGGCCAGTGGTGGGTAGTAGACAGTACATACATTAAACACAGCTCTCCCAGCGAGCATATTGAGTGGCTGGAAAAATATACGGCCCCTTATAACATAGTACGCAGAACATGCGACAACGAGCCGTGGTTTTACAACGAATACGCCAAGCAAACCGGCAAGGCGTGGTTGCCAGTTGCGGAAAAGACGCAGCGCAAAAAAGAATTAATTGCGAAATTGCAAGATGCTCTGGTACACCATGCCGTTAAAATAAAAGCCGGACTTAAAGATTTGGAGCGAGAGTTCAGCACGGCTGAGTGGAAGCCCGGATTTGAAGGCGAGAAAATAAAGAACAGTCAAAAGTTTCATTTGATTGACAGCTTGCAGTACGGGCTTGACGTGCTGCCAAAAATAGAAAAGACAGAAATAAAAGATTATCACGTTCGACTCAGGGAAGCAGCAGAAGCTACGGAAGCTTTAAAAGTTGCCGTATCAAAGTCAAAAGATAACCGATCTCGGGCAAGAGTTCGGAGGACGTTTAACAAAAACAGAAGAAAAAATGGATGGTTTTTCTAATGGACAACATACTATTATTGATATACTCTCAACTTATACTTGTCCCAATATTGGGTGCGCTGTTTCTAGGCGCAAGACGTGAACGTATGAAAGTCCAGAAGATATACCTCAGTTCATTGATACGATTGGCGAGACGACGATAGATGAAAATAATTATTGAAATGCCAGAACCACGGTCGCCTCAGTGCCCGTTTTGTTCTGAAGAACATCACCCCAAAGAAGTCTGTCAGGGACTTTACTTGGAACCAGACTATGAGGGTGCAGCCCAGCGAGCTAAGGCCCTAGAAGAAAGTGCTAATATTGTAGAAAAGGACGAAGATGAAGATAATTAAATGGGACGCAAAAAAAGCGGCGGTTATTCTGGAAAAACGTCTGAATGATTGCAAGACAAACCGCAAATTTTTTGAGAACCAGTGGAAGATGAACGAAGCTACGATATACAATACCCGAGGCGTTATTGACAGTTCTTATATGCTTAACGGCGCTGTTGACAGCGAAGACATCGCATCGTATTTTAATACTAATGACGAAGGCGAAATGGGCATTAACTATGCTTTTAAAAACTTTAGGTTCTTGCACGCACAAGCCAGCGCCAATCCGCCCAGTGTTGTTGCCCGCCCGACCTCCACTGACCCTAGTGACCGACAAGCCAGCGAGGCAGCAGATAACTTAATTCGTCACGCCATAAGAGCATACGCAATGCAGGACAAGTTTGACACATTGGTTGAGCAGTCAATGCTTTATGGTACAGGGTTTGTAAAGACTTGGTGGAACCCGGACGACGGCGATATTGCTGACATAAACGGCGAAGAAATAGAAATGACAGGGGCCATAAACATCGAGATTCCGAGTACATGGGATTTGTGGCTGGACCCACAGGCACTTAGCTGGGGAAAAGTCAGATACATAATAGAACGTAAGTGGCTTACCGAAGACGAAGTAATGTCCAAGTATGACTATAAAACTGCCAAGAAGATTATAAAAGAAGGCAATAACGAGTTTACTGCTAATTCTCACACTCGATACAGCTTTCAGATGAAGAATGGCAACATCAGAGAAAAGATGTTTCCTGTGTATTGCTATTGGGAAAAGGGCATGCCGTCTAATGGTATGGCTGGGCGCTATTGTCAATTTATAAGCTCGGGTAAATTAATCAGTGACTTGACCCACAACCCGTTTAGATTTGAGCAGGAGATTGATGGCGTAACAAACAGCGACTCCAGCTCGACTTATGAGGTTGCATATTTGCCGTTTCACATATTGACGGATATTGATGTAACAGATCAAGTATATGGAAAGTCCGTGGTTGAATACGAGGCAATGGCGCAGGATCTTATAAATAAACTTGACAGTATGCAGCTTGAGAATGTGCAGGCTCACGGGGTGGTTCGAGC
>VMHT01101471.1_pt1 | contig 12808 bp, 9 predicted proteins | sample 4693611 | NCBI WGS metagenome assembly VMHT01 (sample SAMN12280063, study PRJNA550983) | marine metagenome | isolation source: seawater sampled from same location over 5 years 0.02-0.2 micron viral filtrate | place: USA: collected off the coast of southern California halfway between the port... ... | reverse complement strand
TAATACAAATGGTTGGGCAGATATGTATAATGCATATTCTGGTGCAGGTAATCCCAACAATGCTGATAATGGATGTGCCTTCGGTACAGTAATGTCAGGGTCGGGTGGCACATTTACTTGTGTGTTTGGTGAAGAATCATCATCAAATGGTAACAACAAAATTTTGGTTCGATTTAAATTGACTTCTGGGCAGTCGATTTCATCACTCAGTTTCACAGCATAGAGGTATAATTAAGTGGCAGTAACAGACCAACAAAAACTCGACTTTCTACTCAAGAAGATTGGTTATACTAAAACCAAGACAGGTTCTGTTGTCGGAACTGGTGCGATAAGTGGTACACCAAAACAACCTTTTGCTGAAGCGATTCCATCACCTCTGATTATTGCAAACACTGCACTATGGAATGAGAGTGGTTCAATTCCTACAACACCACCAGGTTCTGATACGAATCAAGTTAAAGTTTATCTTGCTGGAACTTCTGGATTAAGAATGACTGCAGACTCTACGAGTTCTGGTCAACGTGCTTATATTGCTTATTCAACTTATGGTAATGCATCATCTACAAGATTAACAAACTGGATTGATACTCAGTTTGGTTCTGCATATTTAATCAAAGTATATAAAGGAGATCCGAATTCAGGTGGTGTTGCATTATCTGCTGCTGGTTCAGGTTCAAACGATGGTTGGTTCTTTGATTATTCTGCTGGTGTTCTTAACTTTAACGATACAAGTGTACCTAGTGGTGTCACAGATACAAACATTTATATCGTAGGTTACAGATATATTGGTAGTACTGGAGCTCCTACTCCAAGTAATGGTGGTAATTTTACCTTTAATGACTTAGTAGTTCAAAGAAATTTAAGTGTAGGTGGACTATCAACATTTACTGGTGATGCAGTTTTCAGTGGTAATGTTTCTATTGGTGGTTCATTAACATATGAGGATGTAATAAATGTAGATTCAGTTGGATTAATCACTGCAAGATCTGGTATTAGAGTTACAGGTGGAACGATTGATGCACTAGCAGTTGGTAATAAAATTCCTGCTTTGTTTGCAAATATGGGTGCTCTACCAAATCCAAGCACCTATCACGGTATGTTCGCTCATGTTCATTCCACTGCTAGAGGATATTTTTCACATGCTGGCAATTGGTACGAATTAGTTAATAAAGAAACGAATGGTGTTGTAGGAACAGGAACTGAAACTTATAATATTGGAGCCTTAAATGTTAAGGATTTAGATGTTGATCAACATACAAACTTAGATAATGTAAGCATATCAGGTGTAACAACAACTTCTGGTCTTCTTGATGTAAATGGACTGATTGAAGCAACTGCAGGTCAGAATAAAGTTCCATCATTATATGGTGCGATGTCAGACTTACCATCTGCTGCAGCATATCATGGTTTATTTGCTCATGTTCATTCTACTGGCAGAGGATATTTTGCACATGCAGGTAATTGGTTAGAGTTAGTTAATAAAGAAACAAGCGGTGTTGTAGGAACAGGAACAGAGACTTATAATATTGGTGATATTACTGCAACAGGATTAGATCTAAATGGTAATTTAGATGTTGACTTACATACTAACCTTGATAATGTAAATATTGCTGGTGTCACAACGACTACTGGACTATTGGATATTGATGGTGGTGGTCGAGCAAATACATTCAAAGTTGAAGATTTAACATCAGGAAGAGTTGTATTTGCTGGATCTGGTGGTGAACTTGAAGATAGTAATAATTTACGTTTTGATGGTAGTAATCTTTTTGTAAGTGGTATTAATGTAGTCACATCTGGATCTGCATCTACATCTATTATTGGTGTTGATATAGTTACTCGTAATTTTAAAGCAACTGGTATTTCAACTTTTGAAGGTAATGTTCAGTTTGATAGTACAATTAAAGTTGGTGGATCTACTGGAACAAATGGTAATTATTTAAAATCAACTGGTAGTGGAGTTGCTTGGGATTCATTTCCATCACTAAGAACAAGACAAACATTTACTGCATCTTCAGGTCAAACTACATTTAGTTTTGCATACACTATTGGATTCCTTGATGTATATGTAAATGGTATCAAGTTGACTGATGCTGAATTTACTGCAACTAATGGTTCTACTACTGTATTAGCAGTCGGTTGTTTTGTTGGAGATATTGTTGAACTTGTTGCTTACAATACTGTATCTGCTGGTGGCGGTGCGTTTGGTATTGGAAATGTTGTAGAAGATTTAACACCTCAACTTGGTGGTAACTTAGATTTATTCAATAAAACAGTTGAAGGAACTGGTAGTGTTAATATGACAGGTGTTGTCACTGCAACTAAGTTTGTTGGTGATGGTTCTGGATTGACAGGTGTAACTGCATCTGGTTCTGGTTTGATAGTTAAAGATAGTGGTACACTTGTTGGTACTGCACAAACGATTGATTTTGGTGCTAATTTATCTTTATCTCCTATATCAGCAGGTATTGTTACTATAACTGCAGCAGCTGGTGGAGGTTCAACTACTAATGTAAGAACAAATACTTTAAATGTAATTGGTGTTTCTACATTTGCAGGTATCACGACTGTAACTGGTCAAACTCTATTTGCAAAACAAGCAAGTGTTACTGGTGTTATAAGTGCAACCACATTCATTGGAGCACTTACAGGTACTGCATCTCTTGCGAGTAATCTAACTGGATCACCTAATATTGAAATATTCAATCTAGAAGTAGATGGTCATGCAAATTTAGATAATGTTAGCGTTATTGGAGTCACAACTTTCTCAAGTGCAATTACTGTATCTGATATACGCAATAATTCAATTAATTTAAGAAATGCTGCTGGTAGTGCAACCTATGCAACCTTCTCCAATGGTGGTGCAGCAACTCTTAACTTTGATAATACACCAAGATTAGCAACATCAAACTCAGGTATAACTGTAACTGGCACAGTTTCTGCAAATGCATTCGCTGGTGATGGTTCACAACTGACAGGTATAGCAGGAGTCAGCACTGCTGATGTAAGAACTAATACTTTGAAAGTAATTGGTGTATCTACTCTTACAAATATAGATGTAGATAGTTTTGTTGATGTTGGTAATAATATTCAACTTGGTAATGCAGGAGTTGCAACTGCATCACAATTTGTTGGTAACTTATTTGTAGGCAATGGTGGTACAGCTGATATAAATGGTGACTTAGATGTAGACGGACATACAAACTTAGATAATGTAAATATTGCTGGTTTTGTTACTGCTACAAAATACTTCGGTGATGGTTCTGGATTAACAGGTGTAGTTGCATCTGGTACTGGTGTTGTTGTTAAAGATGATGGAACCACAGTTGGAACTGCTGGTACTTTTAATTTCACATCTCCAATTGATGTAACATCAATTTCTGCTGGTATCACAACGGTTGGTATAAACACTGTTGGATTCAATGTAAACAAATTAGATGTTGCTGGTATTTCATCATTTGCTGGTGATATTACACTAACAACAAAGATAAAACATTTTGAAGATACAAATACTAATTTTGGTTTCCCTGAAAATAATGCTATTAACTTCAGCACGAATGGTAGTGAAAGACTAAGAATAGGACCACTTGGACAATTAGGTATCGCTGGAGCAAATTATGGAACAGCAGGTCAAGTATTAACAAGTGCTGGATCTGGCGGTATTGTTCAGTGGACATCAGTAGCATCGAGTGCAGGTATCACAACTAATATTGCTGCTAATTTTACTGCAAGTCCTGGTCAAGCTTCAACTCTTAATGACTATGCATATGGAACAGAAGATAGAATTTTTGAATATACAATTATGGTAGAGAATGGATCGAATTTCCAAAGTCAAAAAGTTTTGGCAGTAAGAAAAGGAACAGAAATTCATTCAACACAATTTGCAATCATATTTAATAATGAATTGTTAGTTCAATGTGATGTTGTTATTAGTGGAAGTAATGTTAGATTAAGAGCAACTCCTGAATCTGGTATATCAGGCACAACATCATTTAGAGTAAGACGTGAGGTTACATAATGTACAAGTATACTCTTGCAGTTACGAGTCCTGAGTATTGGAATACAATTCACAACGCATTAATTGTTGATTCTAATGAAGATGGCATCCCTGACCGAAAAGTAACTTGTTCAGATAATAAAGAACATAGTCCAACTCGTGGAACTTATTGGTTAACTGAAGAAGAGGCAGTGGGAATATCAACTCACCCACAAGTAAAATGGATTGAGTTATCACCATCTGATTATCCATATTCATATCCAGAACCTGAACCTGATACTAAAAGATTTAAAAAGAATGTAAAGATATATCGTAATTTACCAACAACTTCTTTTTCAATATCTGCTACATCTGCAGAGGAAAATCGTACAAACTGGGCTGTGCGTAGAGTGGGATTACAAACTAATGGTGATGGTTGGCCAAATACTTTTGGCACACAAGTATCTCCAACTTTTAGTGATATTAAATATAGTTTGACTGGAAAAAATGTTGATTTAGTTATACAAGATTCAGGAGTTTTACAATATCATCCTGAATTTTTAGATGATGATGGTAAGTCAAGAGTCAGAGATATAATACTTGATGGTCCTTACTATATTGATCCAAGTTACTTCACATCAAATAGTCTAACATATACAAAACCTGATGGAAGAATTGGAATTACAACATCAGCAGCACATAATTGGTGGGAAAATTCAAGTAATCGTTCGGGTTCTTTTTCATCAGTTGGAACTGTTGCAATTCCTAATGGATATACAGAAGCAAACTCATTGGGTATTGGTGGTACATCACATACAATGACAAGTTCACACGGAACTGGATGTGCTGGATTATCTGCTGGTAAAAATTTTGGTCTTGCTTTTGAAGCAAACATATGGACTATATCAATATTTGCTCCAGCAAATCAATCTGTTGAAGCTTCTTACGATTGTATGAAAATATTTCATCAAAATAAACCAGTTAATACTGTGACTGGTATAAAGAATCCAACAGTTGTAAATGGTAGTTGGGGATATTATGCAGGGTTTAATTCAGGAACACAAGTTTATTATAGTTTTAAAGGAAGTGAAGGTAATTTTACTGGTTACTCTATTAGTAATACAGGTGCTCAAGCACTAGCATATGGTTTACGTGATGGTTCAGTTTATGATAAACATTTTGCTACATCATCAAGATCAAATTCGACTGAAACTGCTGGAGATGAAATGTCAGCAGCGGGTGTTATCTTTGTAACTTCTGCAGGTAATAATAATCAGAGATTAGGTATAGGTTCAGATGACCCTCATATAAATGATTACCTCACAACTTTGAATAGTGCTGATACAAGATCAGGGATTCCGCAATATTCTGGTGGTGGTACTTGTCCATCAGGGCATCGTAATTGGATTCATCCATCTAATGTTGGATTTGATCATGTAAGAGACATTCACCCTGCTATTTGTGTAGGAGCAATGGATGATACAATAGAACAAAGTTATGCTGGATACGAACACGAATTATATGCAGAAATGAAAGCATCGTATTCAAATAATGGACCAGGTATTGATGTTTGGGCACCTGCGGATGAGACATTATCTGCTGGTATGAGAGCATCGGATGGTGATGGATTGCCTAATGATGTAAATTATAGTCGATATAATTCTAATTTTGTTGATATGTATTTCAATGGAACATCAGCAGCATCTCCTGTTGTTGCTGGAATGGTAGCATTATTTTTGGAATCAAAACCTGATGCAACTTCAGGAGAGGTAAAAGAATTTTTATTAAAACATGGTTCAGTCGGAGTATCAACTGATAAATATCTTGATCCATTTCCAACTGATGATAACCAATACTATTGGAGCACTAGCAGAAATTTAAGAGGTTCCTCAAGAAATGTTTTATTTGATCCAACTGCTTCTGATACCAGACCTATAATATCTGGTGTAAATATAAGTGGTATATCATTCCAACAATCATAAATAATTAAAAAGTAATATGGCAGAGAAGGGTTTTGGTATTAAGGAGTTAAATCTGATTGGTGCGTCAGGAACACCAACGATTGAAAGTCCTAATAATTTAAATTTGAATGCTATCAATGTTGCGATTAGTACAAACGTAAGCATTGGTGGAACTCTCTCTGTGTCTGGAAATATTTCAGTTGGTGGTACTCTTACATATGAAGATGTAACGAATATAGATTCAGTTGGTATTATAACAGCGAGAAGTGGTGTTCAAGTTACAGGTGGAGAACTTAGAGTTGGAAATAATATAAGACTTGGAAATGCTGGTGTTGTAACAGCAACATCATTTATAGGTGACGGTTCAGGATTAACAGGAGTTACTGCTTCTGGAACTGGTATTCTTGTTAAAAATAGTGGTTCAACTGTTGGAACTGCTGGAACAATTAATTTTGGAGATAATCTATCAGTATCTGCCCTTTCTGCTGGTGCTGTAACTATAACTGCTTCTGTTGGTGATCCAACAACCACTGATGTTCAAGTCGCATATCAAATAACTAACCAAACTAGTTTTTCATATTATAAGTTCTCAGGAAACGGAATTGATAGTTCAACAGAAAATCCCACTCTTTATATGTATCGGGATACCAAATACCGTTTCATTCATAATGGTGGCGGTTCACATCCAATTGCTTTATTTACAAATTCAAATGGTACTGGTAAGTATACTGATGGTGTTACATATAGTGATACAAGCAATAATTATACCACTCAGGGGAATAATTTAGATTTTACACCACAACATGATGCACCAGATGTTTTATATTACAGATGTGTAAATCACGGTGCGATGCAAGGCATCATCAATATTGTAGGATTTGATGGTGGTAGTACAACAAGAGGTGTTGTCTCTGGAACGACTGGTTCACTTGCTCAAAATGCAATTGGAAACATCACAATTACTGGTCATAAATCATACCTTTTAATGAATGTAGGACTATCCACAGCGGGGTGGTTTAGACTATATACTGATAGTGCATCTAGAACTAATGATGTGTCTAGGAGTGTAGGTGAAGACCCTATTGCTGGAAGTGGAGTTATTGCAGAAGTCGTAACAACTGGACTTTCTACATCAATTAAAGTTTCACCATTTGTACCTGGTGGAAATATGGATAGTACACCTAGTACAAACATGTATGTTGCGATCAAAAATTTATCGTCAACAACACAAGCAATCACCGCAAACCTAACAATTCTTAAACTGGAGGATTAAGATAAATGGCAATTACAACTTACAGACAAACAGCAGCACCTGGATGGGCTTCTACATCTGTAATATATCAATTGGAAGCTGCATTCGCACAGTTAGGATGGCACGGAGGAACTGTTAGTGGTATTGTAACTGGTCTTTCTGGATATTCTGGAGCAACTCAAGTCGGCACATCAAATACTACTTTCCTTGATGCAAGACCAAAATCAGGTGGTACTAGTATAGGTGTTGGAGATACTTGTAGTTTTTCTGTATATCGTAGTGGTGGAAGTGTATATCAAGTATATGTAAATCGTGGAGGACATGGATATGCAGATGGTGACAACCTTGTGATTGATGGGGATGATATAGGTGGTGGTAATGATATGACAGTGGTTGTTCAGGCAGATGAGACAAGTTATGGATCGGCAAGTACATTTTATGATAAAGATGTAACAAATGGTAGTTCATATCCTTGGGGAGTTCTAAGAATAGAAAATGATAATAATAAAGTTTATGGAGATTCCTATTTTGGATTCCAAGCAGACACTACTAAATTATATTTCTCCTCTGGCACATCTTTCTATCCTTACGATAATAATAGTTTCCTAGACAAACAAGGTAGGTATGCAAATTCTTTCAGAGGTCAAACTTATCAAGATGTGTTGTATGATGCACCTAACCAAACTAATCAATTAGTAAATACATCATCAAATACAGGTATAGATATGACAAATTTTGAGTATGCTAGTTCTAATGCCTTTACTTTAGAATTGAATGTTTATAGATCTGGTATAGATAATAACTTTGCAGTATTTTCATTTAAACATCCTGATAAGTCTTCATCAAGTATTGATGATAATACATATGGTACTTTCTTCTTACATAAGTTTTCTCATTCACTATTAAATTTTGATGAATTATCTTTAGGAACAATGACATATTTTGATCCAACCTATCGAGATATGACTAATGCACATCACGAAATGCATACAACTTTTGGATGTGGTAACAATAGTAATGCTGATAATTGGTTGGGAAGGCAATTCATGATGGGTTGGAATTCTGGTAGTGTATATTATCAGATGAATACACATTTGAGAGATTATATAAATGCATCAACTTACCCCGTCTATAGAGCTAATACTGAGAGAGTGCATTATTATCGAAATAATACTTATAGTGAACATAATAATTTTAGAGGTGATCTAGGTCTTACTGATTATACAAACAAGAGTCCAGATGTTCTCAATCACAACGCAGTCATAAAAGGATTACCATTATCATCACAAATGGTTCCTTGTCCATTCTATCTACCTGATGATTTTGTATTAATTAGCTTTGATCATGCTTCTCCTAGTCAAAATATTCAACAAAATGATACTGTAACAATCAGTGGTGGTGAAGTATATACTGTAATTGATGGTGCGTATAATCAAACCAATAGAACTCGTGGAATACTCTTTTGTGCGAGGACAGTAGGATAATGGCAAACTTTGCATATACAGACTTAGATATAACAACTACTACATCAGAAGATGCAGTCAACGATTCTAAATTTGGACAAGTTCAAGCATTATTATTTACAGTCAATCCTTCTAATGGAACTATTAGTTTAAGTACTACTGGTACTAATTTTGATATATTCGATAGCACACGACCTGGTTTCTTAACAGGAAGAAGACCTGTGAAAGGTCAACTCTATCCAAGAGGGGTCTATAACAGATAAATAACTAAAAATTATAATGGCAAAGAACAGAGAATTATCACAAGTAGGAAGTTTAGTCACGGTCAATGACTCGTCGGGTGCTGTTGGCATAGCAAATTCTGTTGGAATCAATACGACTGCACCTACTGGTTCTTACGCATTGGATGTTCATGGAACTGCGAATATTACTGGTACACTAAATATAGCAGGAAACCCTGCAGCAACAGCAGGTGATATTACTGCTCTTGCAATAGCATTAGGATAAAAAATGGCGAATACCTTTAAATTAAAAACAAAAGCGAATGTGGGTATCAGTACTCAGAATGTTTATGTTGTTCCAAGTGCAACTACAACAGTTGTGATTGGTATTACACTTGCGAATGTTTCTGGTTCAGGTTGTCTTGTTGGAGTCGGTGTTACAAGACCTTCAGCAGATGATGTAAAAGTATTAAAAAATGTTCCCATACCTCAAGGATCTTCATTAGAGTTTATGGCAGGAAACAAGGTTGTATTAGAAACAGCAGATACATTGACTGTAAATAGTGACACTAATAATAGTATAGATGCTTCATTAACAATTATGGAGATAACATAAGATGGCAAATACCCGTATTACACAGGGTGTCATCAAACCCAATGAAGATTATGATGTCAGGCATATTAATGCAACGGGTATTATTACTGCTACTAATCTAAATCTGAGTGGTGTTTTAACATATGAAGATGTAACAAACGTTGATTCAATCGGTGTTATAACTGCACGTAAAGGTATTGTCTCATCAGGAGTTGTAACTGCGACTGCTTTTCATGGTAGTGGTGCAAACTTAACTGGTATTGATGCAACTGCATTGAAAGATACTGCTGGTAATGTTAAGGTACAAGCACAAGCATCAGGTGCAATGCACACTGGTTTTTCAACCATGCAGAACCTGAGAGTAACAGGTGTTGCTACTTTTGGATCAGGTTCAACAACGATTGATAATAATGTAGTTAATGTTGGTACTGCACTTACATTAGGTCATACTCAAGGGTTACAGTTTCATACACAGAATTTACACTCTGCTGGATTTGAAATAAACCAGATAAATGCTTCAGGTATTATTACAGCATCTTCATTTAGTGGTGATGGATCTAACTTAACTTCTTTACCTGCTGGATTGGGAACTGCATTAAGTAGCACTCAGTCAAGTCCATTAAATAAAATATATTATACTAATACTGTTTTACCAGTAGAATCCACTGTCACAGTTGATACTCCTGCATCAGCATCAGCAGCATATACACAATATGCTGATATAAGTGTCGGAAGTGGTGCAGATTTAATTATATCAGATGGTGATGATTTAATACCTGATGTTTTAGGATTAAGACCAGACGGAACATTTGGTGGTGGTTCACTTGGTAGAATGAGAGTTGATAAGTTAGTAGGTAAGGATGCAAATAGTGCAGTAAATGTTGAGAAAGGATTAGTAATTTCTGGAATTACAACTATCTCTACATTAGATTTAAATGGTGACTTGGATGTAGATGGTCATTTAAATGCTGATAATGTTTCTATTGCAGGTGTTGTAACTGCGACTGCTTTTCATGGAAGTGGTGCAAACCTAACTAACTTACCAGCAGCAAACTTAACTGGAACTCTTCCAGCAATTAGTGGAGCAAACCTAACTAATTTACCAGCAGCAAACTTAACTGGAACTCTTCCAGCAATTAGTGGAGCAAACTTAACTGATTTAAATCTTGATGATATAAGAAGAGATATAGCACTTTTGTCATTACAAACTGCAGTTGATACAAATAGAGTAGCATATAATTTACAAAATAGTATCGTTGATCAGTTTGAAGATAGCACAGGTCTTTCTGCAACGACAACTGTTATTAGAGATTCAGGTGAATTCATATATGCTGGTACGGTAGCAGCACAATCAGCAGTATCTTATTCATACGATGGAAGCGATGATACTTATAGTCCAGGTGCAAGTATAGCATATTTTATTGCCCATATTTGGGGTGCTGCTGGTGCTTCAGGATTTAGTTATTCTGCTGGTGGTGGCGGTGGTCGTAATGCAAACACAGGTGGTGCTGGTGGATATACTACAGGTAAAGTAACTGTTACTGGATCTCCATCTTATATAATGAGTGTTGGACAAGGTGGTTTTGCTAGTGACAATCAAAATAATTATTCAGGTGCATCTGCATTTAATGGTGGTGGTCGTGGACATTGTGGTACACACTATGGTGTAGGTGGAGGTGGAGGAGGATATTCAGGTATTTTCTTAACTTCTAAAACTCATGGTAATTCTGTCATGATTGCAGGTGGTGGTGCAGGTGCTCAATCTATTCCAGGTGCTGGTACCCCTCCTTATTATACTGGATCTGGTGGCGGCACAACTGGACAAGATGGTGGACAGAACGCTCATTCGAGTCATGGTGGTAATACTAATGGTAAAGGTGGTACACAAAGTGCTGGTGGTGCGATAGGAAATGGTGATTATGGCACTGATACTGCAGGTTCTGCTCTACAAGGTGGTGATGGTGGACATATGTGTGGTGGAGGTGGTGGTGGATACTACGGTGGAGGTGGTGGAGACCATAAAAACAATTATGGATCATCAGGTTCTGGTGGTGGATCTGGATATATTGGACACGCTAGTGTATCGGATGCATCAACATCAAGAACAGATATGACAACTCATGCTCCCTCTACTATTGACCCTCCAGGTACTGGTGTCTCTGGTTATACAGGAAACGCAGGTAGAGGTATCAGTGCATCGAATGGTAATAATGGATTAATTGTTATAATTCCCTACACAGGTACAGTATCTGCCACAGGAACTGCGATTAGCAAAGCAAATACAGTTACGGGTGCAAGAACAAAAGTTAGTGGTGTAATGCTTTATAAAAATGCTGCAGGTACAAACACTCTTGGAACTGATTTAAAAGTTTATTTTACTTGCAACGGTGGTTCTAATTGGACTGAAGTTGGAGCAAGTGATTTTTCTGTTGGTTCTGATTTTAGCACAGGTGTTAAGACTGTATATCTTGCTGAAAAAACTTGTACATCTGGAACTGACGTGAGATACAAAATTGAATTTGCTAATCAGTCTGGAAGTAAAAAAGCAGAAGTTTATGGAATGGCGATAAATTATTAAAATAAATAACTAAAAAGTAATATGTCCAGACTTAGAACCAACATCATAACAAATCGAATGGCAAACGGTGCACCAACTGTTTCTAATGGTTTGGTGATCTCTGGAGTAACAACAACATCAGAAATATTAGTCGGTAATACAATAAAATTAGATCCTGTTGCTGGTATTGTAACAGCACCAGCGGTTGATATTGATGACTTTTTAGATGTAGGAGGTAATATAAAATTAGGTAATGCAGGTGTTATAACTGCGACATCTTTTAGTGGTTCTGGTGCAAACTTAACCAGTTTACCTGCTGCACAATTAACTGGTACATTACCAGCGATTAGTGGTGCTAATTTAACTGGTATTGTTGCAGGTAAATTTAACGGACCTGCTGCTGGTATACTTACAACATCTACTGTAGGTATTCAAACTGCTGATGTTACGAGTGCCGATTTAGTTGGTGCTGCAACTTCAATGGTCGGTTTGTATATTGGTGATGGACATTTACTATTCAGTAATTACTTAAATAGAAGTGGTGGTTATTACATAACAACTGGATTAAATGCATTGAATGCAGGACCAGTTACATTAGGTTCAACTATGACACTTGACGGTGCATGGGTTATCGTATAGAATAGGAGAGTTATGGCAATTACAATACATCCAAATGGACTAGTTACTGGAGGAACAATTCGTTCTGCAGGAAATGTTATTCAAGTTGTTCAAGCATCAAAAACAGGTTCAACACAAATATCTGCGAACTCGACTTGGACGGAT
>VMHT01075590.1_pt1 | contig 12808 bp, 5 predicted proteins | sample 4693611 | NCBI WGS metagenome assembly VMHT01 (sample SAMN12280063, study PRJNA550983) | marine metagenome | isolation source: seawater sampled from same location over 5 years 0.02-0.2 micron viral filtrate | place: USA: collected off the coast of southern California halfway between the port... ... | reverse complement strand
AAGAAGTATCTCTGGCACCTTCAGGGGTCTCTCTCCCTGCCACGACTGCTGGACTATCTTGAACGCTGTCTCTACCTCTTTCTGTGTCAACTGCTGTAGTAAGTCCACTTTCGTCTCCAGTTTCGATAGCACGGCGGGTCACGCCTTGTCTCTTGGCGGCGGTTCTACTCTGCATACCACCTAAAGGTTGCTGTTGCTGAGTTTGTTTAGGCTTACGCTCTTTAACTTGCGCTTCTAGCTGCGCTAGTGCCGCTCTGTTCTCGGTTGCGATAGCAGCATCTCTAGCCTCTGCCTCTGCAACATCTAGGGTACCTTCAAACAGTACGGCGTATTCTTGCTCTATAGCACGTTTTTCTTCTGCGTCTCTAGCCGCCTGAGCTTCGTCTTCTGCGAGCATGGCTTCAACTTCAGCCGTCTCTTCCATGTCCCGTATCTGTTCGTCTTCTGCGCGGGCTACCATGTCAGGTTGTTCAGATATAGCTTCTTGGTCTGCCGCTTCTGCCGCTTTCCTCCGCTCTTTGGCTATCTTTTTACGTCCATACCCAGCTAAGATTTGTTCTGCTAGTTCTACATCTTCCGCAGAACTACTTTCATCAGCTATTACGGCCTCTAGCTCCGTAAGCTCGGCGTCTTCTAGTTCAGCCGGAAATAAATCTTCTTGGGTGTCTTTGCGTTTGTCTCTGGCCTCTTGTTGGCGGCGCTCAAACTCAGCTTGAGTACGTCTATCACGCACGTCTGCACTGGGCATGTCCCCCAAGGCTATTTGAGCTTCTGCTTCCTGTTCTCTTCTAGCTTCGTCTCGCGCCCTGCTAGCTTCCTCTTGTTGCGCACGTGTGCCAGCTTCTCCGGTAGGGCTGACTACTATGTCATCGGATGGCGCGGGGAGTAGCCCTGCAACCTCTACAGCTTCTTCGTCGGTTATGTTAGGAGCTTCGCCGCCATCAGCGGTGCGGGCACGCCCCCTAACAAGTACGTCTGTAAGAGCCTGTAATATGGCACCTGCACCGCCGCCTATGGTAGCTTCATCGAGCACACCAGCATTGAGTAGTTCAGCTTCAGGGTTATACCCACGCTCGTTAAGATTCTGTAATATTGCGGCGGCGGCTTCCTGTGCGCCTTCAGTTACGCCAGTAGCTGCGGCACTACGCACGCGACTGCTCATGCCTGATATGGCTTGTGGGCCAAGTTTATCTAGTACTTTTTGTACGCCGGGAATCTGAAGCCCCTTGGCAATTCTACCTAGGGGAGCGATCTCAGTCAGGCCGATAGCGGTACCACGGAGGGCGGCGGCACTTCTTTCTTCTTCGGTAGCACCGAACTCTCGTGCACGTTCACTTGCCTCACCTGCACCAGCACCGCCAGCAATAACACCCGCAGCAGGTAGTGCAGCAGGGCCGAGCAGTGCGGTGGGTAGCAGTGCGCCTATAGAACCAATGCCAGAAGCTAGCTTATAGGATAGGGCTTCTTTGTCTCCACCTTCAGGACGGAAAGATTCGGCCACACTTTTAATTTTGTCGCGGGCTTTAAGTTCTTCTTCCTCTTCCAGAAGAGCAGCGCCACCAAGAGCAGCGGACTCGTACATACCAACGGCACCAGCACCAAGTCCTGATAACACGTTCTCAACAAAACCTGCATCTCCGTCGCCGCTTTTTTCGCGCTCCATAGCGGCACGTATTTGTGGATACTGTCTTTCTACTTTTGCTATTTCTTCGGACAGTATTCTTACGGCTTCCTCATCCCTAGCCGCACGTGCATTACCTAAGGCAAAGTCTAACTCTTTTAGAGTGGCCATTAACTACTTCCTAACTATAACTTTAAGGGGTTGTGTTTCCAGCGCCGTATTGTTGCAGTATCGATCCTAGAGAACTATTCCCTTTTTTAGTCGTGGTGGTAGAAGACCCACCCCCAGAATTTTGACCTGACATAGTGCCTAACAACTCTAGCATCTTATCCATAGTCTCTGTTAATTGAGACTTTTCTTCTATGATTGACCATGTAGCCTCTATACCATTGGTTTTGTCAATAGCCGCTTGTATTTGTTCTGGGGTTGATTTAGCGTTGTTTATTATTTGCGCGTTTGCTTGTAAAGCCATCGCATAGGGGGCAAAAAAATCAGCTTTTTGTTTGCGTAGTACCTCCCCCGCAGCAGATATTGCTCTTGTTATTTGATCTGCGCCTGCTTGCTGTTGTGTCAACTTTAGTAGGTTATTGTCTAATTCAAGTTTTATAGCGTTAAGTCGGTTTGCAATCTGACTGTTGTTCGCCCGCATAAGCCTATCTGCTTCTTGCTGGTACATTGCAATATCTCGAGCTTCCATCTCAGCTATAGTAGCGGCTGCTTTGGACTGGTCTTCTAAGTACCTACCTAGCACTTTGCCCGCTTCTGCATTTATATTTGTTACTATGGTAGTTCTTTTGTCGTTGTATTCGCCAAATAACTTCGCACGCTCTTTCATAAGGCGCTCTCTATCAGACTTTAGTCCTGCTTCGTACCTACTACGTCCAGCAGTAGCCTGCATATAATCCCCGCCAGATACTAAGTTATCTATGTACGCTTTTCTTTTTCCTGCCTTTACAGTTTCGGGGGCAAACAATTTACTCTCGTAGTCCTTACGCTCCTGCATAAGTGCTTTGTACTCTGTGTCTAACTCCGCTAAGTTAAAGTCTTCTTTTAGCCGTGTACGATCGGCGGCTGCTTTTTCTTCTGGTTTTACGTCTCGTTTACCTTCTAAGAAAGGCATTTGAGAAGAAGAACCTGTAACCTGCTTCTTGTCTATCTGAGAAAGATCAACAGTAGCCCCTAAAATATTGTTAATTCTGCTCTTTAAGTCTGAGTCCCCCATTTGCCCGCTTTGCCCTGCTATACCCCCAGCAGTATCAGCTTGAGTGCCTTGCATAGCTGCAAACATAGCTGCATTTTTGTCTGCGTCTACAGTAGATATACCGCCATTAGTTGTGGGAACGGCAGCAGCGTCAGTAGCAATGCCAGTAGCAGGAGCGCCAGCAGGAGTAGTTCCAGTAGGCGCGGTAGGTAGTGTAGCACCAATGCCCGACTGTAGCGCCGCTATTTTTTCTTCTCGGGCTACTTGCAAATCACTTGGACTTAATTTGTCTATACGGCTTTCTACCGCTTCTTTTGCTTCGTCCTTTTTGGCTTCTGTGGCTTTCCCACGCCGTTTAAATTCCTCAACAATGGGCATTGGCGGCACGGTAAACTCTTTGCGTTGGTTTACATACTCTTTGTCTATGTACGGTTGCAACGCATCTTTTTCTAGCTGGGGTAAAAACTTATATTCTTGCAGCGTCATACCCAAGGCTTCTAATGCTTGCTCTAACCTACTTAACTTCCCACCTTCTTGGTACCCGACAATACCGCCCTGCGCCATACCTCGCATGTTAGGGCGGGGCTGGTTAGCAATACCTTGAGGGGCACCTTGAGGGCGTTGTTGGGGGCGTTGTTGGGGGGTAATGCCCATATCCTGCTGTCTTTGTACGGCTTGTTTTTGTTTCTGCCCTAGCACGCCTGCTACTTGGTTAGCCATCTCGTTTTTGTTCATGCTTACAAGCTGTTGCTCGTATTGCTCTGCGATGGTGCTAGGAGTCTGCTCGGCTTGTAACGCCATGTCTCTAGCGACATTTTCTTTTTCTGTTTTTAGTTTTTGCAGGGCAAGCAAGTCCATCAACTCTTGATTCTGAGAATATCTTTTTTGTAATGCTTGAGGGTTACCTCTATACGCATCTACTTTTTGGTCGATTATTTTGTCGATGCCACCAGTATTATTTAGCATTTGTATCTCCTATTCTCCGCCGCCAGAGTTGCTAGAACCGCCGCTACCTATAGAACGTAACTCGTCGTATATTTGTTGTATTCCCTCCATCGTACCCATAATCTGCGATGCTTGACTAGGTTCCGCATAAGATACTGATTGTGCTTCGAGAGGTAAACCTTGTAACAACGACTGCATATACTGTACTTGCTTGTACGGGAAGTCTCTTTCTTCTTTAAACTGAGCGTAGTCTGCGGCCATACCTTCAGACTCAATACCTCTTTGGATAGCGCCAAGCCCTTGTTGTTGTGCTAAAACGTCAAACCCATATTTGTTACGGGCCGCTTGCTCTTTGTTATATTGATCTCGCGCTACATCATAGGCTTGCGAGTAACCTTTACCCGTTATGTCCGCAAGGTTACGCTGTAAGTTACGCGCCCCTTCAGACTCCATAATAGCTTGGCGAGAACCGCCAAAACCACCTGCACGGGTAAGTCGGCCTGCGGCAGCTACACGGTCTATCTCTGCTTGTCTGCGTGCCTCATCTAGTTGAGGGTTAAGCGACGCCATAAGATACGGGTTCATATACTGTGTAGCCTGATCTGCGCCGAAAGTAGCTATGCCCATATTAGCGGGGTCGGCATCTAGTCCCCCTGCACTGGTAAATGCCTGCTCTTGTAGGCCGGTTGCTCCTGCACTTAGTGGCCCTTCGTAGGCTTGGTAACCTTGCTGTCCTAACGCTTGCCCTCTGCCCAGCATATCGGTAACGTAATCTCCCGCCCAGCTAGACAGCGAAGATTCAGTCCCTATTTCCTTACCTGTTATACTGCCCATAGCATTAGCGGGAGTATTAGTAGTAGACACGGGGTCTTTGGAGCCGGCGTTAAATTTTTGTACGGGGCCGCCGTTATTATAAGCGGCTATTCCGCCACCTTGAGCCATCTTAGGCATAAACTTGTTAGGGTCTATCTGTTTACCTTGTTCCGGATTACCCGTACGTGCTTTACGTACACCATCCATCATACTGTGTAACTGCTCTGCGCCTGCATCAGAATTACCGTTGCCTAAGTGACTTACTACGTCGGCAGGAATAACAAACTCGCCGTCGCTAAGACGTGCTTCTTGAGTGCCATCTATAGTTGCAGGCACTTCGTCAGCCATGCCGTCAGTTTTGCCGCCTAGATAGTACCCTTTATGCGCAGAGGCTACACCACCTGCCGCCATACCTTGTACCTGTTGGTTGCGTTGAGCTAGCTGCTGGGCTTGGGCTTGAGCAGTAGCTTGCGCTTGTTGTACGCTAGGAATTCCTGTATCTGGACGCTCTGCAAATTGAGTATCGGTGAAGTATCTACGTCCGGCAGAACCGGGGCGTCGGGGGGCTTGCCCTGCAACGGGAGCCGCCATTGGCACTCGTTCGCGCACTGCCGTGTACTCTGGTATTTTACCTTGATACCCTGTTTTCTGGCCATAGTCAGGCATAAAAGCACTACTTGCAGCACCTGCAATGCCCCCACTTATTAAACCTTCTAGCGCAGGGTTTGTATTTAAAAAGGTCTCAACTGAATCAAGCCCTACTCCACCAACCAAGTCTGAGAACCAACCCATTAGTCTTCTCCAATTATTTTTAATAGTCTGTCTGTACTATCTGTAACTTTGCCGCCTTTAGCGTAAGGACTAGCAAAAAGCGATTGTTGTTGCGGAGTAGCAAATATACTTTCTCCGCCTATGTCGTATAGATAATCTATATCCGCTACACCCATCTTATTAGTTGTAGCAGTTCTTTGTTGCGCGGCTTGTAAAGCTGCCATGTCCCTTACAGTACGGTCTAACTGGTCAAACCCTTGTTGCCTAGTTATTTGTGCCTGTATGTCTAAGTTTTGTTGGGTGTTTAAATCTTGAGCAGCCTGTATGTCCTGTTGAGTCTGCTGATTTACCTCATATAGCCCTGTCGGCCGGAAGAAACCTTCGGTAACAATATCACCTGCAAAGGCTTGTTCTAGCATGGCTTGGTCGTTGATGTCAATGATGCCGTCTTGATTAACATCATACTGCAATTGCTGGTCAGTTGGAACAAAAAGAGTGGGGTCTTGCATAGCCTGTTGCTGGGCTATTATGTCTGCAACAAAGTCTATATCTGTGTCTGTAACCGCTGATATTGGCTTGCCTACATAGTCCGCTACTATACCTATGTCGCTAGACAGTTCCGATTGCATGGTGTCCATGCGGTTGAGTAGGTTGCTTTCTGTCTGCCCTATGCGGTTTAGTAACTCAACTCTAGTAGTACCAAGCTGATTTGATACGTCGTTAATACCTTGGGCTAGAGCGGCATCTCTAGCTATGCCTGCCTGTTCGTACTCAAGGGCTTTATCCAGAATGGCTTTCTCGGTATCGCTTAGAGCGCCAGTTAAAACGCCAGTCTGCGTGTCTACTATGTTCTGAGTACCGCCGAGAATGTCGCCAGTCTGCGTGCCTAGGGCTGCAAATACTCCCGTAGCTTCGTTCACTTCGGTATTAGGGTCGTCTTTTATACCTATAGCACTAAGTACTTCGTTTTTAGAGGCGGTAATATTGCCATTTACGTCGGTTATTTCGGCGTATATCCCTGTGGCGGGGGTTACAACATTACCATTCCCATCTAGTACCGCTGGCTGCCCTATAAAATTTAATATCTGTTGGTCATTAAGTCCTAAGGCTTCTAATTCGGCATACAAGCCCGTAGCAGGATCGTTACCAGTAGCAGGTCTACCAATGGTGTCATCCAACATGTCCCGAACACCGTCAGCATCTAAACCATAGTTATTAGTAATGTTATTGGTAGTGTTACCAGTATTAGGATCAACGTAATCAGTACCGTCTTCGTTAAACTCACCTGTTAAGGTTTTACCGTCTTCACCAACTAGTTGGTATATACCATCTCCATCAGGATCAACGTAAGCACCAGCAGTATAGGTAGTTTCAACAGTATTAGGATCAACGTAATCAGTACCGTCTTCGTTAAACTCACCTGTTAAGGTTTTACCGTCTTCCCCAACTAGTTGGTATATACCATCTCCATCAGGATCAACGTAAGTACCAGCAGTATAGGTAGTACCAGTACCAGTATCAGTACCAGTATCAGTATCAGTATCAGTATCAGTATCAGTATCAGTATCAGTATCAGTATCAGTATCAGTATCAGTATCAGTATCAGTATCAAACCCGAAAAGAGTGGCCAAGTCTGTGTCACTAGACACCAACTGTATTAAGCGTTCATTGTCGTCTTTAGGGTCTTCGTACTGCCCTACGAGAGATTGTCTCTGCGCGTCACTTAACTGTACACCTGCCGCTCTAGCGTACTCTTCTACTTCAGAAAGCGTAGTCTGGCGAGGGTCTACGTAGTCATCTATTGCTTGATCTAAGGCAGCATTCCCATAGGTGTCCCCAATATAGGCATCTATTTCTTCTTGCGTAGGGACGTACCCTGCCTCGTCAAATGCAGCGTTAGCTTCGGATGCGCTCGTGTAGTTCTCGTCGTACACATGATCCATTAGTGCAGCGTAGGAGCGAGGGTAATCTTCTACATTTAGCCCTGCCGAGTTGAATACGGCTTTAATGCTAGCTTCAGAAAATAAAGGAGCGCCACTGTCATTAGTTTGCATGACGGTGTTAATGTCTTCGTTATAGTTAGCCAACATCCTAGAGGCTAAGTCTCCTTCCATACCAACATACGTAGAGTCAGAGGCGTCAACTAGCCATTGGTTGCCGTTATCGACAGACAAGCTACCCTCAAGTCCAGCGTCTTTTAGTATGTCTGCGACGTAGTCACCAGCTAGTAACGCAGTAGAAGTGCCTAAACCTATAACACCCCCGAACCATGCATCACCTACAGCTTCTTGGGCTACGTCTATAGTAGGGTCTATGGCGGATAACCTAGTGTTTATAACAGTAGATACAGCGCCTTCTTCTCCAAACTCCCCAAGGAACTCTTTAAATACCGCAGACGCCCCTCCGGCCATGCTTCTTCCGGTTCTTGTGGCCCAGTCTTTAGATTGCTCTACAAACCCTTCACCAATTTCTTTGACTAAATCTGCTTTTTTGCCGAACGCTTTAGTAAGTATCTTCTGATCTACAGCATCACCAAATACTAATTGAGAAGCCGCCATAGCTAACCCACCAGCAACTCCGGCATCAGTGCTAACTCCTACTGCTATCTCCCTATTGGCCTCGTCATTAGCCATGACTTTATCTTGCACATACTTTTCTGCTTCGGCGCGGTATTGTTCTTCTGTAAGCGTACCCGCTTGAACCTGCGAACCTAACGTCTTTATGTACGCTTTAAAATCAGCGGACGCTATTATTTCTTCGGCTTGTACTTTCCTTAATGTGTCTAGCGTAGAGTTAAATCCTTCAGAGGCAGAGCCACCTATAGCTTCGGCAAGGTCTAATGCTGTAGATGTGGCTAGCCCCGCAAAGTTTTCGGCTTTATTTATAGCTTCTAAGACATCGTCTGTAAGGTCTTTAACATCTACCTTTTTACCTACAGCAGCGGTGCTTTTTAAAAGAGCGCCGACCCCACTTTTCGTCATAAACGAGGCTGCTAGGTTAGGTATCTCTTCTACTAACTCACTACCTAACTCCGCTAAAGCCGATGCGGGGGCTTCTTTGAGGCCACCAAAAAACTTTACCGTGCCGTTGATAGCACTGTTTAAGAAGTTAGCGCCTTCAATTTGTTCTTTTAGCCACTCTTCTGCCGCTTTTTCTCCGTTTTTGATTACCTCTGCTTTGTAGAATGCGGACTTCCTGTACTCTTCTGCGGTAGTAGGTTCAAAATATTCTTTAGCTTGGAAGGCGTCGTTGTACTCTCTTAACGCTTCCATACCCTCTCTTACAGCGGTAGTGTTAGCCGCATCGGATAAGTTAGATAGGTTGCGAGATAATTTTGCCAACTCAGTATTGTCGGGATGATTCTCTCCAAATTGTATAGCGCCGTTGGCGTTGTTAATCATCTGAGAAGTACCAGACAATATTGTTGCTACTACTTGTTGTCTTGCAGAATCCTCATCAGTACCTATGTAGTCCACTAGTTGTTTGGCGACATTGTAGGTAGCAGCACTCACTATCTCTCGTAGAGAAGGATCAGCGTCCTCGGCAGTGATAGTTTCTGCAAACGCTACAGGGTCTTCTTTCCTAAAAATATCTACTAACTCGCTAAACGCATCAGCGAAATCAATTAGTTGCCCACTAGAGCTAGTAAACATACCTGTCTCAGGGTCTACTTCAAATGCTCCCTCTGGGATAGGCACGCCACTAGCGTCCATCTGTTGTGTAAAGTTGACTATAACGCTGTTTGGGATTCCTCCCCACGTACCGCTTTGGCCGGGGACTGTGGGAGTTCCACCGCCCTGCCCTAGTATTAGACCGCCTATCTTTATGATGTCACCGACAGGGGTGCTTGGCCCAAAAAACATCGGAGACGTGGCTAACGCGCCCATACCAGCAGCGCCGTAGGTTATGGGTATGTTGGCAAGGTCACCTAGTTGCTTAATGCCACCTAGCTCAAGTTTTTTCATCCATTCCCCTACCGTAGTAGGTATAGTAGGAGGCGGTGGCGGTGCTGAGAATATTGGTGGTGGCCCTGAAGATGGCGGCGGTGCCGTGGCGAGATTGATTTGCTCCACCGCAAAAGGAACCGCACGTAACCAATCTGAAGCGTGGAGTGTTTCCCCCGAAAGACCTTTTATCGCTGTGTAGGCTGCCCCAATCGCAGGGAAGAAGGGGGTTACAACGCTGACTATAGGATCAAAGAAATCAAAAGCACTATCGTCAAAATCGTCAGTGCGTAAGCTGCGACGAGGAGTAATGCTACCTTCGTCAGGGTAAAAGTTTACATCGTATAGATCACGTTGGACATCTAGGTTATCAGGCTCCGCCGCAGATGGCTTGTACAGGTAGTTTTTGTCCCCTATTTTTACAAATTTTGGGGCAAGAGGGTCTTGAGTATCTTCTGCATACGAGTTAACCTCTGACATGTACATATCTTCGTACTGTTCGTTGGTTATACCCCCTGCTTTTTGTACGCCGTAAAGGTAACCCAGTCGCTCCGATACAGGTAAGAACTCGTAAGCTGCTTGAAATGCGTTAGGGTCTTCCTGTCTTAGAGTGTCTAGCTCGTTATTAAAAGTGTTAAAGGTCTCAATAAAATGAGCATCGGAAAGGTCTCTAAACGCTTGTTGTGGCCCAGCCATACGATTAACGTCAGTAACGTCGAACTCCATCGCAGCGAAGTCATCGTGAGACTTATTTGATAGAGTATTTAATTCTGCAAACACGCTATCTGGGTCTACGCCTCTAGCCAAGGCGGTCTTAGCTTCTTCCCAAGTTTGTCCTTTTATTAAGGAACCACGATCAAGGGGATCATTAGACTGCCCTTCAAAAAACTTACGTACTATCTCTTCCCTTTCGGGGCTAAACCACTCTTGTTCAGATATAGTTTGCCCACCAAAACTTTTAGTGTCGGCAAGTAATGCATCTAAATCAAAGGGCGTGTCTTGTAGCGCCCCCAACATGCTATCTAGGTCGCCAAAATCTATGTTTTCTAGGTTGCCTACGCCTCCATTTTCAAGAAGGGCTTGGGTAAAATTGGCTAGGTTTTCTTCCGCGCTGTTTCGTGATTCTTCTATTAGCCGGGGAGCGCCAAACTCAGGGTTAGGGTTGTTGTAAGCAATACCGCCACTCAAGCCCCCAGCTTTCCTGTACGCCCTGTAAGACTCAGGGAACCACGAAGGTATAGCCATCTCCCCCAAGAAGAATTCATTTTGGTTAGGATAACGCTGTAGGCTGTACTCGTCTGACCCGCGGTCTGTATTTACAGTGTCTTTCCATGCTAAAAATGCATCTGTCTGAGATAGGGGCGGCGCTACGTAGTCAAACCCTGTGTATTCGTCACCAAGGAAGTCAAAGTAGTTGTCCGCACCTTTATCAGTAGGAGGATTCTTAACAGTCATTATGTAATCTCTAGTATGCTTGCTACCACATGTAATCTATTTGCAGTAGCTGCGGTTACTTTTAATACTTCTGTAGGCTGTACGACAAGAGGCGCTGTTAATAACTCTACTGTAGCATTAGCGCCAACGGCTTTAACTTTAAATAGGCTGTATACAGAAGAGCCATTAGTTATGGTTACCGTTATAGTGTCTGCATTACCAGAGTCTTCAGATACTATTATAGACTTGACTATAGCCGTGACAGTCGATGCACAAGTGTATAGTGTAGTAGCAGCGGTTGTAGATAGGTCTACTTTTGCGTTCTTATAAGTATTAGCCATTAGCTCATAAACCAAGTAGTAGCTTCAGCGCGAAGCGCATTTGTATCGTTACGCAAGGCGTTGTCTAGCTGGTTAAAATATATACGCAGTACTTTATTAAACTCTTCAAATGACGTTTGGTCGTACACTTGTGGCGGGTACGGCAGTGCAGGCGCCCTAAAGGGTACGTTGTAGTTTGTAATATCTATAGCCATTATCGTCTACCGTCAGGGCGCATATCAACTCGTGGAGTACCCATCTGCCAAGTAACGCCTACGGCTGTGGATTCTACTTTCAAGGACATTTGGCGTCCCCGTACTCTGGTATGTATCTGATCTGTATACACTTCTACGGGTAATATAGCACTTCTAACGACACTAGCGGAAGCATTGCCCCCCACAGAAGCAGGTGTTGTATACCCAGACCCTGAGTTTGCCAAAGGGAGCAACGTTATTGTAGCACTAGGAGCGCCAGATACAGAGTCATCAAACCGCATGTCAGGTAATATTTTGTTTATGTACATGAACTGATGTCCATCGTCTAAGTCAAACTGAGCGGACGTTACGTATGCAGGTATGGCTGCGGTGTTAGCTGTCTCGTTATCGTCTACACCTTCTTCATGGTTAACTAGATTGTAGTTGTAGGTGGCTGCTAAAGGATTATTCCTAAGCCCTGAGTCTAACCATGCTGAACGAGCCATAGTGCCGTAGTACCACACTCCCTCTAAATAGTTGTACACCACATACCGATCACTAGTAGTAGAATCCTTTGAACAGTAGAACCACCATATCTCGTGGTAAGACTCGTTAGTTCCTGCAAACACTCCATCAAACTGCTCTTGGTTAAAGTCGTCAAACACAAACTTGCGTAGGTCGCACTTGAGGGGTTTTGTGCGTCCATCATACATATAGAACTTATCTCTACCCATCCAGTAAGCTACGCCGTTAGAGTAAGCTACAGCATTCTGAGAGGCGATAGATGTGTTTTCTCCGACCAACTGTGCAGTCCAAACCACTGGTGCGCCTACATACTGTAGTGCATACAACGCCGCGTCCGTCCATACTAGTATCTCTTGGCGAGATTGTTTAGCTGCAATGATCTTAGACCCGTTAGACAGTATCAAGTCACCTGCTTGGTTGGTAGCACTAGGCGTCCAATCTAAGGCGTTCTCTTGATCTGACCACCGCACAGTCATAGGGTTAGAAGAAGTAGTACCCAAGTCGTTTGCGCCAAAACAAAATACAAAGCGGTTGAGGTCTGAGATTATTACTTCGTCTTGTACTACTGGAACTCCTGTAGCTCCTACCTCTTGATCTAGTCTAGTAGCGCGTGTACCTACCCCATCGCTAGCTTTCCATATAAATAAAGGGCTTTCGTTGTGCCCGAATATCAAGTCTTCACCAAAATTAGCTTGGCTCCACAAACGTATAGACTCGTTAGATGACTGACCCACACCCCAAGCACCGAAGCCCCAACTACTAGCACCCCAGCCTTCTAGGGGTACTGCGTACGCAGGGCCAACATTTATCTGATATTCAGCAGTTACACTGCCGCCTCCCGTAGCAGTACTAGATGCCGCGCTAGGAGCTGTTATGGTGTATGAGTTTACGTCAATACCTGTTATCTGAAACTCACCGTTTAGTGTCAACCCGCCTACGGCAGTAGCGTTGCTATAAATAACAAAGTCTCCTACTGCATACCCTCCAGCAACGTCTGCGACAACCACCGTAGTAGAGCCTGATGCAGTAGTAAAGGGGTT
>VMHT01106339.1_pt1 | contig 12810 bp, 12 predicted proteins | sample 4693611 | NCBI WGS metagenome assembly VMHT01 (sample SAMN12280063, study PRJNA550983) | marine metagenome | isolation source: seawater sampled from same location over 5 years 0.02-0.2 micron viral filtrate | place: USA: collected off the coast of southern California halfway between the port... ... | reverse complement strand
CGATCTCTGTGGTTCCTGGCCCGTTTTTGCTAAAAGATTTAGGCTTGTTTGTCGTGTCTATATTTATCGTAGGCACATCACTTACAGCACTGGAGCACAAAAACAAATAAGCCGCATCCGAAACAACTATAAGTTAGAGGGCCTTAAATTCTGCGGTATAGGTCTTGCAGTTCTTTTTAGCTGTCATAGGCACCTCGTTATGTGATTTTACTCACTTAGCGCGGTGTACAGAACTACTGGATCAGATCATTTTTTCGGGTTAACGGCCTAAGTGAAATAAATTCTGTAAACAGAAGGTCTCTTATAATCTGAAAGGCACATGGCTCTACTCTATAAGAGGACATTTATGAATACCTATCAAAAATCTATGAATGCGATTTCTGCTCTGACTAAGGAGCAGTATCGGGTGACGCAAGAAAATGGTACAGAGCGTCCAGGGACTGGTGAATTGCTAAAGAACACCAAGCCCGGCATTTACGTGGATATCGTGTCAGGTGAGCCTTTATTTGCGTCTTCTGCCAAGTATGAATCAGGGTGTGGTTGGCCGAGCTTTACCAAAGCGATAGACTCTGTCAACGTAATTGAAATCACTGATAGGTCGCACGGCATGACCCGCACAGAAGTGCGCTCAACTCATGGCGACAGTCACTTAGGCCATGTATTTTCAGACGGTCCCAAAGACCAGGGTGGCCTACGTTATTGTATTAACTCAGCGTCATTACGTTTTATTCCTAGGGAAGAAATGGCAAGTAAAGGTTACGCAGAGTATTTAGACCAAGTAGAGGACATTTAATTATGGCAATTGAACGCGCAGTATTAGCCGGTGGCTGCTTTTGGGGCATGCAGGATCTTATCCGCAAACGTCCCGGTATCACTTCAACCCGAGTAGGTTATACCGGTGGTGAAGTGGCTAATGCTACCTACCGCAATCATGGTAACCATGCTGAAGGCATTGAAATAATGTTCGATAATGAAATCACCAGCTATCGACAAATTTTAGAGTTTTTCTTTCAGATTCATGACCCTAGTACAGTAAATAGACAAGGTAATGACAAGGGCACATCTTATCGCTCAGCCATTTATTATACCTCTGAGGCACAGCATGCTGAGGCAGTAAAAACCATTGCTGACGTGGATGCTTCGGGATTATGGCCTGGAAAAGTAGTGACTGAAGTCGAACCTGCAAGTGATTTTTGGGAAGCGGAGGCTATGCATCAGGACTATTTGGAACTCCGACCAAATGGCTATACCTGCCACTTCCCCAGACCAGACTGGAAGTTGCCCTCATCTCAATGAGTTTGCAGCAGCCCACACAGACTTGCAATTTGCATACGACAACCACCCTTAATACAATCGGCTTAGGCGGTGGTTGTCACTGGTGCACCGAAGGCGTATTTTCATCACTTATTGGCATTGCTACTGTCAATCAAGGTTGGATCGCCTCAATTGGTGACAACGCTCAGTTCAGCGAAGCCATTGAAGTGGTTTTTGATCCGACTGTTATTTCTTTATCAACCTTGATCGAAATCCATTTACATACTCACGCGAGCACATCAAACCACTCAATGCGTGGTAAATATCGTTCAGCGATATACGCTTATGATGAGGTTCAGTATAACCAGGCTGTAAACATATTAGATGCCTGTAGAGCTGATTTTGAGCAGCCAGTCATTACTCAGGTTTATTTTTTTAAGGATTTTAAAGCGAATAAAACTGAGCTTATCGACTACTTTTATACAGCACCCAACAGACCATTTTGTCAAAGGTACATTCATCCAAAACTCACCTTCTTATTAGCACGTTTCAGCCACTATGTTGATACGCATAAATTGACAGAGTCAGGTGTAGAGTTAACATCGATATAGGCTGTGCTACTCTGCAAGTTCGAGCGTCATGATTACCAACTCTAGTAGTGGCATCGATCACACGAAAACTAAAACGATGTCACCGCAAACGAATGGGATCTGCGAGCAGTTTGATAAGGCGATCCTGAACGAGTTTTATCAGGTGGCTTTTCGCAACAAGTTAATCAAACGCTGGAGACGCGGCAAAATGATCAGGATGAGTGGCTGTCTTACAACAATGAACGAACTCATCAGGGCAAAATGTGCAACGGCAGAACGTCAGTTGAAACTGATCTGATCCAGTAGTTCTGTACACCGCGCTAAGTGAGTAAAATCACATAACGATACAACAACGTTACCCTACATAATCCCAAACTAATTTATCGTTGGAAACGCGAGTTATCCGTGAAGATGATAGAGCTTCTACGCGAGATCCTTTCCAACTGAGTCTGTTCGATGCTCTGTTATACCAATATCTTTGGAAACGCCCTTCGATGGTAGCTTGTTGCTTCTATCAACATTCATACACTTTTGTGAAAAAAATTTTCTGTGTATTTATCGGTATAGCATAAAGTCCATAATCAAATTAAAACGCTACCTAGTACAAAATTGCCTATTATTTAACCTTGACACTACCAATATGCACTGATCTGATATATATTGATTTAATGTATATTTTGCAGGCGATTTTTATGAAAAGTGCACTACTGCGGATCATCACCAACCAGAGCGCGTTTCCTTCATTGACGGAAATATCCTTGACGGGTCATAGTGAAGTGGCACACTGAATTTGGCCATCTGACTAGAGGTCTTGCAGGGTTCTCGAAAAATCTAATGACTGCAAATAAGGCAAATGTGACTATATATGCTCGCAATTCAGACAGTCCGAAAACCACGAACTCAGTGAATGCGGACTTTGCTGATTACAGCGTACAAAAATTTAGTGAGATCCAACTCATCACATTACCAAATGTCAAATTTAGACATGCATTGTTAAATCTGGATTTTTAAGTTGTTAGCGGTTTTATAAGTATAACGGTGTGGTCGGAATTAGTTGACAACTGTACATCAGCTGAGAAAGTATTGACGGCCTTACTTAATTGTAGGATTATAAGAAAGTGAGAGTTGGTCCCGCTAGGGTATATCGTTACCCTAACTCACCTAGCCCCTGAGGCCACGACCAGACAATTAGTTATTTAAAACAGCCCCAAGAAATAGACTTCATTTGGGTCTTAACCATTGTCTGGAGTAAACTATGTCTGAAACACGCAAAAACCTTCTGGTATTGAAAATTTCTTCTAACAAAGCCGAGAAGAACAACAGTTTTAACGTTGGTAGCATCGTTCTACCTAATGGGTTGAAATTTCACCAAATCAAAAAATCGCATCCCGATGTCAATACATACTGTTTCGAACATTTCGGAAAATGTGAAAACACTCTTCTAACAGATTTGAAAGCGGATTTACGTGAGAAACTAGAAGCAGCTAAGAAAACTCTTGGCTGTATTGTTAATGATTTAGAGTTTAACACCAGGATGCCTAAGATTCTAAGCTTTCGGCTGGAAGCTGTGGAGAGTGCTATGTTAAACGTCGCAAAACAGGGGTCTTTAAACGGCCAGTTTCATTTGGCTTTGCTATATCTCAACTGGGGTCATCACTTTAATCGTTCAGTAGTCGACGGTCTTCCATGGCTGGAAAAGGCAGAAAAAAACGGCCATTCTGACGCCATTTACGAACTCGGTATTTACTATTTAAAACACTCTCAGCCCGAAAAAGCACATCAATACTTCGTTAAAGGAGATAAGATCGGTTGTCCAATTAGTCAACACTTGCTTGGCCAAATGTACGAAGAAGGGCTACATGTTGAGCAAAACCCCAGGAAGGCCTTCATGCTCTATAAACAAGCGGCCCAACGACAACATTCTGAAGCAACCATAGACATGGTGAGACTGCGTTTAAATGGACAGATATCTGATGACTTACCGGATAGGACGGAAGTACTTCTTAATGAAGCGATTAGGGATGGGTCAATAAAAGCAAAGACATTTCTAGCTGTACTCTACCAGCAGGGGTTTTTTGTAGAACGTAACTTAAACAATGCAGTATTACTTTTTAAGCAAGCTGCAGAACAAGGTGATCCAGTCGCCCAGCTTGAGTATGCGCGTATCCTCACAGAAGGCAGACCGATGTACCCAGTTGATGCAAATTTGGCAGAGGCCAAACGATGGCATATGGCGGCGACACAGCCGAGCTGTCTGGGAGTTATGCCCGATGAATTAGTCAATTTAGTGTCCGATTGGTTGCGCGAGGGGGAAAGGGATATTGCAAACCAGCACGACACAGAAGTACATATTTCCGGTGACCAAGAAGCTGGAGCTTGCCTTAAGCAATTCAATTCATCAAAGGCCAAAAAGGGAATATGATAATGAGGCATTCAAATAGCTGCACAAAATGCAAAAACGGATACGTAGCATGCCCGAACTGCAACGGAGGTCACACGGATATTGATTGCCCCGACTGCGAAGGGCAAGGGCAATATTATGATTGTGACAGTGAAAAAGTCAGGCAATGCAACCGTTGTGAAGGTGAAGGTACACTCGATGCATCGGAGTGCACGGACTGTAATAATGGGCTTATCGAATGCGAGGTCTGTTAATTGTGCTGTTGACCAAAAAATATGATTTCCTCCATTGAGGACGCGATTAGCAATACGTAGATGAAAAAAGTAGTGCTCTTCTTGTTTCATGATGATCAGGACGTGCTCGATTCATCTGGGCACGTCTTGGCTCTTTATTGAAATGAAATTACTCGTTTTTCACCGGTTTTTCATTATAACGTTTGTTGTGGCCGACTCAATTTTGCCAACCGATTAGAGATCATTTACTGGGTTCACGAAAAAACGAATGTCCGCAAATAAGGCAAAGCAGAGATTCGTTTATTCGAGACCGTCTGATCTGAACAGCTGCAATTCGCTCAAAGCGGTCCAAGTATAAGGTTGGCTCGTTAAAGCTAGCTGTTGTTACTGGTCATAACAGCTAGTCAGAAACACACACGATTCCTTCATCTATCTTGCCAATCGCTCTAACGGGGATCTTTAGCATGTTAGCTCTATGAAATTTTCTGGAGCTGACAATGAGAACGCCTTTGTTACCTTGGTTCATCCTATGGGTGACCATCCCAATCATTATTTTCTTTCTATTCATCTTGCCCGCCTATGCTAGTGATGGGCAATTCTATCAGCGTGGTCAGGAAGGCTGGTTTTGGTATCAGGTCATTCCTGAGCCAGCGGAGTCTGAAGAGCAAATAAAGCCGGAATCTGGAGTCATAGAGCCCACAAAGGACGAGCTAAAACCCTTCAGTGCTGCATGGTTTCGTGAGCACATGCAGTCGTTCATGGACAAGGCTATTGATGAGCCGACGAATGAGAATGTCAGAGCCTATCTGTATCTCCAGCGAGTCATGATGGATAAGGGCTCACAGTTTGCTGATGTTAGTCAGCAGGTGGTCATGGGCGATCCTGTTTTGGATGAAATCAGTCGCAGACCCTTGGCGACCTATGCTGCCAATCGGATGGATCGAGAAGCTGGCGCTCAACGGGATGTTGCTTTAGGTGAGGTAGCAAAACGGGCTGGCTTGTTCTTTTTCTATCGTTCAGATTGCCCTTATTGCCATGCTCAAGCTCCTATCATCGAATCTATGGCATTGAACTATGGGTTCGAGGTGTTTGCTATTGCTGTCGATGGCTTGCCTTTACCCGGTGGAGAGTTTCCCAATTACAAAGTCGATTCAGGACAAGCGCAATCCTTATCCGTTACGACTGTCCCTGCCGTGTTCTTAGTTGATCCGCCTAATGTCATAACTCCCGTTGGCCAAGGCGCAATGAGCCTCGATGAGCTCAATAATCGAATCATTCTCGCAGCTCATCAAGCCGGTTGGATTGACGATCAAACTTACTATGCCACCAGACCTGTTCAGCCCGGAGTTTCACTCGCGATGTCAGCCCAAGAACTTAACGAAAAGATATTACAAGACCCTGATTTCCTTGTTCGCTATCTACGTGCACAAGGAGGGTTATAACGATGAAAAAAGTATTCCAAGTATCGCTAATCGCCTGTGCGATTGGTTTTTCGTCTATGAGCCAAGCAAGCTTGCAACAGGAGATGAACCAGTTATTTGGTTCAATGACCAACACCACTGCGCCTGGTGTATTCGAGAGTCAGCGGCGTGGCGTTATATCTGGTGGAAGTGTTGTTGTTCGTAACAGGATCATGAACGAAAACCTCGTCTCTATGGTGCCTCCGTCATTCCAAGCCGGTTGTGGCGGCATTGATATGTTCGCTGGAAGTTTGTCATTTGTTAATGCAGATCAGTTTATTCAATTACTTCGCTCTGTTGCTGCAAACGCCAAGGGGTACGCATTCCAATTGGCGCTCAGTGCTATGTGTGAGAAATGCTCCCAGCACATGGAGACACTGCAAAAGAAAATCCAGCAGTTGAACGAGTATTTTGGCAATTCCTGTCAAATGGCTCAGGGAGTCGTGAACGATACCCTGGCTGCTTTTGGTAAAAAGGGGCAAACAGAAGCCAGCATGTTGAGCTCACTTAAAGGGGCTGGAGACGTTTTTACCAGTTGGAGTGAGTCCAATGGTAAGAACCCATATGAGAACGCTTCGAGTGTCGCGGCATCTGATGTTAACAAAACGATTAAAGGCAACTTGGTTTGGCGAGCACTGAAACGTCACTCGGCATCAAGCTGGTTTGCATCGGGGGATGACCGTTTTCTTGAAGCGGTTATGTCCGTGACGGGCTCGATCATCGTTGGTGATTTAGCGAACGCGGCTGATGGTCAAGGTAAAGCCCCAAAACTGACCAGACTGAATGGCAATAAAGTGACTATTGAGCATCTAATTCATGGCGGTAACGTCGCTATGTACCGATGTGACACAGTGACACAAGACGGCTGTCTAAATCCGACAATCACTAACGTGACCCTGACCGGGTTATCAACCCAAGTAGAAAATTTACTTCTTGGTACAGGTTCCAGTAACGGCATTATTTTTAAGTTTGCTCGAAATACAGGGGCTGCTAGCACCACCGAAAAGGCTTTTATGACATCGGCTCCTGCAAGCATTGGCGGCATGATTCGAACACTTTCTGCATTAAATGAAGGGGCCGCTAGGTCGTTTGCTTCAAGAGCTGCGCCATTTATTGCTGTTGAGATGGCTCGAGCATTGGTTGAAGACATGCTCAATGCAGCTAGAAGCACCTCTGGGGTAGAAGATCATGCCTATGCAAAGTTGTTAACTGAAGACCTTGAACGTGCACGTCGCCAAATCAATGAGGAATACGCCGCGTTACAGCGAAGATACGGCTCAGAGCAAGAGTTGCTGGCGCATTTTAACCAGGTGATTCAGACCATTCGCAAACAGCGTTATTACACCGTTAAATCTACGGCGCTGGGGGAATAGATAATGTGGGAAATCTATTCCATCGGGGATTCGGCTTTTTTAGAACAGGTCCTGAATGCTGTCGCGATGATCACTGGTACAGGCGACTTTACTTCAATGGTTCGCATTGGCTTGCTCATTGGGGTATTGATGGTCTCTGTTCAGGCCTTAATGCAAGGTGGTCGTGGGATTAACTTTCAACACGTCTTAGTCTCATGGCTAGTCTTTGCAACCATGTTTGGGCCCAGTACCCGAGTGAGCATTGAGGATGCGTACACGGGACAAGTTCGAGTGGTTGATAATGTGCCCATCGGTGTTGCTGCCGCAGGCAGTACGATTTCGACTGTTGGCTTTCAAATCACGCGATTGTTTGAAACGGCGTTCTCAACTCCCGCCATGACGGAATACGGCTTTGCATCCAGTTTACAGTCACTGATTAAAGTGAGAAAACAGGTGATGGATCGCTCGGGGTTGGGTGATGCAAATCGTGTTGGTGGCTCGGACATCGAGCAATCGTGGTTTAATTACATCAAAGAATGCACCTTGATTGGCATCGACATCGGCCAAAAGAACCTAGATCAGGTGCTGAGTGATCCTAACCCGATGACTGCGATTAGGTTTGATTCGCGCATATATGGCACACGCATCATGCTCAGTGGTAGCAGTAGCGATCTGGATTGCACCGATGCCTATAGCCAACTGAAACTCATGACAGAATCAACCTTCATTCCAAGGCTTAAACAGGTTCTGTCGGCCTCATTGGGGACTTCGTCAGCAACGGACACTGATGACGTGATCCGAAATGCACTGAATAACCTTGGTTTGGCTTCGGTTAACACCCAAGAGTACATGACCGCGTCAGTGCTTTTGCCTATTTATGAGCAAAGCGTGACGGGCAAGTATATGGATGATCAAGCTTTCACCGCAGCCGTCATGGTTAACCAAGCGATTGAGCAGCGCAATACGCAATGGGCGGCGGAGCAGACCCTGTTCCAAAGCATCGTTCGTCCGATGATGACGTTTTTTGAGGGGTTCATTTACGCCATCACCCCTTTGATGGCCTTTGTGATAGCCCTTGGCCAAATCGGGATGCGAATGGCCGGTAAGTACTTGTTAATCCTGCTTTGGATTCAACTTTGGATGCCTGTCATGGCCATCATTAACCTGTATATTCATTTAACCGTTGCAGGGAAAATGTCGGCGCTTGATGCCTTTGCAGGTACAGAAGTGCCATCTTTTGCTGGGATGATGCAGATGGATTCAGTGTTGCAAACCTGGATAGCTACTGGCGGCATGTTGGCGTCGAGTGTTCCAGCGATTTCGCTCATGCTCGTGTATGGCTCAGCAATAACCGCTACCCACTTGGCTGGGCGTCTTCAAAACGGTGACTCCATTGATGAAAAGCTGGCAAGTCCAGATGTCGCGAAAAATGCCCCGGTAATGCAATCACAGTCAATGTTCCAGAACTCAGCCCTCACTGGTTCTGCAATGACCGGCGCGTCAAACTTATTAAGCAGTTTCTCTGTCGGAAACGCAGTGGGTTCAATGGTCGGCTCTGCAAAAGAATCCATGACTCAGGCAACCCAAGCCTTTAGTCGTCAGGTTGGGAATACCATGAGTCGAACTTTTGGTGAAAAGCTAAGTTACGACAACCTGTCTTCGGTTGGACGTCAGATCGGCTCATCTAACTCCGCATCTAGCGCCGTTGTTAATCAGGTTACTGATGACCTGCAAACTCGGTATGGTTTTGGAGACGATAAAAAAGATGCTGTACGTGGCTTGGTATCTGGTGTGTTATCGGGAGGCCTAAGGGTCGGTGGCGATGGAACCATTACAAATACCGATGATAAAGAAGTAGCAGATAAAGGGTTCTTGGGAAGATTACTTGGTACAGGAGGGAATGACTCCCCACAAGGCAACTTACCAGGAGTGGATAAGCCAGAATCATCAAGAGTGCCAAAAATATCACGGTTACGAGCAGGCTTGGATTTAGGTGGTAACTTTAGTGGCCAAGTTGAGTCATCAGAAGGCAGTTCTCGATCTACGACCGCAAATACCCTCACTGGGGAGATGCAAAGCTTGGCTTCAAGTGATTCACGACGCGCTGAGTATCGCGATGCAATGGTTAAGGACCTTTCAGATTCAAGACGTTCTGGCGTTGAGATGTCCTTGTCTAACCAAGACTATCAGTCTCTTCAGAGTTCAGCACAAGACGTTGTCACGGCATCAAACCGCTTTAGTGAGCTTGATCAGGCCAGCTACAGTCTATCAGGACAAAGAAATACTGATGGTGCGACGTTAACCCGACTAGCGGCGGATAATCCTGAAGTCATGGATTATTTAGGTCGCTATATGAACCAGCATGTTGAAGCCGGTAACCGATTACGTGAAAACCTTCCAATGTATCAGCGCTTGCTACCTGATGATAATCAGGCGTATGTGGCCGCAGCTATGGAGTCTTTGACCTATGGTAACTCTTCAACGCCCGCTGAACGCGACAATGATTATCAAGCTGCAATGACGGTTATGGCCATGGCTACCGGAGCCGATTTACGATCAATTCAGCCGCGCTCTAATGAAGGCATGTCATCAACTGCACCTACTTTTGGTGGTATTCAAAGCCAAGTTGAATCCGGTGTTCTGGGAGGCTATGAGGATGCTGCAACAGTTCAAACGCAGTTCAATTCGGCTCAATCTGCTTACCAAACCAATCTTTCTGGTGTAGATGGACAGCTGAATGCGCATCAGCAACAAGCCCAGCAGGCCGTAGCTTCTGACACAAGTACCTATCAATCTGGACTAAACAGTGAAGCTGGCTCTCAGTGGCGATCTCGTATTATGGCTGATGATAGCGGAGTCTCTGGTGCTGAAATGTTCTTCAACAGCGCCAGTGCTATTGGTGATTTCAGTGGCAAGCATACTGATGCAGCATTGCATACCTTGAATCATTTTGGTGAAGACTATGAGAGTTACAAGGAGCAAGCCCTTGCAGAACCTGGCTCACGAGGTTTCTTGCACAATGCAACTGTGGCCAGCAAATCAACATGGGATGGGTTAAAAGCAGCCGTTGATGCCGGAACCTCTTTGGAAAATCCTTTGACGGCGTTTAATGATGCATACAGTGGATCGAGTTCGCAGTATGCCTCCGAAGTTAACTGGGGCACTAAGTCTGAAGCCATTTTGGCTGGGGCATTCGGTGCGGCAGTTAACAATCGATACGGTGAGTTCTTAGAACAGTACGCCGATGATTTTAAACAGGAAGCATACAGCGAAGGGCAGAGAATGGGATTGACCCCGATTCAAAGTCAAGTGTTCGCTCAAGCTTTCAATGAAGGTTTGGCGGGGCGCGTTTTCAACTCTGAAGACTCATCGAGTTGGTCGCCTGAAATGCTTGGTCTAAGGGAGCAAATGCTAAATGAGTATCGTCAAAAGGATGAGAGTGGCGCTTACATCTCTGACAGTGTGTCTGATGAAGATAAAGCATTTGTGGATAAGCAGATTGCAGTGATCTCAAATGCATCCCTTGCGGGAAATTATGCTCAGAACAACTTGATCGATATTAGGGCATATAACCAGGCATCAGGAAATAAATAAAACAAGGAGTAGAAGCTCAAGGCTAACGAAGTTTTATGGCTTAATTACGTAGATAGGGATATATTTCTCCGTACTTAGATACGGAGAAATATAACACATGTACACAATTGGAAAATTAGCCGAACAAGCTAGTATCAATGTTGAGACTGTTCGTTATTACGAACGACGTGGTCTTATAGAAAAACCTGAAAAACCGCATCTAGGCTACCGACTTTATCCTTTGGCAACATTAAACCGAATAAAATTCATTAAACGTTCCCAAGATCTTGGGTTCACTTTGGAAGAAATCTCCAATTTACTCAGCCTTAATGACACTCCCTGTATAGAAGTGCAAGAAATGACTTTACACAAGCTTGCAAGTGTGAAAGCAAAAATAGCAGGTCTTCGCCGCTTAGAAACCGTTCTCACAGAATTATTGAATGAGTGTAATTCTAATACTAACCAATCCCACTGTCCCATTATTGATTCCCTACTTCCTGAAGATTAATAATGATTCAAATTTTATCTTGACTCCGTAGTTGGGTACGGGGTTTAAGCTTGTTTTACTAAAGTACGATAAGTAGAGTGAGTTATGTCAAAAAGTAATCCCAACTTTCCAATCATCGGCGGTGTTATTGCCGCTATTGGCGCTGGTCTTTGCTGCGCTGGTCCTTTCGTCTTGTTGCTGCTAGGCGTGAGTGGCTCCTGGATTGGTAATTTAACCTTGTTAGAACCTTATCGTCCCATTTTTATCCTGCTGGTTTTAGCCTTATTTGGCTTCGCAGGCTGGAAGGTCTATCGCCCCGTCGAGGACTGTGAGCCAGGCACCGCCTGTGCAGTTCCTCAAGTGCGAAAACGTCGGCAGGTGATCTTTTGGTTAACGGCACTGACTGCGTTGGTTTTAGTCACCAGTAATTATTGGATTGTCTGGTTCGCCTGATGACGATTTCTAACCTTTTATTTTGATTAAATCTTTATGGCTTGCTCTTGGAGAAAATTATGAAAACACTCGCCCTAATGTCCCTGTTCGTACTGACCAGCCTGAACGCTTTAGCTGCCCCGAAAACAGTTACTTTGGAAGTCCCAACCATGAACTGTGTGACCTGTCCCTTTACCGTGGAAAAAGCCTTACAAAAAGTCGATGGCGTCAGTAAAGCCGAAGTGACCTTTAAGACCAAACTGGCGGTGGTCACCTTCGACGACGAAAAAACCACGGTAAAAGCACTGACCGAAGCCACCACTAACGCGGGTTATCCGTCAACGCTCAAGGAGTAAAGCATGGAAATGCTAATACGGTTACTGACCCGGTTCGGCGATAAGATTAGCTCATTGGGCGCGCTGGTTTCTGCTATGGGATGCGCCATGTGTTTCCCGGCCATTGCCAGTCTGGGCGCTGCGGTAGGACTGGGTTTTCTCAGCCAATGGGAAGGTCTGTTTGTTAGCACGCTATTACCCCTGTTTGCCTGGATTGCCTTGGTACTCAACGGACTTGGCTGGTTCAGCCACCGGCAATGGCACCGTAGTGCGCTGGGTGTGGCCGGCCCCATTTTATTGCTGTTATCGCTCTATCCGTTTTTCCAGTACGGCTGGAGCAGCTATGTCACCTATTCAGCATTAGGCCTGATGGTTGCCGTATCGCTTTGGGATATTTTTTCACCGGCGAATAAACGCTGTGATGATGACAGCTGTGCTGTTTAACACGACGCAATGCCTGACTACTATTTGAGGAAAACGAATGATCTTACTATCGATAGAAGGGATGACCTGTCCAAGTTGCGTCGCCCACGTTAAAGAAGCACTCGATGCGATCGAAGGCGTTAATAAGGGGTTCTAGGGATTTTCCCCTCTAAAGTAACATAAATCGCCATAACCCAAGCAGTTAGTGGCTTGTGGAGCTGGGTTACCTTTCATTTTAGACTTCATTTTGAACAATAGGCCTAGTTATTT
>VMHT01061143.1_pt1 | contig 12811 bp, 15 predicted proteins | sample 4693611 | NCBI WGS metagenome assembly VMHT01 (sample SAMN12280063, study PRJNA550983) | marine metagenome | isolation source: seawater sampled from same location over 5 years 0.02-0.2 micron viral filtrate | place: USA: collected off the coast of southern California halfway between the port... ... | reverse complement strand
GAGCAACTAACAGCTAACTTTCATGATGAAATAATATTAGAAATAAAGAAAGGTAATAGAGATAAGTGTGTTAAATTGTTAGAAAATAGTGTACAAAAAGTAAATAATATGTTAAGTTTAAACCGAGAGTTGCGAATTGACATTCAGTTCGGAAATACTTATAGCGATATTCATTAAGGAGAATGATATGGGAATTGAAAGATTAACAGTAAAAACATCTGGTGGTGACAAGCTCACCTACGATAACTTAGAAGCAGGAGAGTACGAAGCAAGGTTAATTTATGTTGCGTCTTTGGGTATGCAAAAGCGTAGTCCATACAAAGATAAAAAAGAACTAAGTAACTGTCAGCAAATTGCATTATGTTTTGAAGTGCTTGGTTCAACTGTAGAGTTGAATGGTGAAACACAGCCAAGAACTCTTTGGACTAATTCAATTAATATTTTTTCTAACATGAGTAGTATGGGTAACGAGCTTCCTATGTACAGAGCATTTGTTCCTACTGCACCAGAAGACTCTTTACCTGATTGGGAAGCACAGTTAGGTAAACCAGTTAGTCTTACTGTGGGTCAGAAAGAAAGTAAAGGAAGGCTGTTTGACAAGATAACAAATGTTTCTGCTATACCTTTAAAGTATCAAGATAAAGTACCCGAAGCTGTTACAACCGAGTTTTCTGCTGGTGGCTCTGAAGAACTTGACTCAGCTGCTATTAAAAACTTGAGGGGGTATCAGAAAACAGCTCACGAAAATCGTATCAGACAAAACACTACTCCTACTAAACAACCACAACCAGTAGTAGAAGAAGAAGTTTTTGATGATGCTGTTCCGTTCTAAATGAAAGCCCTCATTGATGGTGACATCATAGCTTACAGGGTAGGCTTTGCTTGTCAGAAGAAGGATAAGGAAACGGGGTTAGTTACTGCTGACCCTTTACCTTATGCTCTCCATTCTACTAAGCTCTATGTCAATCAGATAATAGACGACTGTGGCTGCAACAGCTACACCATATACCTCACACCTAAGACAACCTTTCGTAACAAAGTAAGAGATGACTACAAGGGCAATAGGAAAGACATTGCCAAGCCAGTTCATCTTGATGCTATCCGTACCTACCTAGTGAATATTTACAAAGCTAAAGTGGTAGATAATATAGAAGCTGATGATGCGTTAGGTCTTAAACAAGACTCCGATACTATGATATGCAGCATAGATAAAGACTTATTGATGTGTGAAGGCAATCACTACAACTTTGTAAAGAAGGAGTTTCAACAGGTAACTAAAGAAGAAGGCACAAGATTTTTTTATCAGCAAATGATAACTGGTGATAGTGCGGATAATATCTTAGGCATTAGAGGTCTTGGTAAGGTCAAGGCAAGCAAGCTATTAAAGGATACCGCAAGAAAAAATTGGGATAATATGTTGCTTGATTTGTACATACAAGAGTTTGGCTACGAGGAAGGTCGTAACAGATGTGTACAAAACAGTCAGCTATTATGGATACTACAAAAAAACAAACAAATGCCAATGGATTTTAGTTATGAACAAGTACAGAAGTAAGTATGAAGCTAACATAGCTAAAGATTTAAAAGCTAGAAGAATTAAATTTGAGTATGAAACTATAAAGATACCTTACTATTTAAGTAAGAAAGGTAGATGTAGTTTCTGTTCATCTAGTGTAGTGTTTGTTCACAAGACCTACACCCCAGATTTTATAATAGGTTCACTTATTATTGAGGCTAAAGGAAGGTTTTTGCCTTCCGATAGAAAAAAACATTTAGTTATCAGGGAAGCAAATCCAAATTTAGATATTCGTATGTTGTTTATGCGTGACCAGTGGTGTACTAAAAAGAAAAGAAAAAGATATTCTGATTGGTGTAACGACCATAATATTCCTTTTGCTTTTGGTACAGCATTACCTAAGTCTTGGTTAAGGGAGTCAAGAAAATGAAAGATATAATGGATACACTTTTTTGTGTTTCTTGTGGTACTTGTAACCCCGAATACAAAGTAATTAAAGGTATGAAAGTTTGTAAAGGCTGTAGAAACTTTAGTGCTTTAGGTGCAGTCTTATCTGTCTATGAAATGATAGATATATTTAATGACTTACAAGTGCAAAGGGTTTTACCTGAAAACTTTTTTAGTGATAGATTAAAACAATCTTGTGATAATGAAGAAATTGATTTTGATGATGATTTACTATCAGTAGAGCAAGCTATTGCGAGGGAAGATGCTATGAGAGATATGTTGTATATAGATGATATTTATGACATAGACGAGGAGCGTTAGTGGAACAATTAAAATTGTTTCCAAATGATAGAGTAATTAGCTGGTTTAGTTGTGGAGCAGCAAGCTCTTACGCTACTTATCTTGCTCATAAAAAATATGGTAGTAGATTAGAAGCTGTTTACTGTCGTGTTAAAGAAGAACATTCAGATAATATGCAGTTGGTTAAAGATTACCAAGTTGCAACTGGCATACCAATTAAAGTTATTGGTGATAAGTCAATGAACTATTCAATTTATAATGTGTTTAGAAAAAGAAAGTTTATTAAGGGCGCACAAGGCGCACCATGTACAATGATTTTAAAGAAAGACCAAAGAAAAAAATATCAAAAGGAAGGTGATGTTCAAGTTTTTGGTTATACTGTTGAAGAACAAAATAGGGTTGATAGATTTATTGATTCTAATAACGAAGTAGATACAGATTTTATATTAGTAAATAATGAGATTACTAAAAAACAATGTTTAGATTGGTTTACATCAACAGGGTTAAAGCTACCTCGTATGTATGAACTAGGTTATTCAAATAATAATTGTATAGGTTGTGTTAAGGGTGGTATGGGTTATTGGAACGCTATAAGAAAAGATTTTCCAAAGCACTTTAACAAAATGGCAAAGCTAGAAAGAGAGATAGGACATTCAGTAAACAAAGATAAAGAAGGTGCAGTATACCTTGATGAACTAGACCCTAACAGAGGAAACTTTGTTCGTGATTTACCAGAAGATTGTGGATTTACTTGTGAGTGGAAAGAAGATAAGGAGTTATTATGAAGATATGCGTGATACCAGATACACAGGTTAAGCCTGATGTACCACTAGACCACTTGCTGTACGCAGGTAGGTACATAGCATCTAAGAAACCAGATGTTATCGTAATGATAGGTGATTGGTGGGATATGGAATCTCTCTGTTCATACGATAAAGGTAAGGCATCTTTTGAAGGTAGGAGATATAAGAAGGACATAGATGCAGGTAACTTGGCTATGGACTTGTTCTTACAACCTATCAAAGCAGAGCGTGAAAGACTAAAGGTAAACAAGAAGAAGCAGTGGAAGCCTCGTATGGTATTTACTATTGGCAACCATGAACATAGGATTGAAAGAGCCATAGAAGATAACGCTATGCTAGAAGATACTATAGGCTACCATGACCTTAACCTAGATGATTGGGAAGTAGCTGACTTCTTACAGCCTGTCATAATAGAAGGTGTAGCCTTTAGCCATTACTTTACTACTGGTGTTATGGGTAGACCTGTGACCAGTGCTAGGGCTATGCTCACTAAGAAGATGATGTCATGTGTGATGGGTCATGTACAAGATAGGGATATAGCTTATGGTAAACGAGCAGACAACGCTAGACTTACAGGATTGTTTGCTGGTATGTATACACAACATGATGAAGGGTATTTAGGCAATCAAGGTAACAGTTCTTGGAAAGGTATCTGGTTGTTAAACGAAGTAGACAATGGTAGCTTTGATGAGTTACCTGTATCACTAAACTATTTAAAGAATAAATATGGAGGATAAAATGAATAAGATTGTTAATGGTGTTAGCAGTTTTCAGTGGGGTGGAGACCATTATAGAAAGCTACCTATACAAGTGTGGGATTTTATTGCTGCTAACAAACTAGATTACTTTCAAGGTAATGTTATTAAGTATGTATCAAGATACAAAGCTAAGAATGGTTTAGAAGATTTAAAGAAAGCTAGACATTACATAGATAAAATTATTGAGAACGATTACACGAGGACTGTGCCATGCCCACCACAAAAGGAAGCTGGTCAAGAGTAAAAGATAAGAAACGATTTGACAATAACTACGATAAAATATTTGGAGTAAAAGATGAACCAGTACCAACAGTACATAGCCCTATCAAGATACGCAAGATGGATACCAGAACTAAACAGAAGGGAAACTTGGAAAGAAACAGTTGATAGATACATGACTAATGTTGTATCTGATAAGGTAAGTAAAGATACTTACAAGCAACTAGAAGATGCAATCTATAATCTAAATGTCATGCCAAGTATGAGGGCAATGATGACTGCTGGTAAAGCTATGGAACGAGATAACACTTGTGCTTACAACTGTAGCTACTTGGCAGTAGATGACCCTAAATGTTTTGATGAAGCAATGTTCATCTTATTATGTGGCACTGGTGTAGGTTTCAGTGTTGAGCGTCAGTACATTAGTAAGCTACCAGAAGTACCAGATGAGCTGTACAACAGCGATACTACTATAGTGGTTAGTGATAGTAAGGAAGGGTGGGCTAAAGCCCTTAGACAGCTAATCTCGCTGTTGTATGCAGGTGAAATACCAAAATGGGATACACACAAAGTAAGACCAGCAGGTGCTAAGTTAAAAACTTTTGGTGGTAGGGCATCTGGTGCTGAACCATTAGAAGATTTGTTTACCTTTACTTGTGAAACATTTGTAGCAGCAAAAGGTAAGAAGCTATCTAGTATTCAATCCCATGACTTGATGTGTAAGATTGGAGAAGTGGTAGTAGTAGGTGGTGTTCGTAGGTCAGCTATGATTTCTCTATCTAATCTATCTGATGATAGAATGCGTCACGCTAAGTCAGGTGATTGGTTTGTCTTAAACCCACAACGAGGATTAGCTAATAATTCTGTATCGTACACAGAGAAACCAGATATGGAAACCTTCCTTCGTGAATGGACTGCCCTTGTAGAATCTAAGTCTGGTGAGCGTGGTATCTTCTCTCGTGTTGCTGCTAAAAAGCAAGTAGCTAAAAATGGTAGACGTGACCCTGACCATGAGTGGGGTACTAACCCTTGCTCTGAGATTATTTTAAGACCTAATCAGTTTTGTAACTTAACAGAAGTTGTAGCAAGAAGTAATGACTGCCAAAACGTCTTACAAGAGAAGGTCAGGTTAGCCACTATTTTAGGCACAATACAATCTACTTATACTAAGTTTCCTTACCTAAGAAAGATATGGCAACGAAACACAGAAGAAGAAAGGTTGCTTGGTGTATCCTTGACGGGTATCATGGACTGTAACATTATCAGTTCTTATGATAATGCAAAAGTAATCTTAGAGGATTTAAAAAGTGTTGCTATTAAAACGAATAAAGAATTTAGTAAAAGATTGGGGATTCCACAATCTGCTGCTATTACTTGTGTTAAGCCCTCTGGTACTGTTAGCCAACTCGTTGATGCTAGTAGCGGGATTCATACTAGACATAGCCAGTTTTATATACGAACAGTTAGGGGTGACAACAAAGACCCCCTCACAAGATTCTTAATAGACAGTGGTGTACCAGCAGAGCCTTGTGTTATGAAGCCTGATACTACTACTGTGTTTAGCTTCCCTACCAAAGCACCTAAAGGGGCTGTAACTAGAGATGACTTAAATGCTATTGAACAACTAGAAGTATGGTTGATGTATCAAAGACATTGGTGTGAACATAAGCCAAGTGTTACTATTACAGTAAGAGAGCATGAGTGGTTAGAGGTAGGAGCATGGGTGTTTAAACACTTTGATGAGATGAGTGGTGTATCATTCCTTCCTCACAGTGACCATTCATACAAGCAAGCACCCTATCAAGAGATAGAGCAAGACGAATACAAAGAACTTAATAAGTTGATGCCTAAAAATATTGATTGGGAGAAACTATCTGAGTATGAAGTAGAGGATACTACTGTTGGTTCACAAACTTTAGCTTGTTCTGGTGATAGCTGTGAGGTTGTAGATATAGGAGCATAAAGAAAGGGGGCAATTAAGCCCCCTCTTTTTTAGTACCCTTTAGGTTTTGATTTCTTCTTCTTCATCATGCACTCCTTTTTGGTTTAGTGTGTGTTAAGTATTCACTACTAGCAGTATGTTTAGCACCTGTCATTAACCTACCATTATGCTTATGAGTCTTACCTGTGTACAACTTACCATTCTTCTTATAATGTTTTTTGTTTCTCATGCTTTCTTCCTTTTCCTACCACTAGCTGTTGTTGACCACTTAACTCTTTTAGAGCTAGTCTTTTTTTTGGCTTCAGCTTTAGTTATCTTTGATGCAACCTTCTTAGGTCTACAAGCAGGGTAAGGTCTTTTAGAATCTTTCTTCTTACGACCACAAGGTTTACCAGTTTTAACATCAATCCACTGCTCATTGAACCACTTACCTAATCCACCTTTCTTTGTCTTACTTTTTTTTGCTGGCATTTTTTTTCTTCACCTTATTGTTACCACCTTTCCAGCCACCACCTCTTGCTTTGTACCACTTAGCAGCCCAAGCATTAGCGTATGCTGACGGATAAACCTTAAACTTTTTCTTAGCCTCGCTCTTAGCTCGTGACCACAGAGCTGGCTTTGTAGGTATTGCTTTAGCCATATAAACTCCTTGTTACCACTTAACTTTGTCAGCCCAGTAAGCTGCTGAACATTTACCTTTAGCTATGTTCTTAGCGTGTCTAGCTTTAAATGATTTACGTTTAGCTTTCATTCTAGCAGAGTCACCAGCTTTAGCTTTACCAGCAGTCTTAGCACCTTGTTGTCCAAACCTAATAGTCTTAGGCTTACCATCACACATAGCTACAACTACATGAGATTTAGTAGGGTGGTTGGGTGTACGCTTTGGTTTGTTATAACCTGATACACCTATTCGTTTTAAAATAGAATCTTTAGGCATTATCTATCTCCCCTAATTCTTTTTATAAAAGTTTCTTTTTTAACAAGACCTTTATTACTAGCCCTTTTAAATTCTGCATCACCTTTTATCTCAAAGTATCTTACTTGTTTGTCTGCACTCAAACCTTTTATAAGTCTATCTATAGAAGATAAGCCTAATGCTTTGTCTTTTATATCTTGTTTAAATCGACTTATTAATTTTTTACGAATGAATGGGTCATCAGAGTAGTCTATAATTTTCTTAACAACATTTTCATTATTTTCTTTAGCTGCTGTTGATAGTTCGTCAAATATATCAGAGATGTTTACTGCTGGTTCGTAATCCATAGGTATAAACTGGTCTTCCATAATACCCAAAACTGTTAAACTATCTAAACCTGTGTCTTTTAATATCTCTACTACATCATCTGTTTCAAGCTGTTCAAGATTTGACAAGTTGTTTTTATGATTAATTAGAACTTTAACATTGTTTTTTAAGATAGTATTATTTTTATTATATAAGTCGTTTCTTTGACCTTCAGTTAATTTACCACCTTTTACTCTACCATTGTATTCGTTTTTTAAATTAGTTACATTAACACTAGTCTGTTTAATTCTTCCGGTTGCACTTTCTTTTAACTCATAAGACTGTGACCTAAAACCGATTTGCCTTTTACCTACCTGAAGTGGTGTGTATTTAGACTCTTTATTTAACAAAGATTCTGTTAGCTTATCAAACTCTCTAATAGTACCAAGTTTCCATATCTCATTAACAACTTCAGCAACAAGCTCTCCTCTCAGAGCAGCACTACCTTCAGGCTGTTTACTTATAGGTCTGTCATATTTGTCTTTGTTTGTAAGACCTCTTGCTACACTTTGAAAAACAAAACTACCTTCTCCTGTAAAGTTTTCTAAAAAAACATTTGATATAGAGCTAAGTGGTTTGTCACTTATAGCAGCGTTAAACCCTTCTGCAAACATAGAGTGTGGTAATAAATAACTCATGTTCATATAGGTAATATCATTAGGGTCATTTTTATTTCTTTTAAAAGCTAACGATTTGTTTGAGTCAAAGTCAGGTACTACTGATTCTCTAAGTGCTTTTTCTTCTTCTGAAGTTATACCCTCTAAGTAGTTCCAACCCCGTCTACCACCTTCAGCAGCACCAAGTATTGCAATTAAAGAAGTCATTCGTTTAATACCTTCTGCTCTCATAACCTCTCTGTTTGCATTAGTCATGTCAATACCAAGCTCTTGACCAAAATTACCTCCTATCATTTGTTTAGCAAACCTAGCTTGGTTATATATGTTACGAGTAAACTCTGCTGTAAATGCTACAAACTGTGGCATAGCACCATACCTAGATAATGCTTTTATTACTGGGCTAAGTTTTTCATAATTCTGAAAGGTGTCGTTAGTTAACTTAGCTGATGCTAGTTTAAGGTCATTACCTTTTAAGTCAGGAAACATTTTACTCAAGCGTTCTTGGTTTTTAAACCACACACTGTACCTAGCTGCAATATCAGTAGCTTGATATGCTTTGGCAAAAGGTTGTATTGCCTTGTCTGCAAAACCAGCTAACCCTTCTTTGTTTTGTAATCCATTTCTAATATCAGATACATCAACATTACCAGAACTTAATCCATACTTAGAAGCGTCGTTCATCAACCTAATAAGTGCTTCTCTTTCACTAGCAGTTTTTCCACTAGCTTTTTTCTCTATTGCAGCGTATTCAGATAATGCAATTTTTAAACCTTTAGTTTACCCACCACCTCTAAAGGGATTCATTCCCATACCAGCCATTGTGGTTACACCACCAAAAAAGTTTACACCGTAAGATGGTAGGTTAAAGATAACTTTAGCTGCCTTAGATGTGCTGACTGATGTAAACCAAGCATCTCTAATAAAGTCTGTTGTCATGTCACCAGATTTTTCAGTATAAGGTTCTATATAGTTTTTATTTAAACTAAATTGAACATCATTAGGTACATACAAACCAGTTTCTAAACCACTAGGTAGTTCTAAAGGAACAGAATTATAGTTGGGTTTGTTAGGTGTAGCTATACCAGACCTACCTAAACTTTTAGCTATAGCAATATCTGCTTCATTTCTAGCTACAATTTTTCCTAGCTTGGTTATAGTACCCCTTATTCTTTCAGAAGGGTCAGTAATAAGACCCATGTATTCCATTTGTTTTGGATTAGTTTCTGGATTAAGTTTTTTACCTTTTAGTATTCCACTGTCTGGAGATACTGAAGTTGCATCTGATTTGGTAGGAGCATTATATAAAGCATTATCTTCTATATCTCTAATTGTAAGAGCTGCTTCTTTTCTTAATTGTGCATCTGTCTTTCTTGACTGAGGTGTTTGAGCATTTTTTAAGTTCTTATACACTTCTTCAACAGCAGCGTTCTTTTTCTTTACATCAGGTCGCCAGTCTTTATTGGTGTATGCTTCATACTCTTGTGTGTAATACTTTTTCTTTTTAAGGTTATCATTAGCTTCTTTTATTAAGGCTTCTTGTCCTTCTTTGTTTATTTTTGAAAAAGAAAAGTTATCAATCTGTCTTATAAAATGATTTGAATACTCTGGTATAATATCTCTAGCATATTTTAAATCACCCATAATAGATTTGTTTGCTAAACTAGAGTGTACAACACCTGTGTCAAGATAATTATTTATATGCTGCTCGCTACCTTTATTTGCTTCACTATACTTTCTTACTCTGTTAGCAATCTTAGAACCTGTTTGTTCTAAAGCCCTTACTTCATTTGTATAAGTCCAATCAGCTTCTTTTACATCTCTACCAGTATATCTAGTTGGTCTAAGACCTACATAAAATTTTCTTATTCCATTTAAGTCTTCACCTTTAGGTATGAATTTATCTTCAAACATTTTAAACAGTCTTGAAGGTGAACCTAAAGTTTTTGATAGTACATTTTTAGCATCATTCTTTTCAGTCTTAGCTATAGCTTCTATCTTAACTTTTTTACCAGATACTTCTTCAGTAGGATTTGCTAGGTTTACAAACTTAGCTGCTTCATCAGATTTAATTACACCATTAGCAATGTCAGCATCTATTTGTTCTGGTGTTTTACTAGCTATGTTTTTAGCTCCCCACCTTCCCATAACATTACTAATACCAGCAATACCACCACCAAGAGTACCACCACCTAACAGCCCAACAGCAGTTATACCTAAAAACTCTGAAGGACTAGGAAGCTCTTGTTTATCAATAAGTGAAGAAACAGTTACTTCTATACCAGCAATAGCAGCACCTCGTTTAGCTTCTGTTTTTGTTAGCTCTTTAACTACTTGCCCTTTAGTCAATGTTTGACCAGTTGCAGCAGCAGTAGCTTTAAGGCTTTTTAAAGTGTTACCAAAAGGAACCATATTAACTAAACCAGCAGCTATTGCACGACCATAAGAAAAATCTTCTCTGCCTTCTTTTGCTTGAGCTAATGCTGAGCCAGTATAACCACCAGCAAAACTTCCAACAAACCAACTTGCACCAAAAGTAAGTGGTGCTAGTGCAGCTCCAGCAGCTTGACCACTAATGGCTGCACCAATTTCAAGACCAACTCCTTGTAATACATCACCTGTACTAGGTTGGTCAGAAGTAGGTTCATCATCAACAGGCACAGTTTCTTCAGGGTCAACTTGGTTTTCAAGTTCTTTTACTGATGGTTCACCTCTAAGCTCTTTTCTTTTTTGTTCTATTTGTTCTTCTGTATAAAAGCTAGGTACAACCCCAGTTCTTTTATTACCAAACTCGTTAGTATATATAAATTCTTTTGGCATATTTTTATAAACCTTTAGGTATTAACTAAAAAAACTTTTTAAACTACCAAATAAACCTTCTTCTTCTTCTTTTTTCTTTTTCTTTTTAACAGAGGTTGTTGATTTATCAGTTTCTATTTTATTATCTTTAAGTATTTCTACTTCAGAACTATCAAGTTGTTTATCAGTAGCATCACTTACAACATCACCTATCATGCCACCAGTAGTTTCTGCACCTGCACCTGCTTCTTCTTCTGCTGTTTGTTGTGATAGTAAAAAATCGTTTCTACTATCTTTATAATCTTCACTTTGTAAAACTTTATATCTTCTTCGTAGTTTATTAGCAAATGGGTCAATCTGAACATTGGATTTAAAAATTTTTTCTTGTTGTTCAGTCATGTTTAATAAATCAAGGTCTGTTTCTATTGCATTTAGTATGCTGGTTTTAGTACCACCTTCTGGATAATATTTTAAAGTATCTTGTCTTAACTGCTGATAATCAATACCCCCAAAACCATCTCTTAGTAAATTAAACTTACCCATAATCTCATCTTGTTTTTCAGCACTATATCTTTTGGGGTCTACTTCTTCTGCATTACCTTTTTCTTTTGCTCGTTGGTATTTTTTTTCTGCTAAGTATTCATTTAGCTTACTAACACCAATGCCAGCAATAGCGGCAGCAGCTTGTTGTTGCTCATCTCTGTTAGCACCTTTTAAAAGCTCTGCCATCATTTCTTGGTTTAACTCTTTTCTTTCTCTTAGAAGTTTTGCAACCACTCCTTCAGAGCTTTCAAAAAGTTCTCTCATTGCTCCAGCCATTATCTAATCCTCGCATAATCAACTTGTAAATAACCATTAGAATCCGTACTAACTGCTTCTGGGAATACCTCTATTGCTTCTTGTGCCATAACACCAAAAGTCATTTGGTTTCCTACAAGTTTTTTAGCTTCTTCTGTCCAATCCCAGAAGTAAGTGTTTAGACCACTAGCAAGTTGTCCTACTTTTCTAATATTAGTTTTAAGTTTTTTGTCACTTTTACTAGCAGCATACGCTTTAGAACTTTCCATAACCAAGTCAGAAAAGAAACTATTTTTAGCAGGAGTACCTGCTTGAGCTAATGCAGCACCAGCTTGTGCAGAACCTTGTTGTGCAGCAGACCTAGCCTGTTCAATAGCAAGCCCTTGATTAACAAGGTCACGCTCAAGGTCAGCAACAGAACCATAAGCACCAAATGCACCTGTAAATCCACTTAACAACCTAGATAATGCTTGGTCAGAAGCTATCCTATTTATATCATAACCTTGTGCAGCTTGTTCAAATGCTTGTTGTTGTTCACCCATAGCCCTTTCTCTAGCTTCACCAGATAAGTCAGCTAATGTTTTAGACTGCGCCCTAGCTAGACCAAAAGCATCAGGTTGTACATAACCACCACCAGCACCCGTAGTTTCACCTGCTAACATTAAACCCATACGACCACTACCAAACAAATCAGATTTTAGTTGTTGTCTTTGTTGAGCAAATTGAGGCTCTAAAAGAGCAGACTGTTCAGCGAATATATCTCTAGCCCTTTGTTCTCCTGTTTCACCAAAAGAAAACTCAGGTATACCTTGTTTAGAACCTTCTAAATAACTGGTAAGAAAAGGTTGTGCATAACCTATTGCACCTTGTTGTAAGTCAACAAGTTGTGGGTCTAAAGTACGAGTAACATTAAAAGCATCACCACTGGGTGTACCAGTAGTGGTACCTACAGAACTGGTATAAGTATAAGGCTTAAACTTAACACCTTGCATAGGTTGTGCTGGTTTAGCTTTTTTACTTTTAAAGATACTACCCATTGTTACTTACTCCCTCTAACAAATATCTCTCGCTGTTTACCAAAATCATCTTGTATAACTCCATAATATTTAAATCCGTAAATGTTTAAAAACTTTGTGTGTTTTGCATCATTAACTAAGTGTTCTGCATAAATAGGTCTGTTGTTTTGTTTTAGTAAATACTCTAAACAAACTTCCATTTTTTTTCTTGTACTCTTTAACCATTTATAAACATCACAGTGTATAATTAAATATTCTTCGTATTCTTCTAAGTACAAAGTAAAAGTTTTATCCTTTACTACAGGAACTTTATCCAT
>VMHT01063867.1_pt1 | contig 12812 bp, 7 predicted proteins | sample 4693611 | NCBI WGS metagenome assembly VMHT01 (sample SAMN12280063, study PRJNA550983) | marine metagenome | isolation source: seawater sampled from same location over 5 years 0.02-0.2 micron viral filtrate | place: USA: collected off the coast of southern California halfway between the port... ... | reverse complement strand
TTGATACCAGTTGTATCCTAGTATCGCCATCGGTTGAATGAGTATCATTCAAGACCCTGCCCAACATGCATTAGCCATGGCAAGCCCATCTGGCGAGACCGAGAGTGGCGTTGCCGCTTTCCTGAAACCTCTGTCGGATGTGCAGGAACGGTTCAAAGAAGGCTCGATGAAACGCCTCGACTCAATGTACGACAATATCCTTGCCTCACCAATGATGGTGGTGGTCCTGCTGATTCTTATCGCTGGAGCTTTTGGCAGCCAAGGTTTAGACTTCCAAGAACAGATCGACGACGATGTTGAAATTTTCCTCCCCGACGGCGCGCCTTCCACTGAACTGTTGTTGGAGGTTCGCGAAGAGTGGTCCACAGACATTGCAGTGATTTACATCCAAACACCCAATGCCATGGATCCAAGTTTCACAACGAACATCACTGATGAACAATTTCTCAAGGAAATGAGTTGGGTCGAAGGCGATGACGACAATGCAAATGGCGATCGAACAGGTCGTGGCATTGACTATGCAAAGGAAGACCATGGACGCAGTGATGGAGTTCTTTGGATAATTTCCCCTGCACAGGTCATCAAGGAGGTTAACTCAGCGGATGGCAGATTTAACAATTCACTGTGCGTTCACGGGATTAACACTAGAATTCCAGTCGAGGTCAATTGTGACCTTCCCGGTGGAGGACGCTATGCCATTCCAGACCAACAACGAATCGATCAGATCATTGAGGAATCAGAGGGTGGTTTTGATGCATTGTTCAAGGACACCAACGACATGAACCCGTTTGAAGACACCGACGGGGATGGAAATTACACCAACGACATTGACGGAGACGGAATTTGGGATACTGCTGCAATTCTGGTCGGCATGAAGAGCGACCTTTCGGAAACAAAGGACTATGCAGATTTTACTGAATTATTGGACCATTTCCAAGAGGTCATCGATGCGAGGCCAACAGAATACACCAACACGGAAATGACCGTCACGGGCCTAACTAAAGTGCTCGAGGATATTTCTGATGCTATTTACGAAGATCTGTTAATGATTCTTCCATGGTCGGTCTTGTTCACCATCCTCGTCATCACAACCCTACACCGCTCTGCAAAGGTTGTCCTCATCACTGGAACACCGATTGTGATGGCGCTTGCGGTGACCTTTGGCAGTTCTGTCATTCTCGACATTACCTTAACACCAATGATTGTAGCAACGTTCCCAATCTTAATTGGCTTAGGGGTCGATTATGCACTGCATATGGTCAATCGTATTGAAGAAGTGCGGCGTAAAGAAATTGACAAAGCCAACAATGAAAACGCTCGACGACGTAGAAAAGGAGAACCATTGGAACCTGTTCCTGAATTATGGGACATCAATTTCTATCGAGATTGTGTGCTTGAAATGACGCGCTCGACCGGTGTCGCAGTGTTCCTTTCTGCAATGACAACCGTGATTGGTTTCTCGGTGTTAATCGCCCCAAACATTGTCCCAATTTCACCGATCCGTTCTGTTGGAATCACCCTTGTGATTGGCATCATGTCGACCTTGTTGTTCAGTATCATCTTGGTGCCAACCCTAGCATGGTTACTCAAATTTAACAAACGAACCAACCCCTCAATGTGGAAGAACATCGGTACTTGGCCGGTGAAGTGGTTCTTAGTGATCTTACTCGTTTCGGGGAGCGTGACTGCTTATGGTGTCGCAAACCTCGACAAAATGAATGAACCAATCACCGGTTCATCCGAAGCGCCTGACGGTATTGACTCGCTCAATTCATTGGCCAAATATTCACGGGAGTTTAGTGGTGGGCAAACATCACTTTTCATCTTCAATGCCGAGGAACGAACCGCAGAAGCAATGGAAAACAATACGGAAAACATTCGTGATTTACCGGTATTGGACGCCATTGATGCACTCGAAACACAAATCGATGGTGTCGATGAAACAAACACCACCAGCATCATCACCTTCCTACGTACCATACCAGCAACCATCACCCTCGCTGATGGCGTCACGCTGTACGAGGGGAGTCTGTGGGATTTACTTCATGATCCCTGCTGGGAAAGCAACGATCCGATCCAATGCAATGTTTGGCTTGGCCTTGAGTTGACAGGACCTGAAGGTCGCAAAGGATTGCGAAAGGACATGGTCAACGTTGTGTTTGATACCTTGACAGAGGAAGTTCGTTCAATGCTTCTTAACGAGGCAGGAACCAAAGCCATTGTCTACGTCACGCAACCATACATGAACCTCAATGTAGCTGGCGAACTCCGGGAGGAAATCGATGAAATGTTGTCCCAAGAGCCAATGGTAGCCAAAACGAGCACGTCACTTCTGACCGGTGGTTTGCCGGTATCCCTTGACATCAATGATGGCATTCACGATACACAAAGTACGACCACCATCGTGACCTTACTGCTTTTGACCCTCGTCTTGTCGATTGTTTTCAGGTCGCCTCGTTTGGGCATTTACACAATGATTCCAGTTGCCGTAGTCATTCTTTGGCAACCGTTATTGATGCAAAGTGGCGATGTCAACGTAAACATCTTCATGGCGATGATTGGGACGATTGTCTTCGGAATTGGTGTTGATGATTCGATTCACGTGATGCACCGTATTCAGGAAGAAGGGGAAACGCCGAATGGCATTGCAAACGCTATTGAAGAAACTGGCCAGACCATTTTTGAAACGACCATTACAACCATCTCAGGCATCGCTGCAGGTTTCCTTGCAGCGTTCCCTGGCTTGGAGAACTTCTTCATGATCATGTGTCTGCTCATCTTCTTTGCATTCATTACCAGTGCATTCCTTCTTCCAGCAGTCTTTACCCTTGAACACACTGCTCGGGCTAAGTTACTCGGGCAAGAAGATTGGCGTGATTATGGCGATGGTATTGCCCTTGCGTCTCCAATCTCAATGAAAACGCTCGATGCTGTGCTTGAAGATTGAAACGGTCCGATCACCCCTTAGGCTGATCAAAGTGGAGGGAGTAGGGAGTAAGCCCCTTTCTGTTACCTTTCGGCGACCGCATTCAACTTAGCATCCTACCTGTCCCTCGGCGTGCCGCTTTGACGGGACTGTTTGGACTTGCTCCAACGGGGTTGCTCGTCTCATCGACCACAAGGCAATCTCCGTCTTTCAACATCATTGTACACACCTTGCATCGTTCGTTTCTGCTGCATTGACCTGACCATTTCTGTTCTCTTACTTGTGTAAGCCGTCTGCACTGTGGAGAGGGGACTTTCCTCAGAGTCGAACTCTGTCAGCGATCCTCCTACTCCCTCCAAGAAGGCCTTGACCGTCGAGGATTCAAAACCTTCGTTGCAAAAAACCCATCATTTGTAGGGGTTTTCGCCAGGCGATGACGGGGCCTGTAGAGCCCCGTAAGGTCCTGATGCTGGTGTGTTTTGAACTGGTTGTTGCGGTGTTGATAATGACTGGTTCAATTGTTGTTGAGCAACGGAATTGTATTGTTTAGCAGGTGCTCCTTGTAGGCCAAACATGAGTACACCCACAAGTGAGACGGTGAGTAAAAAGATGATAACGAGAAGAATCGGGTTGACTGCTGCAACGCTTCCAAGGAAGCCTTCTGTACGTGGTTCATCGACAAATACGGTGCTGGTTTTCGATGAATCTCCGTTGATAATGTGGTACTCAATCCACATGGTACCGGAACGATCTGGCATCCATTCCTTGGTGTAGTCAAACTGACCGCCTGCGGGAATCTCGATTTCACGTGCGTCAATTCGAGTTCGAGCGCCGTTGCTTTCAACACGCTCGACGAACATTTGCGCCTTACCATCGGCTAAGCCATTGTTTTCGATGGTCACACTCAAACGAAGAACATCACCTTCTGCAATGTCCTTTGATGGCTTCATGCTTGGATTAAGGAATGCATATTCTGCAACGCGTTGCTCAAGTGTCCAAACCGATAATGGAGCATCGAGGTCATTGAAAATCGGTGACATTTCATGGCCAGCAATATCAGATCCAGTGACATAGATGTGGAGTTCAAGGGATTCTGTGCGCATTGATGAAGTGATAATATCATCAAGGTTCAACACCCCTTCGGTTGGAATCATTGTGCCGTACGGTTTTCCACCGACAACAGCGAGGTCAATCGAACCGTTGACAACGACGGGTGTCGAGATGCTCACACCTGCTTGCCGAATAGCCCAATTAAGTTTCAAATCAACTTCATTGAGACGGTCTTCTTCATCGATCATAATGGAAAACTTGAGCTCTTGCCACATTGATTCGCCAATCACCTCATTGACCATTGGCGAAGCAACCCCGACAATGCTTGGTTCATCCTGATCCACAATGAAGTAAGCATAGGGTGCAGCGTCACTGCGATCGATGGCTCCGTTGGGTGGTGAAGCCAAGTCAATGCTCAGGCCGTAAGTACCGGGGGCCAGTGGTGAAATCATGCTGTCATTGAACGACCCGTTCACGGATTCGATAGTCGCTTCAATCCCACCTAAATCCAAGAGTAGTTCGACGGCCTGCATCACAGGTTTGTGTGAACGATGCCATACCAGATCGCCAACCACGCCTACTTCTGATCGTGGTTGAATCCAAGTGCCAAGACCGTCCATTTCGGTTCCATCAGTCGTAAATGACATGCTTGAGCGAGGAATTTCCAGTTCGCCTGAAAATTGCCAATCAAGATTAAACAAGGTCGCAATATTCGACTGACCGGAGCGGTCGTGGAGAAGTAACGAAGGTGTTCGGATTAAACTCACATCGGGATTGAAGCCCCATTCAAGGCTGAAATTCACCGTAAATTGGCCTTCTGTTGAAAATACAGCCGAGGCATCGATGGGGTTGAGGTCGCATGACTCGACCTCGAGGAACATTTCGTTTGTTGAGCAGATATTGGTTGTTGCATTCCATAGAATCGTCACTGGAGTGAGGTGATTGCTTGCCAAATCGATTTCAATCGTTTCTAGATCTGTGATGCCATTGAGGTCCCAGACCGGTACTGTCAGGGAGTTGGTTTCGCCAGGATGAAGCCAATTGCCCTCTGAGTCCCAAAAGGCGGGGTTGGCACCCAACTGTGGCGCACCATCGTTATTGATTTGGATGTTAAAAAGTGGTGCATCAAAGCTCCCGGAAGCAAGCATTGGATTCCCTGCTACATCGGCCACATCGAGCCAACCTCGGAGCATGGATCCAGTTTGGTAGGATGAAGAATCAAATGCGTAGACATACCTTCCTTGGGTGTTGCTACGATTATTTGGAAGATCGAGTGGGTGAATGGAGACCTCATTGAGATCCATGAAGCCATTCATGTTGACATCATCAATCCACGACCGCCATAGGTGAACATAGGCATGAGAGGGTAAAAAAGGACGATCGGCTATGATGAAATCGAGTGATGTCGATGGGGATGCATCAATATGGTCAAATTCATTGACATTCATTTGCAACAATTCAGGTGCCACAGTATCGAAATTGAATTCCACGACATTATCCACTGCATAACTTACCGATTGGCCTTGAAGAGGTGTCAATTCAATCTCGAGTTTTACACTCTGTTGGTTGACTGGTACCGACCATGGGAACGAAGCAATTCCTTCTTGCAACACCGAAGTGCATTGATTCTGGACATCATTGACAATAAAACACACATCGACGCTCCCAGTACGTGGCGATGGGCTGTCCTCAACATCCTCGAATGCGATCACTGCTTCAATAGTCACAACCTCTCCCGGGTGCAAGTATGGATGAGAAAGTTCAGAATAAACGCCCTGGGTGTTGACTGAACGCCAAGTTTGAAGTTCGACATCGTTCTCTACCCCGAGTGAATCTCCAAGACCATAGTTTACGCTCACTGGAAGCATAGGCCCAATTGGCGAGATGAGGTTCACCGATACTGTGAGCGATTCTTCGTCGTCCCATTGCTCTGTGAACTTGAACCTATGATCAATTTGGAGGAACGATCCACTCCCAACCATCGTTTTGGAACCTTCAGCTCCATTCGATGTCCAAATCATCGGCGTGCCTTGAGTCGCACAGCCAAGGCTTCCAGTCGCTGGAAGAGCGATGAATGGGCATGTGGTTTGAGAGGAACGAACCGCCCCTTGAAGTTGTAAGACAGCAGACCATCCATTCGATTTGACATAGGATGCTGCATCAGTGATGCCGAGTGGCGAGAAGTCGAATGTGCTGCTCACTTCAATCCATTCTTCAGAAGGCGTGAATGTATCCGTCACATTGCTAACATCGATAGACACGGGTTCGATCGATGCCTGTGTGTCGATTTGATCAATGGTCAAGTGGATTGCACCTGTTGAACTCATTCGGACTGGGAGCGTGATTGTCTTGAATCCACCAACAGCAGTAGCTGATTGTAGTTGACTGTTCAGGGCGACCACAAGGGCATCACTAGCGCTGAAATCGATTTCCAATGCGCCGTTATATGGTGCAAAAACTCCGCCTGCAATGATGGTACTGGTGGAGGTTGTGGAACCTATGGACAATTGCACAGGAACCATTGGTAGCCCTTTCACACCATGAGTTGGAGTTGCTTGTGAGAGTGCAGAATTGAGCGTGTTCAATTCCGAGTCGGTCAAGCTTACAAGCGAGAGATCTTGGACGGTAGACAACGAGGTTGTGACAATGTTTTGGCCAGCAATGCTCAAGCGAACCGTCGGATTTACACTAGGCGAGGAGGGTGATGCAAAGGCAAATTCGAACGCTTCAACACCATCGATAGGTAGTGCCACATCATAATGTGCTGGTGCACTTGTGCTTGACGCCCTTGATTGCCAAAAATCTCCGTTGACAAATCGGTCTTGAATACCTAAACGACCGACTTCAGGGAGGTTCATCGACCAATCACTCACACCATCTAAGCCGACATCGAAACGAAGACCATCAACTATGCTTGTGCGAACCAATTCGACATCTAAGGTTTCCAAGCCCCATGTGCCACCAGAGGAAATCATGCGAAACTGAGCACTGAATGCTGGTGCGTCAAACCAATGATAGACGCCTGAATCAAGATCAACCCACGTAGACCCACCATCAATAGAGGCTTGCAGTGTGCCTGGTCCCAAGATATCGCTGTTCGAAATCATGCCTGCAAAACCACTGCGTAGATTGTATTCTGGAGAAAATGCAGTACCTGAACCAGCAAGTTCAGTGTCCCTCCAGATGACATTTTGAAGGAGCCATCCTTGTGGAGTAGGGTCTTCGTTGAATTCATGATACAAGGACCCGTCAAAGTAGAATCCGTATACAGATGGTAATCCAGTCGAGCCCGATGCGAGGTGCAAGTCGATGCGAACAAGAGGATGATTTCTCCAGTCGACCATGCCTAAATCAACGGTGACATCAGTCATGTGCTCGAAGCCCGGAACCGGTTGATTTGTTACGGCATCCAACAGGCGCCATTCAAAGACAGCGTCCCCTGGAATGGAAGCATCCATGTGAAGCAATCCAAAGGCTTTGGATTCACCCTGACCAAATTGACTTGGTCCGAAGGCTGGCGAGGTCCAATTTCCCTCACCCGAGGAGATACCTGAATTGGTTGGCATCACAGAAACATCATCAACATTCCAGCCGGTGTAGGTCACCGACCCGTCTGTCGTACCAATACCGAATCGCACTTGGAAGGCAGGATTGTTGAGAACGTAATTGTTGATGTTGATGGTTTGAGAGGTGTATGAGCCATCGTTGACATAGTTGGATGAATAGACTGTAGACCATGATCCGGACGTCGTTTTCACGGCAACATAGGCGTGGTCGAATGATGAACTTTCAACACCGAGGCGCTTCATGAAGGAAAGTTCCCATGCACCTGAGCACGATGAGCAGTCCATGACAGGGGAGGTTGCCCAAATGGTTGTACCCATCCCGTTCGGATAATTGCCGTTGTAGGTGTAGATGGCTTTTGTTCCACTGCTAACACCTGCTGTTGGGCCAAGAACAGTGTCATAACCCCATAACCACGCAGGGCTACCGAGCGTCCATCCGTGATTTGCGCTTTCGAAGTCCCATTCCCACCCTTGAGGAAGAATCGACAATGAAGAACCGTTGACGTCCATTCCATCATAAATCGAGCCTGTTGAAAAATCTGCAGCGTCGGTCCAAGCGTTGGCCATGGAGGATTGAAGGCGGGCAGGCTCAAGTTCAATATCAAGCCCTTGAATGGCCTCTCCATCAGGGATTTCAAGTTCAATTTTAGTGCTGGCACCATCGGGGAAGGAGCCTACGGTGATGCTTTCAGCTTGTCCTAATGTCACCGCACTGTGAACGGATTGCTGCTCAGTAAAAGATGGCTGTTCTACGGCAGTATACCCCTGCAGGAGTGTGGAACACATGAACAAAAAAACCACGGCGACAGTGGTTAAACTGGCCCGGCCTGATGCCCCCATGTTCGTGTCTACGCACCTCGGCAGGTGAAAAGACTTCGGACTCAACCTCTTGTTCATCCCTACGGGATGGTTAAAAGAAAAGTATGACAAAAAGTGAGCAAAGCCTCATTGACTCCCCTCGCCCGAGGATAATCCATGAGCGATGTTGAAGCGTTGAAAAAAGAGGCTGGTATCGCCGCATGCTCCTTTGTCAAAACTGGAATGAAAGTGGGTCTTGGCACAGGGTCTACAGTCAAACACACCGTTGTTGAACTCGGCCGAAGAATGGCAGAGGAAGGGCTAGAAATTGTGGGCGTACCGACCTCCCTTGCCACAGAAAAACTTGCCATCGAGGTAGGTATTCCACTCGTTGAACTTTCAGCAATTGACGGACTCGACATCGTTATTGACGGTGCAGATGAATACAATCCACAATTCCAACTGATCAAAGGGGGCGGTGCTGCTCTCCTGCGAGAAAAAGTGGTTGCGCAAGAATCAGCTGCGATGGTGGTCGTCGCAGATGATCGAAAGCGTGTGGCATACCTCGGGGCGTTCCCCCTCCCAATTGAAGTCACGCCGTTTGAACATCAAGCGACAATACGAGCCCTTGGACGTTTGCTTGATTGTCGAGTTAACTGCCGAATGGCAGGCGATAACCCGGTCGTCACCGACAATGGAAACATGATTGCTGACGCCCACATGGGCCCTACGATCAAAGATCCTGTTGCCCTCGAAGGGTCAATCCTCCACATCGCAGGCGTGGTGCAAGTCGGTTTATTCAACGGAATGTGCGACGCAGTCGTTCTTGCTGGAGCGGGTGGAGTTGAAACCATCATCAATCCAAACGGCCGATTGAACTGAGCGGCATCTCACCGTTGTCCGTCAATGATTAAATACGGGCGGAAGGACGGCGGTGTGGGCCTGTAGCTTAGTCAGGTAGAGCGATGGACTCTTAATCCATCGGTCGCGGGTTCGAACCCCGTCAGGCCCGCCACCAAAGCATCATTCAGACTCAAGATTGAGTACAATACCAACCACATTCGATCGAGGTATTCGACCAAAGTTGTGAGAATCCTCAGAGGCAAGAGGGTCAGGATGATCGCCCTCGACAAACAATGATTTCTCATCGACGTCTTTGATTCGCTTTATTGCTCGAACTTGAGAGCGTAAAGGGTGAATGAACACAACTACTGAACCAACTTCCAACAGTCTAAGATCAGAAGAGCATTCAAGCCGTTGACCATTGGTGTACGTTGGCCACATGCTGTCGCCTGATACAACAGCGATGAAACGCTGCATGTATGACCCTCAGCTTGCTCGAATCCAAGGGACATCTCGGCCCTTGATTTCCCAGAACATGTGGTGGATTGCTTCGATGGCGTCCATGAGTTCTTGAGCGTGAGTCGCAGAAACCTCTACTTTGCAAGCGCTGCATAGCTTTGCTGCTTGCCAAAATGTTGTGTGGAGTTCAGGGTGTGCATCAAGGTGTTGAGGCTTGAAGAAGTCAGTCCAGAGAACGAGCAATTCATGCTTGCAATTTTGGGCCTCTTCGTCTTTGATTGCAGCGTATCGGCTCATGGTGTTGAGGTAGGATGCCATCGATTCGGAGCTGAACACCTTTGGGTATTCAAGCGCAAGCATTTTTTTAGTCATGGATTGAACTGCTTCACCGGCAATTCGGGCGCTTGCTGGGTCATAGACACCACATGGTCCGTCACAGTGTGCAGAGGCTTCGATTTCAGGGAGGATGCTCTTGTTGGTCATCGATTTTCCCAAGTCGCCCTAGTACATGAACATGCGGTCAATCCATGATTACACAACTATCGTCGTTCCAGCATTTCCCCTCAGTGCATCAATAGCATCACCGGGTTGGCATAAGATGGCTTGAAGACCTGGTTGATGGAGGGCTGCTTCCATAAGGCTGCCAATCTTTGGACCCATGGAACCTGCTGGAAATTCCCCCGCCTGAAGATGGAGTTCGCATTCGTCCAGGTCAAGCACGCGGTGAACTTGCTCCTTATTGGTCCCAAAACCAGTTCGAACGGCGTCGATAGCTGTTGAGATGATGAGTGCGTCTGCCTGCAATTTTATAGCAAGCAGAGCCGAAACCCGATCTTTGTCGATGACGGCTGGAACGCCTATGAAATGTTGATCTTTGCGAACCACAGGGATACCACCGCCACCACCACAGATCACCACGGCGTGAAGGTCAACGAGTTTCTGGATGACCGGCAGATCAATGATCTCGACAGGAAGGGGGCTCGCTACGACTCTGCGTGGACCCACTTTTGTCTCTGCGATATCCCAATCAGCTTCCATTACCGTTTTTGAGGAAAGCACCGGTCCTACTGGTTTTGTTGGATTCTTGAATCCCGGATCTCTTCGATCGACGAGAACTCGCGTAACAACCGTTGCAGTACGCTCAGGTCGTTGACGTTTGGAAAGAATCGAATCAAGATTGAGCGCCAAGCCGTGACCTATCATGCCCTGTGTTGCTGCAACCCATGCATCCATTGGTTGAGTGAGGTCTTGGTCAAGCGCCATCAGATGACCAACTTGAGGGCCATTTCCGTGTGTAAGCACAACTCCCCAGCCGGCTTCTAAGAGGTCGACAACGTCCGACATGACGTGAGCAAGTACCTGCTCACTTTCACCCTCATCGCTACCAGTAGGTGAGGATAGGGCATTGCCTCCAATGGCGTAAACTGCAACCTTTGCCACGGAGTGTCTTCAACCTGCATTGGTTTGAGGCTTGTCCCATATTGGGCGGTCAATGCGTGGGTTTGACGGCCTGTTTGTGTTGGCCGCTGGAGGGTGACATTGAATTAGACAATGGCTTACCCAAGAACAGGTGCGAAGATGGTAAAGACAGTTTGGATTGGCGATGTGCAATCTGGAAACTACGACAACCAGGTAGTGGAATTGAAGGGTTGGGTCAAGAGAACCCGAGGTTCGAATAAAATTCGGTTCATCGTTCTGCGCGATTCAACCGGGACCATTCAATGCGTGGCCAAGCGTGACGCATTGGGCGACGAAGCCTTCGAAGCCACGAAATCAGCTTTAATCGAATCGAGCATCATCATTACCGGGACCGTCAATGTTGACGAACGTTCCGAAGGGGGTCATGAACTCGTTGTCTCCTCAGTGGAAATTATTGGATCCGTCAATCCTGAACGACCGTTTCCGATCACTGAATCCGCCATGGCTGCAGCCGATGGCGGGGAAACTGAATTCCTGCTCGACAACCGACACCTCTACCTCCGCACTTCTCGGATGACGACCATGCTCAAGTTGCGAAGCAGCGTGTTCGGAGCCATTCACGGGTACTTCCGTGATTTGGATTTCGTTGAGTATCAAGCACCTAACTTCGTTGCAGGTGCTGTTGAAGGGGGCTCAACGTTGTTCGAAGTGCCTTATTTTGGACGCACGGCCTATCTCACTCAGTCTTGGCAACTCTATGCCGAGGCAGCCATGCCAGCTTTGGAACGATTGTACACCATTGCACCTTCTTTCCGTGCGGAAAAATCACGTACACGTCGACATTTGACAGAATTTTGGCATGCTGAAATGGAAGTGGCTTGGGCGAGCAATGATGAGATTATGAGCCATGGTGAAGGCGTCGTGCGTAAGATTGCTTCAACCCTGCTGGAGGAGCAGACTCCTGAACTTGAATCGCTTGGTCGAGACCTTGACTTGGTAGCCAGATACGCTGACAGCCCCTACCCACGTATGCGCTATGACGAGGCTGTTGAAACCCTACAAGGCATGGGCGTTGATGTGGAGTGGGGACAAGATTTGGACTACTCGAAAGAGAAAGTTCTGACCCAAGATTTCGATGTGCCTCATTTCCTCACCCATTATCCAAAGATTGCCAAACCATTCTACCACAGGGTTGATCCGGATGATGAAAAGTATGTGCTTTGCCATGACTTGTTGGCACCTGAAGGCTATGGTGAAATCATTGGTGGTGGAGAACGTACATGGTCTGAGGAAGAAATTCTCAAGCGATTGGACGAAGAAGGCACCCCTCACGAACCCTACCAATTCTACATCGACACGCGATCATACGGTGGTGTACCACACGGAGGCTTTGGCTTGGGTGTGGACCGTGTCTGTTCTTGGTTGACTGGAGCCGACCACATCCGAGAAGTGATTCCATTCCCTCGTGATTCACGACGAGTGACCCCCTGAGGCGAGTTCATGGGTCATGCTGTTGCTCTTGGCAGTGGTCTTGTTGGTCGGTTTGTCATTGAACGATTGCTGGAAGCACACCATACCGTCACCGTCATCGATCTCCATGTGCCTGAAGCATTCCATTCACATCCCAAGGTGACGGTGCTGGAAGGAGATGCTTTGGCCCATATCGCAAACCTTGAGTCAAACCAGATTGTCATCAATATGCTCCCAGGACGCATTGGTGATGCGGTCCGTCCAGAACTGCTGCGCAGACG
>VMHT01075084.1_pt1 | contig 12813 bp, 15 predicted proteins | sample 4693611 | NCBI WGS metagenome assembly VMHT01 (sample SAMN12280063, study PRJNA550983) | marine metagenome | isolation source: seawater sampled from same location over 5 years 0.02-0.2 micron viral filtrate | place: USA: collected off the coast of southern California halfway between the port... ... | reverse complement strand
CCAGTAAACATACCAGCTAGTTTAGACGTACCAAAACCTTGATTACCAAACAGTGATCCACCTAACTTTGTACCACCGCCAAGATAATAACCACCTAATGCTAATAGTGCCATCTTACCTAATGGACTCTTAGCTATTTTCTTAATTCCTTTAAATGCTTTTTTAAATGGTTTTGTAATTTTTTTAACAAGTTTACCTAAGAAGTATCCTTGTCTAAGGTCCGCAATCCCTCCACCAGCAAAGTTAGCTCTTCCACCATTTGCTAATGTAATTGTTGGTGTGCCATAAAAATATTGACCAGCAAAAGCTGGGTTAGTGTAACTTGAAGTACCACTTAGATCAACAAAGTCTGTTGGAATATCTGGAAGTCCTCCGCCGCCACCGCCCGGTGGTGGTGTGCCAGTTCCAGGTTGTGTTTGTTGGCCGCCTCCGCCGCCTCCGCCACCGCCACCGTTTCGTATTATAGGACCTGGTGTAAATTCTCCGTCTACAAACATTTGATCATAAGGTCTGTAAACGTTTTCAAAATCTTTTTGTGATATGTTATCTTGACCTATAACTTCAAATTGTTTTTTACCTCTTGCTAAATTTTTTCCTGTAAGTCCGTAATTACTCATGTCATAATCTACAGCAAAAGGATCCTTCATATTAGGTTCACTAAATGTAGTTTCTCCTACTCTTTCAATTTGATCTAAAAAATCATCATCGTCAGGATTAAGACCCAAATTTAATTTTTTGTTTAGTGATTTTGCTAAAGTCATTCTACGAGATTTAGTTTGGGCTTTTTTTATGTTTTCAAAAAAAGATAGAGTTTGTTTAGTTTCTTCAGCTTCTTTTTCTTTAGCTGCTTTTTCAGCCGCTGCTTTTTCTCTATCTTTTGCAGCTTGAGCATTTACTTGTTGTTGTCTTTGAAAACCTTTTTTTTCTGTAGTATTGTGTCCTGCATAAGGATCAGAACCTGAGGGTGTATCATTACCTAATCTTTGATCAGATTTAGCTTGATCCTCTGTTTTACCTGCATGACCAGCGTGTCCGAATTGAGCCTGTGATCTACCTGGTGACATACCAGATCCTGTTTTATCAGACTTTCCACTTTGATATCCACCTGGTCCTCTATAACCCGGTCTTGATCCATCTGCATTTTCTTTAACGAGTTGCATAACTCCACCATCAGCAGCCATTTGTCTAGGGTCTTCCATCATGCTACCAATACCTTCTTCGTTAGAACTCATCTGTGCTTCCGCTGCAATCTGTTCTAAAAATTGTCTCATGGACATTGGCTCTAATCCTTGTTCAAGCATGTCATCAACATATGCATCGTACTCTTCTTCTAATTCAGCCATTTGCATTTGCTGCATCTCTTGAATTTGTTGTGGTGATTTAGGTCCTTCATTACCTGAGTAGGTAATTTCTGGTGCGCCTGTATCTAGTGATTCTAATCCTGTTTTCATATAATTTTTTACGTTAGTTTAAAAGCAGGATTTTAACCTGGGGTTTCTTACATTACTTGTTTTTGTCAAGTAAATCAAGTCTATGTTGTAACAGTTCTTTTCTGAACTTCTAGAGCAGATAAGACTACGTGTAGCCTATTTGCTGTAGCTGCTGTTACTTTTAATATTTCACTTTCCTCTAATACAAGAGGTGCTGTCAATAGTTCCGTGGTCCCATTAGCAGATATTGATTTTGTCTTAAATAAACTAAATACAGCCGCTGCTGTATCTGTAACGGTTACAGTTATAGTATCTGCATTACCTGAGTCCTCTGACACTAATATAGATTTTATAATAGATGTTGTAGCAGTTGGCACTGTATATAATGTTGTAGCACTTGTTGTAGTTAAATCTACTTTTTTATTTGTAAATGTATTAGCCAAAGAAATATGCCTCCGCTTCCGCTTCTTCTTTTAAATCTTGTTGAAACGTTGTATTTAATTTTTGCACAATACTATCTATATCTCTAACTAAAGATTGTTGTATTTGTTCATCATAATCTTTAGCGGGTTGTGTAAGTGATTGTACAATTCTAGCCATTATCTTCTACCATCCGGTTGTATGTCTAATCTAAATGTACCAAGTTTCCAAAACTGACTTGTACTACTATTAGATACTTTTAAAGATATTGATCTAGCCCTAGCACGTGTATCAATTTTTTGTGTAGAACTATTTACGGTAAATGGACCAAGCGATGAACTAGCTGCTGTATCATTTGGAAAATCTTTTAAATTTAATGTAACAACACTATCACCTGTTTGTGATAAAAAATCTGGTAACACTCTTCTAATTTTCATCATAAACTCACCATCACCTTGTAATCCATTTTGACCTATATCAAAATCTCCTGATTGTATGTTTGCTGTAATAGAATTTGTTGTACCTTCTTTAATTTCATCTAATCCTTTTTCGTGTTCAAAGTATGTAGAAGTTCCGTCTGTACATCCAATAACATGATCTTTGTTTGTAGTTGCTGTTGTATCACTACTATTATATTCTGTTGCGTGTGGTTGACCAAACACTGCAGAATCTTGCCATGCAGATCTTGCTAGAGTACCTGTTGTCCATACAGGTCGCTCTGGTGTTGAGTCTAAATAATTATAAGTAACCATTCTATTAACTGTGCCTGATCCAGAGTTAGGATAGAACCACATAATTTCACCAAACAAATTATTTAATCCTGCATTAATATGTTGTTTAGGAATTGTATTAATATCATCGTAAACATGATCTTCAACTAAACATGGAAGTGATTCTAGTTTACCTGTGTATCTAAAGAAACCATTTTCTGACATCCAATAAGCAGCACCGTCAACTTCAACGCATGCATTTTGTCCTATCAATCCACAGTTAGTACCAACTTGTTGGAATGAAAAAGTAAAAGGTGCACCAACAAATCTCATAATAAATAATGCAGTATCGGTCCAAACATAAATTGCATCTCTACCTCTTATAGCTCCCATAATTTTTGATCCATCTGCAAGTCTTTGTGTACCTGCAGTGTTAGTAGCTGATGGTGCATAAGAAGTTGTTTCGTCAATAGATTCTTGATCAGAAAATCTTATAAACATTTCGTCTTTAGTAGTTTTTGTACCTATAGTTGTTTCTGTTCCAAAAAATATTAAGTGTCTATCTGGTGTTGATACTAAACTAAATGCAGATGCTGTTGGAGCATTTGCTAATATTGTTGCTCTAACTGTATTTGCATTTGTTGCATCAGAATCCCATTCAAATGTTTCTCCACCTGATATAGTTGCAATAAGTTTATTACCAAAATTATCTAATGACCATAGTCCAGGCGCTGTAACAATGTCACCCGATGTTGCAGCATTCCATGCAAAATAATTTGATGCATCTGTAACAACCGCACCACTTGAATGTATAGCTGCTGTTGTACCGGATGCTCCTCTTGTTAACCCAGATAGTGTACCACCACTATTACCTGTGTAAGTAATTAGTTCAGAACCAACTTGCACTGTACCTGATGATGGAAAAGATGTTGAGCTTGCTAAAGTTAAAGATGTGACTGATGCATTTATTCCTGATGACAGTGTTGATGTAAATTGTCCTTGTGCTTGACCACCCCATGATCCAAGGCCCCAACCTGTTGTTGCAACTTCAACTGCTGGTCCAACAGAATAATAATGTTGTACTCTAACTCCGCCAGAAGTGCTTGCTCCTGATCCTGATTCGTTAGATGCCATAGTAACTGTTAGTGTAGTTGTTGTTGGTATACTTGTTACTTGAAATTTTTTGTCTTCAAAGTTAGCAGAATTAAAACCAGAGTTAGTAATAGCTGAAAAATTATCTAATAAAATAATGTCGCCTTTATCTATATTGTGTGCTGATGCAAAAGTTATTGTAACAGTTGATGATCCGTTAGTTGTAGAAAATGCAGAGGTTAAAGTTGTAGTAGATTTAATTGGATGAATGTCATAAAAAATACCACCAGAATAAGCATATAGTATTCTGTTAGTACCTAACGCTGCATACTTAATACCACTAGCATTTACAAAATGGTGTATGGCTGTGTTACGTCCTGTTATATCAACAGAACCTAGTTGTGCCCAACCACCTATTTTTTCAGGTGTACCATATCTAAATCTAACATTGTCACCTTCTATCCATTGGCCTTCGCCACCGGTTGCTGTGACCTGTTTGTTAAAGCCTGGTGCAAATTGAACTTTTTGAAGCATAATTATGCTCCTGGTTTTGTTGGAAATTCTTTTTCGTTTACTTTTTCAACTGTATCTAATCCAGATGGTAAATCTCTTAATGCCTGTCTATAAGTTTTCCAATCATCACTTATAGTTACATCAGAGTTAGCCATCCAATCTGTTTCAGCTAATAATTTATTTCTTTTTAATCTTAACGCTTCTAATCCTCTATCAAGAGCTTTATTATCCCAAGCTGTTTTTCTAGCGTCTAATTCAGCTACCTCTTCTGCTGTGCACTCGGATCTTACTCCATTTATCATTTTATATCTGGCCATTATTTTTTCAATCCATAAAATTCGTAGTTAGTACCATTTGCAAAATCTCCACCATTACCAAAAAACAATATAAATCCAGAGTGTTTTTGTGTTCCATCATTTCTTCTTGCGGCTCCGTGCATCGCTCTAAAATCATCACTTGTATTCGCATTAGTAAGTGACCACATACAAGAAGTCGGAACTAAATTTGATCTTGGAGACATAAAATCAAGCACCATATTAAATCCTTCATTAGAATTACTTCCAGAATGATCATATGTAAGTCGAATTTCACTACCACTAGTACTATTAGTACCATTTCCATTGTCAGCTACTCCACCTATTCTCCATGAATAACCAGCATCTATATTTGCGTTATCGGCATCATTTCTATATCTCATATTCATTTGAATACCATCCCCAGCAGCTTTTCCTCTAAGCCATAATTGATAATGTTCGTAAGTATCATTTACATAAGTAGAATTTATTGTGAATGTAGATGTTGTACTTGTTATATCTCCAGAGGTTAGTAAAGTCATTCCTGCAGAGCCAACATAAGTTTTTAATCGTGAAGCAGCTGTTTTTCTTAATGTACCACCAGCCCCATCGTCAACTAAAAATAGATCAGCATCAGCAATTGCTGCACCAATATCAGTTGCACCAGTAAGTACAGCTGTACTTAATTTAGCAGTTGTAATTTGTGCATCAGCAATGTGTGCTGTATCAACACTACCATCTGTATAATGCTCAGAGTTTACAGCATTATCTGCAAGTTGTGCACCTGTTACAGCATCTGCCCCAAGAGCAGTGGTGTCTACTTCATTTGCTGTTAAGTGTTCAGTTCCTACAACATCATCTGCTATCAAAGCATCTGTTATTGCATCGGCTGTTATACCACCTGTTTTTACTTTTATTATACTCATAATTTATTACTCCTTGGGATTTGAATCCTTTACTGCTTTAATTTTTTTAGCCCACTCCCCTGTAGCATCTACTTTTCCTGCTACTAAATCCTTATACAACAAATCGAGCTGCTCGCCAATATCTCCGTATTCGGTTTTTCTTTTATATCTAAGGTCTCTTAATGCAATTGCTGTATCACCTGCAGAATTATAACTTGCAATTTGATCGTCTGATGGTTTTGCAAGACCATCTACATCCCAAACTGCTATATAATCTCCATTACCATCTGAATTGTTTTGAATCATTACTTTATTTTGTTTAAACAAAACTGTAGCATCCTTAGAGTTTGCCTCTAAATATAATTCTACTTTTTTTGATAAATTTGCCATATATTATATATCCTCTATTAATGTCCTATCAATCTAAATGCACCAAAAACACCACCAGTATTTATTAGGTGATTTGTTCCAGTTGTTACATTAAAAAGTAAATACCCTTCAACATAATCATCATCATCTAAAGTTACTGAACAAGCTAAATATGGTGTTTTTGCATAAGCTAAATAATTATCATATTGGTCAAAATATGCTTTTCTATGAATTGAACCATTTTTATAAATTGCAACTTCAACACTATGAAATTTATCTACTCCTTGTGCGTCAAAAATAAGATTCATATAAACATAATATTTTCCAGCCACGCCAGGAGTAAACCTGTAGGCGGATGTATCATATGCTGAATCCGTATCATAACTCTCTACATTATAAGCAGCTTTAGTATAAGTGTTGTCTGACACACCAGAAACTTGACTATTAAACACAGCTTCAAAAGCTGGTGTATTAGACATATGTTTAAAATCTATTCTTTTTAAAGTACCGTTGTCACTTAATACAAATTCGTCAGTTGTAGCGGGTTCAGCAGTTAATGCTGTAGCACCAGTAATACTAGATACATCAAATCCACCTACATAAGTTTTTACATCCGTAGCAGGAATAGTTTTCATAGCACCACCATCGTTTACTACAAAACCATCAGCGTCTGCTACTGTTATTGAACCACCTACTGATGTTCCGCCATCTAATAAATTTAATTCTGCTGCAGTTGAACTAACTGCTGTGCTTCCTAATGTAAGTCCACCATCTGGTATAACAACACCACTACCTGATAAAGCTGTAAATGTATTTGCTGTAATTCTAAAGTCATCTGCACCTGCAACTTTAATATCTATTTGATCATCTGTGTCTGCTGTAATGCTTGTGTTTGCATTAGCATCTAAAATTAATTCTTGTCCGTTTACATCTAATGTACCTGGTGTAACTAAGTTACCTGATAATTTTGCAGAGGTCACAGTCGAGTCTGAAGGCGTACCCAGGTCGAGAGTATTACCAAGTAAATAAATGAAGTCAATAGAGTCACCTGTCGCCAGGTTGCTTGAAAACGTAATCGTAGATGAAGATATTGTATAGGATGATCCTGGATTCTGTATGACACCATTTAGTGACACAATCATGTGATTAACCGATTCTGGAATTACATTTACAGAACTCACTTGCATAGTATACGCAGCTTGTCCATTGACAACGCTTATCGCGTCGCAAACTTGGTAATTGCCAATCTGGGGTTCTCGTCCAATGTATGCCATAATTTTTTATTCCTTAGGGTATTTATCTTTTGTTACTTTAATTAATTTTTTCCATTCATCTATGCCTTCGTGATAAATTTTATCTAGTTGATCTACAATAGATGGATATTCAGATTCTCTTTTTTCTATATATGCCATTTCTGAAATTTTAGAATTTATTTCAGATATACTTGGTTGGGGTATTGTGTCATCAACCCAATCTGTTATTTCTGAATTATTTTCATCTATACCTTTTGTTGAAAATTTAGCATTGGGTTGTAAAGATAAAATCGCTTTATTAAATTTTATAATGTGTCTCATTATCCAATCTCCAAAAATACTGCTCTATGATTATAAAGATAAATTGTTGTTCCATTATCTTGATTTGAAACAGCAGTGAGTTTTATAACAACATTGTTTGAACTGTCTCTTTGGCAATTACTAATTGTAGATGTAACATAACCATATATTTCATGACTAGCTGATTGCATATTTACATGACCAAATTCTGCATAACTGTCTAGTTCTTTAATTGAATTTCCAGATGAATTAGTTGAGTAAAATCTAAACAATGTTCTTGCATCATTATCACTACCATCATTTGCAGCAGCTACATGGGCTTCTATAATAGCCACTACTTGTGATGAAGTAGATGCTGGAGTAAAACTTAAACCACTTCCAAAAACTGTTTCTCCTTGATTTGATTGAGAGTAATTTGTTGTATCTTGAACATGAGATATTGCAACTGTGCTACCACCAGCATATGTTTTTAATCTTGAAGCTGTTGTTTTTCTGATAGTGCCACCTGCTCCATCGTCCATTAAAAATAAATCTGCGTCTACAATTGCAGCCCCAATGTCTGTTGCTCCCGTAAATACTGCAGTTGCTAGTTTAGCTGTTGTTACTTGTCCATCTGCTATATGAGCCGTGTCTATTGATCCATCTGTGTAATGTTCAGAATTTACTGCGTTGTCTGCTAGTTGATCGCCAGTTACAGCGTCTGCACCTAATGCAGTTGTGTCTACTTCGTTTGCTGTTAAATGTTCTGTGCCGACTACATCATCTGCAATTTTTGCGTCAGTTACTGCGTCTGCATTTATTGCAGCAGTTACTACAGCGTTGTCTGCAATTTTTGCAGAAGTTACTGCATCTGCAGCAATTTTACCTGATGATACAATTCCGTCTGCTAAATCAGAAGCGGTTAGTGCGGCGTTGGTAGGAGTACGTCCAATATAAGCCATCTTACGTTATCTCCATAAGGCTCAATGTACCTGAAAGTTTATCAGCTACTGAGCAATCAACTCTTAGTACGTCTCCAGCTTCTAGAACAACCTTACCACCAGATAAAATCTCAAGTGAGGATCCAGCGGGGATGGTTACGTCTTTTATTAAAAAAGATGTTCCATTCGCAGTGTTGTTTGCAACACTACGGTTTGCAGTGGTGCTAACTAATTCTACTTCTGCAGTTACAGCACTTGAATGAATATTTGTAAGTATTAAACCAAGTACAACTCCAGTAGTCGATCCTGCTATCGTATACATAACGTACGGGGTACCTGCCGATGCGGGTTCTGCTGCAAAAGTTGCTACTTTAAATGTGTTTGCCATTTTTTATCTCCTGTTTTCCTTTTATATATTATCCTAAAGCAATTGCAAGAGCCGTAGGATCTGCTAAATCTGCGTTAGTATAAGTTTTTAATCTTGCAGCTGTGGTTTTTCTATTAGTTCCACCAGCTCCATCGTCTACTATAAATAAATCTGCATCTACTATATCAGCTCCAATATCTGTTCCACCATCAATGTCTAATGAGGCCATAGTTACTGTACCTGTATCTCCAGTACCAATTAAAGTACCTGTTGAAGTGGGTAAAGTTAGTACCGCTGAACTACCTGCTGAGTGTGCAGGTCCTTTTAACTGCACCCCGTGGGAGTTCTGTTCGCAATTAAATTGAATTGTACCTGGGTTTGTATTACCTTTAACAGTTAAATGCCCTGTACCATTTGGTGCTATTTCTACATCAGCATTTGAAGTAGATACAATATCTTGACCATTCATATCAAGATTACCACCTAATTGCGGAGTTGTATCTTCTACCACATTCGATATTGCAGCAGATGTTGCTAATCCTGATACAACAGTTGATCGTGCAACTTTTTTAAGACCACCACCTGAAGTATCTACTGCTAAAAATACATCATCATTAGCAATAGTTGATATTTCAGATAACGATGTTGCTGCTACTGCATTAAAATTAGTACCATCTGCAATCAATAAATGACCTGCAGTATTTGTACCCATAGTAATATCATCACCTGATACTGTAAGATCTCCAGCAACTGTAACGTTTGCACCACTAAATGTTAATGCAGTTGTAGTTCCTGATTTAACAATTAAATTTCCCGAAGAGTTAGTTAGTGATCCAAAAGTAGTACCATCATCTTTTAAAAATATATCTGCACCACCTGCATCTAAAATAATATCACCAGAAGAATCTAGTGTAATATCTGTTCCATCATTTGTAATTGTGTCTAGTGCTATTGATCCAATATTTGTAATGTTAGCATCACTCATATCAAAACTTCCTGTCACATCTAAATTACCATCAACAGATAAATTTCCTGCTGCGGTTACGTTTGCTCCACTAAAAGTTAATGCAGTAGTTGTTCCAGATTTAATTATTAAATTTCCTGATGTGTTTGTTGCACTACCAAAAGTTGTTCCTGCATCTTTAAAAAATACATCTCCACCATCAGCGTCTAAAATAATATCTGTAGTTGCATCTATGGTAAAATTTCCAGCACTAGTTAAAGTTTCTGAAGCAGATGAAGAAATTTCATTTATGTTTGTACCATCCGTGTAAACAAATTTAGTTCCTTTATCTGTTGTTGAAAAAGTAACACCTGTTCCAGACACTGTTTTAAATTGTACAGTGTAAGCACCTGACGTGCCATTAGTTACAATAAATGTTTTTTCAATTGAGTCTGGAATAGTTACAATAGAGTTTCCAGTTATTGTTCCTGTTAATTTTATAACAGCGTTTTGTAATGTTGCTGTAGCAGCACCATCTGTAATATCTAATGCTAATGTGCCACCATTTGTTACTGCTTGTTCTACATAACCAGCTATTGCTGTGTTAACAATAGTTAAATTAGTATTAGTTTTATCTCCCCAAGTACCGGCGTTCTCGCCAGTTGCCATTATTTCTATACCAAGATCTGTAAATGTTGATGCCATAATTTAATTCCTATTGTGGTGGTGACTGTATAGGTATCCTAACAGTACCATCTGTGTAATCATCCCTTCTTCGTCTTCCAATTTGTTCTGCAGCAAATAATTGTACTGCTTCTTTATATTTTCCTTCGTATAATTGTAACATATCCATAGGTCCTTTTAAAAAAGCATAAGCTTCTGCTAAACAACAATATAGCAGACCATTTGGAAAATTCATACTAATATAATTAGTGTCATTATTTTCAAATATAGTTGGAGCTGCATTATAATGTATTTTATATGCAAATGTATCACTTGGTGTTGGTGACACAATTATAGATCCAGAGTTTGATGAGCTTTCTCCAGTTGCTCCTGTATCTAACATTGCGTAGTATTTTGGTGTTCCAGTAGATGTAGTTGCTGAAATATATTCCTCTAAAAATGTTACATCTTTTTTTTCTAAATAAATATTAGCACCAGTGTAGGTAGATCCAGTTGCAGTGTAAACTTGCACTGCTCTAATAAATACTGCTCCCGCTGGTACAGTTACAGTTCCTGTTCCTGCTGTAAAATTACCTGTAGATGTTTTTCTATCTGCATCTAAAGGAACGTCTCTAAAAATTCTATATTGTGCATTTAAAATAATATTTTCTATAACTGAATCTGACAACACAGTAGAGCTAACTTCTGTATAACTTCTTATTTGTGTTTTTAATCCTGATGCGCTTATTCCTGCCATTATGCTGTTAGAGTTGCCGGACCTGCCGAGCAATTCTCTCCTCCTCCTGATGTACTACCACTTGTAGCAGTATCTGTGTCTACAGTAAAGTGGTAGAAATCTGTTGTGTTAGTAATGTTTCCGCTAGAATCTCGTTTACCAACTGTAATAGAATATCCAGCAGCTTTTGCAACGTTTGATCCTGTTATGCCATCAAATGATGCAGGGTTTGCAAATGTGCCTGCAGTAGATGGTGATCCTCTAAATCTTACAGTATCTCCTGTTGATCTTCCGTGTGATTGTTCTGATACATTTATAATACCTGATGAAGCTGCAATAGTTTCAAAAGGATTTGGTTTTAATATTACTGCAACAGAATTTTCTACTCTATCTGGTCTTGCATTCATTAAACCTTCTTGATCTGCAGCATGTATACCTAATTCTAGTTGTGGATGTTTAGCTTCAAATTCCGATTTATGTACAAAAGCACCATTCCATTCTTTAACCATTTCATTATATGGAAATTCAAATCCTGATCTATCTGATATTGCTTTTGCGTATTTTCCTGTTGCCATTATATATTCGGGTAATAATTTTTAGGAGTTATGTATGTGCTAGCAGCAGAACCATCTTCCGATAGTGCTCTTGCTAATTCATCTTCGTAATATAACTTCATTGTTTGTGTTAACTGCGGATTTACTTTTTGACTTAAATAAAAAGCTAATCCTGAAACCATACAAGGTACGAATCTGTATGGAAGATCTGTTGCATCTGTATAAGTAGAATCTACATCTTGTATTCTTTTTAAATAATAAAAATGTAAATCTTTAGATGCGTTAGAAGAATCTGCTGTTGGGTAAACTGTTATTGTAGTTTTATCCACGAACCTTTGAACAAAAAATTGTGCTGGTGTTCCTTTAGATAATTTACTTGATAGTGCAGAATAGGTTGCTCTAGAAATTTTTGTTAGAGAAGAATCTGCTTGTGTTGTTTGAGTTCTATTAGATCTTAAAGTTGCTTCAAGCACATCTGCTACACCGTAAGTATTAGCAGGATTTGTAACAGCACTTGTGCCATCACCTGTTGCTCTAAAAAAATTATATTCTGCTTGTCCTTCAATTAAATCTATATTAGCTTCACCAACTTCCCAATAATGAATACCTCTATTACCCCACTCTTGAAAAAGAATGTTTAATGATCTTCGTGCAGTTTTTAATTGATAACCAGAACTGACTTGTACGCCAATTCTTTCGTATGCTTCTTCAATAATTTCTTCAACAGCAAATGTTTTATCAAAAGTAACTGTGCCTGACGTTGTGTTGGCCATAAGTTACCTCCTAATATAACTTTTTAAATTCTGCTATTACCGTATACATGTTACCAGCATCTGCTGTACCTGGAACTACCAAGTTTACATCACTTTCGTTACTGTTAGCTGATTTGTCAGTTTTTAATCCACCAAATTCTCTAAAGTCCCAATAGCCTGATCCTGTTAAACCTATAACGGGTATGTCACCGTTGTTGTCTTCTTCATCCATACGAACGTAAGAATCTCCACCGTCTCCACCTTGTGATGAATACCACACTCTTTGTAAAACTAAATGTAAGCAAGAAGCACCTTCTGAATTTGATGCCATTGCTGACACGTCTCCAAATACAGTTGTTCCACCTGATCCGTCTGATTGATTTACGTATTTGATAACCACTCTAACATCATTTTCCTGCATGATAGTTGGTCCTGTTACTGTGTCTGCCATAATCCCTCCTTAATTAAGATTACTAGATGGGGCCGAAGCCCCATCATAATTATATGTTACTGATCTGCAAATGCAGGCACGTCTGCGCCTTCTGCTTGACCCCAAATATAGTAGTTAGTAGAATCTTTAGCTAATATATTTA
>VMHT01185091.1_pt1 | contig 12815 bp, 14 predicted proteins | sample 4693611 | NCBI WGS metagenome assembly VMHT01 (sample SAMN12280063, study PRJNA550983) | marine metagenome | isolation source: seawater sampled from same location over 5 years 0.02-0.2 micron viral filtrate | place: USA: collected off the coast of southern California halfway between the port... ... | reverse complement strand
TATTCGTGATATACCTATCACAAGATTTAATGATTTTTTCATAATATTTTTTGCCTTACCATATATGGTAATAAAAATATTATGATATTGAATAATTTATTCACTGGGTACAGTAACAAAATCTTCTTCTTCATCTAGTTCAACATATTTCATTTTCTTCAAATATTCGAATAATAATTCATAATCGATATGATAACTCCATCCATACATATCTCTTTGTTTTTCAATTCCTTGAAAAGGTTTAATTTCTCTACCGAATTTCTGAAATGTTGTTTCAAATTTATAACCTCCATCTTTTAACCATTTGTTATATTTTATAAGAAAATGTTTTGCTCGAATTTCATTGATTAATTCATTACCCATAGATTTATTATGATTATGCTCATAATATAAATCTTGTAGAAAAAGTGAAACAATAGGAATTGTAGCAGATTGAACTTCTTTATAAACTTTTGTTTGTACCCTATCTCGAATAGGATTCCATTGACTAATATCACGATTCATTAACATATCAAAAATATCACGAGATTGTGATTTAAATTTATTTACCATATCATTAAAATAAGTTGTATCATTTGCTTTATCTGCGGAGCATTCGAACATAATAAAACGTCTGTCTGTCATAGAAATTTTAACAGGATTATCATTATTGGAAAAAAAGAAATATCTTCCCATATTTTGAAGAACAACCGAATTCACTCCTTTGGATTCCCATTTTAATTCTTCCGCCGTAATTAAATTTTTAATCTTTTCTGAATTCATAAACATATCTTTACCTTGTGCCTCGTCAAGAATAACCATTATTTTATTTTGATTGAGATTGAATCGACCAATCACATCATCAGGTTCAGCAGTTTGTAATTTATATTTTCGTCCGAGAACTTCATTACAAAAAGATTCGAAAAAAGAATTTTTACCAACGCCTTCAACAGACCGAAACACACACGCAACTCTCGGTAATTCCCCAGTTTTTTGAATCATATGAGCAAGATAATTTAACATATATTCGGTTGCTTCTTCTTCTTTACCACAGAGCAGATTTAAATGAAATGTAAACCAAGAAATATCAGAACCAGTTGCTGTTTTCAGTTCTGCTTCTAGTCCAGTGAATGTATTAAAAACTGTATCAGGACAAATTCTAGGATATGGAAGAAAATCAACACGTTGATAGGTTCGGATATTAATATCATCCAACCATTCATTTACAAATTTTACCTTAGTTTTTCCGCTCATTTTCATAGGAATATTATTATAATGGTCTTTGAAATCTTTATAATTGACTAATTTAAATGAACCTTCTCCAATTTCAAGAATGGATGATGGATTCATAACTTTGGCGTGATACTGTTCAAATTTTTCTGCTTTGTTATTGTATTCGGTATTGAATAATAATTTATTATTATAACTAATAATTTTATTCATTTCTTCCATCTGTTCTTTGTTCGGTTTATCATAGGAAGGTACTTCTAATTCTTCAGGTTTTTCCGTCCAAGTGGTGTTTGCTACACGAATGGTATCCATATTATCTTGTTTGATAGTATACGCATTTTTTTTGTTTTCTTCATCAATATCAAATCCTAACGTCATAGGTTTAATTTCAAATTGAACTCTGTATTTTTCTTTTTCAAAACAATAATCTGAAAGATTTTTTAATAATGTATCAGGTATTTCTTTTTTACGAATTAAAATCCCATCAAAACATAAAGTATCTACTATATATTTATTTCTGTTAAAAAACTGAACTGTACGTTGAATAATATTATTTTCAATATCACCCAACACATAAGACATTGTTGTTGCGATAGGACTATCTTTTCCTTTGATTTTTTTATCTTTAATCATATTGAATAATAGTATATTTTCTTGTTGAAATCGCCCTGATATATTTTTCATTTGTTTTTCAAATGTATCTAACCAATCAGGACATATATTACCTTGTAGACCGTGTTTAATGGCGTAGTCAGATATTTTTCCTAAATATAAAAGTGAAATCATAAGATGTTTCACGGTATCTCTGTCTGTATTAAATTTTTTCACTAATTCTTGTAATCTTATTTCTCTGTTATCTACATAATCTCTAATACAATCACACTCAATATTATGATTGTCGCAATATTGAAGTAGCAACACAAAATGACAATTTGTAATATCAACGTCAATGTGTGTATCTGCTACGAGTGTGTGTCTAATTTTCTTTGAAAAAGTTTGTAATGATAAACCTTTATTCGCAAAAAATCTTCCTAGATTATCTAACTTTTGTTCATATTTCACAACTGCTTCATCTTTATCATTCATCAATGATTGGTATCTGATTAACATAGAACGGTCATCTCTGCGAAGTCCTAAACATTTTATTAATTTTTTTAGGACATCATTTCGAATCACTTCTTTGAGAATCATTATATACTATAATAATATTTTAATTTCTATATTCTTTTCCTAAATATATAAGTTATTAAAAGTATTTGAATATTTATAAAATCAAAAAATAATTTTATAAATATATATGATAATTTAGCAATGTTCATCAATAAGAATATTTCGAAATTCTTTACAAATTTTTCGAAAGTGGTATCGTCTAAGAGATGCTTTATTATAACTTAGTCTGTGTACTGTGCGATAACGTTTATTCGCTTCGTGTTGTCCCATTCTAACATATAGAAAGAGTTGTGTTTAAGTTAATTCTCTAAAGTCATTTATAGAGGGCATATATATAGGTTTGTCTTTGTATTGATAAGCGTTCATATTATCTTTTCTTAGGGGTGAAGGTTTTGTAATAGAACTTAATTTATCTTTTCTGTCTGTAACAAAAATTTGATTCATATTCATATTATTTTTCTTTTTTTTATCTAATTTCATCTTGGTCGTCAGAACCATAGGAATATAATCTTTTTCTTCAAGCACATTGGATTCATCTTTTACTCTTTTCACTTTTTTCACAGTATCAAGTGAAGGATGTTTTTTTGGAAGAGGCATATATTATAGGGTTAGAAGAAAAAAAATCAATAATTTTCTAACTTATTTATATATGAGTCTAATTCAGGTATCTAGTTCCCAAGAAAGACTACAAAATGTTTCTCAAGGAAAACAGACATTCCAGCGAGGTCATTCATTTAGTAATTATTTTAATAATCTTTTAAACATTCCAAAAGATTCAGAAATTGCTGTACATTCAGCACAGTTCAATGTACAAAATCGAACAACCTTTGATTTTAATGGACTCCCTCAGTATGGACAACTTTATAATGTAAGAATGTTATATGGTAGTGACCAAGATGATTATGCTGGAGTAGTTCCTCCTTTATTTCCAACGCATTTCCCACTAATAAATTATATTCCGTCTAAAAAATATTCTGAGATTGACTCAGTAGCAGATGATATTGTAAAACTTTTAAATCTAACAAGTACTCCAGCACTACAAGGAGCATTCACGAATCAAATAACAATGACCGCATTAAATAAAAAACAAGTTGATTTAAAAGTTACCTTAAATGCTGGAAATGTTGTTGGTGAAGCAATCAACCCTGATACATTTTCAGGTGATGTAGGTCTTACATTAGATAGTTATTCTGTAGAAAAAACTTCAGCAGGTGAAGTTGGATTTGAAAAAATATTTACCACGAAATCAAATGGTATTCATAACATTGGAGAAATACTTTTTGACAATATACAAGCACCTGTTGATAAGTTTGGAGGATTACCATATCCTAATAGAAGAAATGCTCATAATATGGTACTCGGAGTGAAAAGATTCGGAGCATATGACAGTGTAGACCCAATGGGTAATTTTCAAGACTCAGCACAACCACAAGCACAGGCATTTCGTTCGATGAGATTTGTAGACAGAAAGAAAGTCATCGGTGAATATATGTTTGTAGTAACAACAAAAGGTGAAACTTTACTTCCAGTCATTCACATTGTAAAATATGAAGTAAATATAATAGGAAATCCAGTCCCAGTTATGATTGCTACTGGTGATATTGCTACTATGAATGAACAATATAATGTTCCATACGCACCTCTACTTGACCCTCAAAGTGATGAATACGCAGCGATTACTGGTTTGACACCAAACCAAGTTATTGCTCCGTATGGTACTGCTTCACCTAGACTAAAAATAAAATTTCTAGGAAATAAAGTATCATTTACTATACAAGGAATCGGTGCTGGGGCGGTAGACGTTCCAATTCAATCTTCTCAAATTCGAGGCGGTACTCTAGCAGATGTTGTAGGACCTTTACAAGATATTGTATTTCCACTTCAACCTTATGGAATGCTTACAGGTACAGGTGATAGAATGGATGTTGATTTTACTCCAATTAAATCAAATGGGCAAAAAGCAATTGCTTATTATGGAAATACTTACAATGATTACACAAAATATGTTTTTTATAATAATTTAATACCTAGTTCTGTTTATAATTTAAACGCAGATGTAAGAAGTCCTGTCAATTATTTTGCTCTTGTAGGAAATGAATATGTCATTAATCCTGAGAATGCTAATATTAAATACGATACTATTGATGGTGATTATTTAACCAATGGAGCAGATGACCGTTCAGGAACACTAGTTATAGGAATAGGACAAAATGTAAGTACTGATATGGTTGTACAAAGTCCCAATTTAGGGGTAGTGAATCCTAATGTAAAAGAAATGTTAGGAACACTAAACAGTGCTATTGTATTTACACAAGATGAAGAAGAAGGAAAACTAAAAGGAAATTTTATTTCTAATCTAGCAGATACTGTTTCGCCATTCCTCAAAGGTATTTATGTTCGTCTTAAAAATCTTCCGAATCGTTCAACTTTTGGTTCTCTGAATACAGCAGATACTGATAAACTTATTAGTGTAATTACTAAATATGATTATACTGAAAATCAAGAAGGAAAACAATACCCAGTTTATAATTTTTCAGAAAATGAAAAACTTTATGTTGCTCTAAACAATCCAGCAGAAATTCAAGTCAATAAATTGGATTTTGAATTAGTTGATAAATTTGGTCGTCCAGTCACAGATGTAGATGAAACCACACTTGTTTTACATTTACGTCCTCGCCGAGTATAAATAAATCTATAGGAAAAAAATATTCATATATGTTATAATGAAGAAGAAGAAAACTAAAAAGAAGAAATATATAAAAAAAAATATTAGTGTATATATATGAATAAGTTTCCGAAAATTCCTGAAATAAAAGAGGAAGTACCTGTTGAACCTGAAAGTGAAGAAGAAGAAGTAGTAGAGGAAAAGGTACAAAAACCTGCGAATGAAATTTTTAGAATGGATGAAGATGAAGACAGTAGTGATGAAGAACCTGAACATCCTCCTCCACCTATTCCAATTAAGAAAGAACCTGTAAAAAAAGAACGTTCAAAAAAACAATTAGAACATTTAGAAAAGATTCGTGTGAAAGCGATGGAAACTAGAAAAGCAAAAGCAAAAATTAAAGCGGCAGAAAAAAAATTGAAAGAAGATGAAAAAAAACGAATCCGTCAAGAAAAACAAAATATAAAACATCTCAAAGAAAAAGAAAGTAGTGAACGTGCTGATTTAATTTTAAAAGCATCTGTCCCTGAACAAAAAATATCTCTGAATGATATTGAAACGATTGTTGATAATTCATTATTAAAACATACTAACGCTAGAAAAGCAGAACTAGAAGAAAGAGAAAGACAATTAAAATTACAACAAGATGAATTAGATAAAAAATTATTATTACGTGGTCTTCTTAAAAAACCAAAAACAAAATACTATTAAAATAATTATGTAAATATTATATTGTTGTATAATATATGCCGAAGAAATCAAAAAAAAAAGACCCCACTCTACCAGTGGTACTTCCAATTATTGAAGATGAAGCGGATAAAGAATTAAATGATTCATTACATCCGAATCTACCAAAAGCACCATCAGTTCTGTGTGTGTACGCAAGTTTTCGTTCAGGAAAAACCGTCCTTGTTAATAATTTTATATTAAATCCTAACTTTCTTCGTGGTAAATTAGACCAAATCTATTATTATAGTCCAACCATTCGTAATGACCCTAGTGGAAAGTATTTAACAGATGAGGAAGGTGTCCAAATCATAGATGAATATAGTGAAGACCATCTTAATGCTTTATTAGATTTTCAGATGGAAAGCAAAGCAATGGGTGAAGCAGACAAGATTGCTGTTATATTTGATGATGCGATTCAATATTTATCATCTAGAAAATCGAGTGGTAATCATTTAGCAACAAAATTTAGACATTATAATATCAAATACTTATTTTATGTATCACAAAGTTTTAGAGCGTTAGATACAAAAGTACGAGCAAATTGTAAAGGTGTTATTATTATGAAAATCAGTAATCTCAAAGAATTACAAAAGATTGATGAAGAATATGGTGGTCTACTAGGTGGAAGATTTTTTGATTTATATAATTATTGTCTGAATGACCAACCCTACTCATTTATGTATATCAATATTGATGCGAATCCAGTACAAGCATTTTTACGATTTGAACGACAGATTTTTCCTTCTCCTGAATTCCCTCCATCTGCTAAATACGCACATATGTTTTCCAACGTTGAAGAAAAAACAGAAGAAAAAATATAACATAATAGTATATGGAATATTCGAATTTTCAGTCGTTAAAAGCACAAAGTACACGAGGTGTTGATTATGCGACAGCACTTGGAGCAACATCTACATCTGCCTTATCTGCGGTATCATCCGCAGGTGATATGTTAAAAGAAGCAGGAAGCACAGCGGACACTCAACTTACAAACGCTATAAAATTAACAGGAATTGAATCGAGTGCGGCGGTTCAAAAAATACAAAATCATATATCCAATCTTGAAACTCACAAAGAAGCGTTCCAAACAGGAGCAGAACTTGCTGGTGGAGTTGAACTAGGTATCAAAGCAGCACAAAAAGTTGTATCCAAAGGAGCAAGTCAAGCAGCAGGAGAAGCAGCATCTGAATCAGCAGAACTAGCACAAGTAGGAGAAGAAGCAGGTACTGAAATGGTTGACGTAGCAGCAACTACAGGTGCTGAAGTAGCAGAAGGAGCAGCAACAGCAGCAGCAGAAGGTATCGGCGAAGCAGCAGCAGAAGGAGCAGCAGTAGGTATTGGAGAAACAGCGGCAGCAGCAGGTTTTGCGGCGGCAGAAAGTGTAGCAGCAGCATCGGTTGTTCTCGAACCATTAGCAATTGCTGGAGGAGCGGTAATGCTTGGGTTATCTATTGCTGATAGTGTCAAAGCATCTGCTCGTGAGAAAAAAGAAGCGAAGAAAGAAAAAAAAGAAACAAAAGTTGCTGAACAACAAGCAGCAGCAGCAGATGAATCGGCAAAACGGTCTGCTCAATCGTCCTATGATACACAAGTCGCCGCTATTCAAGCAAAGAGTGATACACTTCGTACTGGTATCTTATCCAACGCTCACTTAGGTTTAACAGGGGGTCACGTCAGTCTGCGGAATCGATAGGAATACACTTTATTTTTAATGATTTTATATATTCAAACCTATGGGTATATAAAATCATTTCAAAACTCTCTTTCATAATTACTCTTTCAAACTAAGTAAAATAAAGTGTATTCCTATAATATATAATTTATTCCTATTATAATAAAACATAATCTTGTTGTTTATATATACATTTATTTAATAAATCTTCATTTTTTTCAGTACAAAAACAAATCATTATCCATTTCCAGTTGTACTCAGGATTAAATTTTTTATGTAATTTCGTATCCTGTATTCTAATACCAGCAATAATAGAATTGATGCGTGAAACAACATTACTAGAAAATCCAATGTATCTTTGACATAAGATATCATTGTATATCATATAATAACCTTTTAATTTTTTATTTTCTCTTAAAGTTTTTGATTTTTCAGGATTATAATTTTGTTTAATTTTTTGTTTATTTTGTTCATACCAATTTTTCTGATATTCTTTTTGTTTTTCTTTTACTTCTTCTTCATTATAAATTCTAGGGCGACCTTTCATATATATACTATATAATATATTTTTATTAAACTAGTAATAATGGGTGTTTAGGTTTACCTGTGTGTCTATCAAGATACATTTCATACGCTTCTTCTAATGATAAACCAAAATTGACTGCTTGACCCATATACAAACGAACTGCTATGGATAATCCATATAATTGAACATAATCATCTAATAATCTAATTCTATCATCTGTATCAGGAATATATAAATACTTAATAATTCTATCACGATATAATCCAATTTCATATTGTATGGTTTCTGCTATTGTAAAAGTACCAAATTTTGTTGTATGTCCTACACTATAATAATCATTTGATATTTCAGTAGGTGTTCTTGAAAATGGTTTTACGGTAAATCCAGCAACTTCACGAATATATATTCTTGTAATTGTTTTATCATTGTGTGCTGGGTATCCAAGAGCATTAATATCTGCTACATCTAAATCTTTAATAGGGGTTGTATGTCCAACAGGTAAAGGTGAAACACCGCCTGTATTAAATTGTAATACTTGTAGACCATTCGCAGTTATAGAATTACTTGTAAGTGTATTTCCTAAAGTAGAATGAGAAAATTGAACAACAAATGTTCCTGAACTTTTACAATAAAATGTCATATTATACACATTTGCTAATGAACGATTTTCTCTCATATCTAACACAACATTGGTATTAAAAGCAATACCATTGACTCCTGATTCAAGAATATTATCATTCAATTTAATGTTAGGAATATTACCTGAATTCATTATATTTTGGGCGTGTAGTTGTCCTTGTACTCTCTCAAATAATTGTATTTCATCGAATTGTATTTCACCAGTCGGTATAATGGTAACAGTATCATAAATTAAATCAGAATTTTCTGCCTGAGATAACGAAGGCGAATATTGTGGAAGAGAAAAAGAATTGACAAATCCTTGAATACGACTAAGGTATCCAGCGTGTTCTGTTTCTAACGATGTAATATTATTTGAAGCAGCAGTAATAAGATTAATTGTATTATTATTATTTACATTTGCTAACATCGTAGCGTAAGTAGCAGAATATAAATATTCAGGGTCGCCATTCGAAGTGATATAATTAGTATCGGTACTTATGTTATTGGTAAGAGTAGCAGTTGCTGCTTGAACGTTAATTAAATGAAAATCCCACACTGCTTTTAAATCCAACGCTTGATTGAATGTAGTGGGTACAAGTATCTCCATCGATTCCCACGAATCAGTTTGTGATTGATTTTCTAATGCTACACCTTGATTTAATATAGCAGACCTTTCATCATTAATACGAGTTTCACGAGTTTGATAATCATTCCATAAAGTTGTAGCAGCATTTGCTTCTGTTTCATTCCACCCAAGAACACCAATTTCATATAGACGACCATCAAAACCACTTGTGAAATAACCATTTTCAGCATTTCCTGATATTCTAAATTCTGTATAAGCAGTCGTCGTAGCAGGTATGGAAAGTTCTAATAATCGTGTATTATTTATACCAGTCCCTGTTTGATTCGCAGCATCTGAAGCACTTGTATATACTGTCATTTGAGGATTTCCTGAATTGGTGTAAGCAGTACATTTCGCAACAATACCATTTTTTACATTATTTTTCTGCCAAGTTCTAGCAGTATGGGTTCTCCAATTACCATTTGTCTGACTATCGAAATCATTACCAACAAATAATTTTATCACTGAAAAGGTACTGCTACCTACTGCTTTTCCTTCTAAAGAAAATGAAAATAATCCTCCTTTAAATGACCCTACTGCTGCTATACTTGGATTTAAACACCCACCCCAAAGTAAGGATTTAGGTATTATATTTTTAGTTTTTGATTTTAATGTAAGACTAACATTTGTACTATCTAATTTAAAATAAGAATCTGAAGTATTAAAATTAGCGTCTGCTGTAGCAGGATTAAATCTATTAAAAGCGTACCAACCTGTATTGCTATTCGAAGCAACAACATCATAATCTGTACTTGTATATCCTGATAAAGGTATCTCAGGAAAAATTGTTAAAGACATATAATTTATATTGATATTTTAATGAATATAAATTATTCTAAGAATTGTGTAAAGATTAGTCATAATTGCTCTTCTAAATCACTCTGTGGTAGGGGTGATTCAATCGTCGAACTTGAACCACCGCTACTACTAGACCCATTAGAATTCTTTTTTTCAGGGGGTTTCTTATCTTTTTTATCTTTTTTAGCAGGTTTAGGTAATTCCATAAATTTATCTTTTATTGAACCTGATAATAAATTTGATTTTTCCATCAATGTCATATATTGAGCGTATGTTTTTTCAAGATAAACAGAACCTTCTTGTTGGCGACGAGAACGTTCTAACATTCTAGTTTTTCTTATATTCACAGCAAGAGCATAAAATAACTTACTACATTCATTTTCTTTTTCCATCGTGTCTGTTATGCGTAAAAACAATTCTATGGAATTCAATATACTCACAACAAGAGCAAGTCCACAAGTCAAGGCACTAATATGATTTTGATGTAAATATGCGGTTAATCCGACGGAGGAAACACTACCAATTGAAGAAAGAAGAATGGTTGGTATGCGAAAGTATTTGACAACTTTCTTATAAAAAAAATACGATTCTTTATGTTTTTTGCTCATTATAACCGCATTTTCACGAAGATTATCCAGCACGGTTTCAATGTCGGAACTCCATTTTTCTGCCATATATTAATGATACATTTTAATTTGATTATATAATTCAATGAAATTCAAATACTTATTTTGATTACTTATGTAATCGTAAACAACAAAATAATTTTCCAATTCCATTGAATTATATTAAGATTTAAACCTCAACTTTTAATTCAGATTTCTTTGCTTTTTTAGTAGCAGGTTTTTTCTCAGGCGATGGACTTTTGTCCTTTTTAGTTTTCTTTACTTTTTTTACAGGTTCTTCTACAAGTACTTCTACAGGTACTTCAACAGGTTCTTCGGATACTTTTACCTTTTTTACTTTTTTCGCTTTTTTAGGCGATTCAGGAGCAGGTTCAGGAGCAGCAACAGGTTCAGGAGCAGGAGCAGGGGCAGGGGCAGGAGCAGGAAGACCACCTGATGCTTCAATCATTTTAAGAAGAGTTTCTTTGTTAGCAGACGAGTAATTTTTTACCCCACGAGTACGGAGAATGTCCTTCATAGCAGAGTTTTTCATATTCATTATAATATTACTAAAGATAATTTTTTAATATAATTCTTTAGAGTATTTATAAAGTATTTATCTATCATTTATAAATGGGTCAAAACTTCCACGCTTAACAGTTATCTTATGTTTTTCAATCTTTGTTTTATTGTATTTTTGTTTTTGATATTCAAGTATTTCACTTTTGTTTTCCTTATAATATAAACTAGAATATTTTTTTTTACAGAATTTTAAATTTTTACAAAATTCACAATCAATATCACACATTATATATATATTATATTATATTTTAATCTTTTGGTTTATAGAAATTATTACCTGCTTTTATATATTTGTTTCGTTGAAGAGTACTAAGTTTAATAGAAATTCTATTAAATTTTCCTATATACTTCCATAAGTATAATTCAAACTTTTCTTCAGGAATATTATTCTTTACCATTTCTTCTTTTACAGCAATTTCATAAAGATATTTATAATGTTTAGGACTATGTAAATGGTCAGGATTCGCCATTCGAATACCACAAGGGCATTTATCAGCACAATATTTATTGCGTTGGTATTCTTTTTTCTTATCTTTAATTTTTTGGTAATATCTTGCTTGAGCGTCGGCGTTATAAGTATCGATTTTAGGAAGAGGAACACCATCATCATCAACTGTTTCTTTTTCTTTTAGTACAAGTTTGTATTGTTTCTTTGGTGCTTCCATTGTTGAGATAGGAATATCATTTGTTTTGATTTCATTTTTTTTTTTAATTGGTTCTGTTGTTGAGATTTTATTTACAACTTTTAACTTGTACTTCTTATTTTGTTCCATTGTTGAGATAGGAATATCAGAATCATTGATATCAATTTTTATTTTAATTGAATCGCTGGTCGGAATAATTGAACTCATCATTCCTATTATACTTTATATACGTTAGTGTGTTTAAGTTAGTTTATATATACTTTATAAGTTATTGAATAAAAAAATTGAGAAAAAAATTTATTCAAATACTTATCATAAAAAATTGAAATAAGTATTTGAATAAAATGGGACAAAAAAATTGAATAAAAAATTTAAATGATAAATATATATTTTATTTTTTACTTTTTTTTTCTTTTTTTATTTTTCTTTCTCTAATTTTTTTACAAGTTTCTTCTCGACAAGCAACACAATTTACTAATAATCTAGCAGGATATTTACTTTTGAAAAATTCTCCTGATGGTTTTTCAAGTTTACAACCTTTACATATATGAGTTGTTATTTTATTTTTTACTCTATCAAATTCTTCTCGTCGTGCTTTTGCCTCTTTTTCATAATATCTGTTTCTCATTATGTTCTTACTGTCTATTGTTACAAATTTTAAAAAGTCATCATTAGCATATACGTGTTTATTGTTCTCATCATATCTCCGACAATGATGAGAATCATACTTGTCATACTTTTTCATAAGTTTATTCCAAAGTTCATCATCATCAAATGGGTTCATTGTTGAGATAGGAATATCATTTGATTTGATTTCAATTATTTTTTTTTTCATTGAATCTGTTGTCGGAATAATTGAAGTCATCATTCCTATTATACTATATATACGTTAGTCTTTTTAAGATAGTTTAATATACACTTTATAAGTTATCAAAAAAATTGACAAAAAAATTTATTCAAATACTTGCG
>VMHT01216702.1_pt1 | contig 12816 bp, 13 predicted proteins | sample 4693611 | NCBI WGS metagenome assembly VMHT01 (sample SAMN12280063, study PRJNA550983) | marine metagenome | isolation source: seawater sampled from same location over 5 years 0.02-0.2 micron viral filtrate | place: USA: collected off the coast of southern California halfway between the port... ... | reverse complement strand
GTGGTTTTCATTTTCATCTTTTCTTGTTTAGTATCATCAAAAGCAAGTCTTGAACCCGCCATCTTGCCTTTTCTTGCCATTCCTTTATCAGTTCCTTTCGCCATTTATAACATACTATTATATTTTATTTTTTGTCTGTTTCATCAAAAACTAACTTATTAAAATTACGATAATATTGAGGTCCGTCATTATGTGTTAAATTCATTATGAGTTTATCGTATTTCCGTTTAAAACAATATCTTAATATTTCCATACCCTTCTGTTTCTCTAAACCTATATATTCCTCAATAATACTATCCAACTCTTTTTTATTCCTTGGTTGATTACAGAGAACAATATCACTCGCATTCTTTCTTAGAGCAAGAGGAACAGCATTTAGATATTGAGTTAATATAATTACAGATAATCGCTTATGCCTACTATTAAGAACCATATGCCTCAACAGAGATTGTATAGCATTATTTTTTAATGCCTGTGTTTGGTCGTCTATGATTAATAAGTTATTCTCCTTATCTCCGTCGCTGTCGCTGTCCCGCCCGTCAATCTCCTCATCTATCTCGCCAAGGACATCATATGTTAAATCATCGTGGATATGATTTTCTTTCAAATGCTTAAAAGGGTTCTTCTTCAAACTTGCTCTACTAGTAGGAGGCATAACTAAATAAATATTATCAAAACATTTCCGCCATACTTTATTACTGGTTAAACTACTGATTAAAAAACTTGTCTTGCCTGAACCCATCGTCCCTGCGACAATCATAAAGAAACCATTTCTATTAGGATAAGGCGTTATATCTCTTTTTGTTAAACAATCGTCGCATTTGAATTTAGGCACTTTCAATTCTATATTATTGTTTTTAATCTCCGTAATCTTCATATTAATATAATAAGAGATAATTATATCTTATATAAGATATATAATGAAAGACGATTGGATACAGACAGCATTAGACCCAAAGAATGAAGGAAAATTTAGCGACAAAGCAAAGCGAGCAAAGATGACAACATTAGCATTTGCTAAAAAGGTAATTAAAAAATATAAAGGGGTGAAAGGCAACACGGCGGCACAAACAAGATTATTGCGTCAGGCAGTTTTTGCAAAAACTTTAATTGAGAAAAATAAAAATAAATAAAATTAACTTGCGTTTAGTTTTATGACATTTTTATATTCATATAATATATAATGACTATTGGAATATACAATATTATTCATAAAGACAATCCTGGAAAATGCTATATCGGTTCTTCTAAAAAATGCGAGCGTAGATTTACTAAGCATAAATATTGTATAAAAAATAACATTAAAAACTTTAAAGTGTATGAGGAAATAAGAGCAGATGGTATTGAAAATTACCTATTTGAGATTATTGAGGAAGTAAAAGACTACGACGAAATGCTTTTAAAAGAAAAAGAGCAACACTATATTTCAACTCTTAATCCTTCTTTAAATATGAGAAATGCTTACCTGACAGAAGATGAAAAATATGAAGCAAGTAGAATATTATGGACAAATAGAAACAAAGTATCTATGGAATGTGAATGTGGTCGCAAAGTATTAAAAACACATATAGCAAGGCACAAGCGAACCAAGAGGCATAAGAATTTAATGATTAATAAAAAAGTTGGAGAATTAATCGATCTTGTTGGGAGCGATGATGACCTTAATCCGCTTTTAGGGTATATAAAATAGATTTTAAAAACCGAAGGTATGCTTCGCAAAAAATCTATGGCAAAAATTATAATTAATAATATTTATCTATATTATGACATTAACTTCCTTCAATATTATAGAATTATCGACTTTCTGCGTGAGCGTGCTAGGCGGAATTGCTATGCTTTTAGCACAAACTCAAAAATCAAAATGTAGAAATCTCAAATGCTGTTGTGGATTAATCGTGTGTGATAGAGTTGTTGTTGAGGACAATGAAGAACAAGTGTTAGAAGATAATACAGAAGATTTAGAGAGTGGTGAATTAGATGTGGAGAGAAAAAAAGAAAATAAAGTAGAATTGCCAAAAGTAGAATTGCCAAAAGTTAATATCGTTGTTAAAAAGTAGATTTTTTATATTTGCTTATAATATAATGTCAAGTGTCGGTGGATTAAACAATGGTCTAACAGCAGGAATGTCTTATGGAGTTGCAAATGGTATGAATGGCGTAGTTAATTTATACAATAGAAAAGTGGGAAGTGTAGCACCTAATGCGACTTTCACCACCCCGTATTTCGAGGGCAGGGATTATACCCGTAAGGAAATAGGTCAAGCGGCATATCAGCGTAATACTTATTCAATGCCTGGTGTTTCAAGCACAGGGTCTGCGATGCGTGGCGGAAACCAGCAAACAGGTTGGGCGTTGCGTATGTAAGAACATCAAGCGTAAAATAATCCCATATAAAATGAAAATTATCTATAAAATCTATCATTATTTATACTAATAGATTTTATATATAGTGTTCCATTATAAAATCTATATTTTTTTTAAACTATAAATTTTATTTCGTAATACAAATCTATACACCGAGGACAAATTCTCTTAATCTTATTAGGTATATCAACCTATATATTGACGAATTTGTCCTCGCCGTATATAAAATATATAACAAAAAGGACAAATTCCACAAAATAACATTAGTGAGATTTGAAAGATTAGTCGCTTATCACTTATCGTTATATATATTGACGAATTTGTCCCTTATCCAAGGATTGCTTTGCTTATAACACGACAAAATAAAATAAAATTAATGGTTTTCTAAAATACCACAGAACATTAGGAATATAATATATTAATTCAATCATTATATTATGTATAGATTTTATCCAAGGATTGCTTTGCTTATGCGATAAATATCTGTGGTTGGCGTGGAACATCTATATAATGCCCGTTATAACCACCATCGTCATCATCACTTGAACTGCCTAACTCATCATCGTATATAACTTTTGGTGCTGGTTTTTTTGGTTTTGCTTTTGGTTTCTTGCGTCGCTTAACAACGGCGATGACTTCCTCATCGCTGCTTTCACTTTCGCTTGTTGAAGCATATACAACTTTCTTTTTCGCAGCACGCTTAGGTTGTTTCTTTGTCGCTTTTGTCTTCTTCTTAACAATAGTCTCCTCCACGTCCCCATCGCTTTCTATAATATCAGGTTTTTTCTTTGCCGCTTTTCTTGCGGCACAATTCTTCGCTCGTGTAATCCTTGCTTTTTCAAAAGCGGCAACCTGTGCGGCAGATCGGGTTTTTTTAGTCTTTTTAGGTTTGAGTGCTACTTCCTCACATTTCGCCTCGTCGTCTTGATGCTCTTCATCAAATTTGTCTAAATCATCATCAAAGTTTGAATTTACTTGTTCTACAATTTTATTCTCGTCTTCCATTTTATACTTTATGTAAAGAAAATAAAATTAAGTAAAAAATAAGTAAAAAATCATAAAAATAAAATATATACATTATATATAATGTTTGCAGAAGTGCCTGAAAAGATAAAAAGTAATGGTGATTGGGGAGATATGCCTAAACAATTTCCAGAATTTGACGATAATATTGAAATGCCTACTAAAAGAACCTGGCAGGAAAGGAATATGGATTTAGCAGAAAAAATGAGGGATTGGCGAAGTGATAGGATTGGTGGATTAAAAAAAGCAGAAATATTTTATAATGGTTTATCCCCTGTTGATTTCCTTAGAGCATTTCACGATAAACACGAATTCGCAGAGGACGTTGATGAATTACTTGAATTAGATGCCGAAGAAGACACGAGTAAATTATTTTATACAAAAATGGGATTACACCAAGACCATATTAATAATGTATTTACTGATGCAGAATTAGAAAACTTATGTTATGAGCGTGGTGGCAGTAAGAGATGGTATGCTGATAGATTGGCGAAAAAACTCGATTGTAATGGGCAGTCAATCCCAGTAGAAATATTAGATGCTATTCAGGAAACTAATCTCCAAATGTCATTAGGACGTAGCAGTTTTAGAAATTATATGCGTCGTATAAATAAAGAAAACAAAGCGCAGAAATTAGTAGTAATGAGTAAAAACACAAAGAAAAAGAGTAAAAAGAAAAATGGAATGCTTGTAGTAAAAAGACCTGTTGATAAAGATGGAAAATTTACTCTTAAATTTGAGTAATATAGATAATATACACCGAGGACAAATCCTTAATAACTCACTAAGTATATATTGAAGCATTTGTCCTTCGTAATATATTTTATATACACCGAGGACAAATTCGCCAAAATAGGTCTATAGTATAGTTATAGATTAATAGAATTTGTCCTCGTGATTTAGAGTATATATTACGATACTTAATAGTTTTATGCCTCTTTACATTATTATTCATATTAACCGCTATAATAATAATGTAAAAAATATAAGAGTATAGTATAGATGTCGCAATTAATAAATAGTAAATACGACAGCATTCAAATACATTTAAGGAGTGATGACCCCGATTTAGATACAGATGATACGGAGAGTAGTGTCAAATTTACTTTTCAGCGTGTTATAACTATACCACCACAAACAAAAGCATTAATTTCTGTTATGAATTGTCAAATACCAAATACTTTTTACAACATAACGGCAAATTTAAGAATGACGATGTATATAGAACTTGCTATTCCCGCTGGTCCAGGATTTTATCCAGTTATAAATCCAACAACCATAGATATTAGGAAAGGCAAATATACTGCTTGTAGTTTTGCTCAAAGAATACAAGAGCAAACCAGAGACGCATTGCCTGCTGATGTTCCCGTTGCCCCTGACGAATATCCTGACTGGAAATGTGCCATTAGCGACGACGAGAGTAGAGGTAAATGGAAAGTAATCAATGAAAATAAAAACGCTTGGCGTATAACAGATATATTACACGAAGTAGATGGTGCTTTTGTGAATTGTCCACTAAGAGACCCAAATTATATAGAAATAGTGCGATTTTTCGGTTGTGTGAATGGACCAATTTCCACAGGGGGAGTATTTGCCCCTTTTGTATTTAATAGTTATGTAGGCAATTATCAAAATCTAATTACACAGCACTCTTTGGCGTGGGGAACTGACCCATCAACATATTATAGTCCTGAAATTCCTGATTTTACAGGGCATCATAATTTATATATAGGGACGCAGTTAATTACAAATAGTGTAGATAGTTTAGTGGGAGGTTTAGAGAATGTAATAGCAAAAATTCCTGTATCTGCACCATTCGGCAATATGATACAATATAACGGCGAAAGCAGAGGTGGAACATTATTAGAAGATCAGTTTTTGAGCGAAATACAATTAGATATTCAGGACCATAATAATAATATAATTGATTTGAATGGAGTTCGGTGGAACATAACATTATTATTAGAATTTATAGATATTAAGCAAATAGAGAAAATTAATCCTCAACATAAATCAAAAGAATTAATTAGAGCAACTATTCCATTAGCACAACAGAATAAAGCGAGGGCAGCGAACAGGAATAGAGAAATGGCGATAAAACATAGGATTAAGAGATATTTTGATGAATTAACAACTAAGAAAAAAGTCAAAAGTGAAATTATGAACCATAGTATAGGAAAAGTGCCGATATTACAAGGATTAACTGGGGTTGTGAGCGGAGGCAATCCCCCAAAAGATTTAGCACCCGTTAAAATGGTTCAGGGGGTAGATATACCGATGGCACAACCCCTACCCTAAATTTTTATAATAATTTTTATATAAATAAATATTATATAATGTTTGGTTCTCTACTAAGACTTGGCGGAAAACTATTAGGCGGTATGCGTATAGGAAGCAAATTTGTTTCCAGGGCGGGAAAACTCGGCACTAAGGTTGCCGCTGCGGGAACGAAGGCAATAAATATGGCAACTGGGTTGCCTATTGTGGGACACGCCATAGGGCAGTCGCCTATTGTCCAGGGACTTCGTGGCGTTGTGGGAGGTTTAGAGAATGTCAGTAAGGCAACAACGGCGGCGGGCGATGTTCTTGAAAAAGGGGCATCGGCACTCGGTGCTGGTGGCGGCGGGGCATCGGGTCCAGCATTAGCAGCGGCGGCGATGGCAGGTAAAAAAGCGTATGGAGATTTTCAGGCGGGTAAAAAACAGATGCGACAGGCAAAGAAATCTACGAAGATCGGGTATATGATGGAAAAAGCAAAACTAAAAAGTCTGTTTCACAAAAGTCGTGGTCCAGCGGAAGGCACTCGTCATTTCTAATTAAATTTAAGGAAAAAAAATATTATCATATAGTATATTAATGAATACCACTTTCTCAATTACAAATAAGAATAAGCGGGTTGCTCATATATGGTTGACATCGCAACTTGGAGAGCAACATACAGCAAATATTGTAGAAAGTCCAGCAAGCGACCAAGAATATCAGTTTAATTTACCCGAAGTGGAAATGCCAAAATATTCAAAATACACTCTTAAAGTAAATAAGTTTTGTCTGTTGCCTAATTATCTTTATGACCCTGCGGCATCGACCTATGGTTTAGAACCTCTTCCTGCAAACGCATCGCCTTTAATGTGTCAAAACGGAACAGATGATATTCCCGCTGGTGTAAATATTCAATCGTTCGGTTGCTTTGTAGAAATGACTGGCGACCCTTTTGAACTAAATTATGTTCCTAATGGGGAAGCAGTCGCTCTTGGATTAGGTGCTGAACCATCGAGCAGAGGGGCAGATATAGCAGGAAGAGTAATTTGCGGATTTGATGCTACTGCTGTTTCAAATGGACTATGTGCTTTAACTACTTATGAAAATCCAAAAATTGTGGTGAATAACAGCATATTAGGACATAACCAAGTTCGCATTAGAATAGTAGATCAGGCATATTTTGCGAGCGTTGTCGGCGATGTTGCTCGTGCTGCTGGTCCTACTCCAATTCGTCCCCTGCCCCCTTGGACAATGTGTTTAGAAATAGAAGGCATTGATGGTTATGAGGAATTTCCAATGCCTGCTCCTCAGGCAAAACCTATTTCTACTGGCGGAATAAATACTATGTTCCAATCGGGATTTCACGATAATAATAAATATGGTGGTGGCGGAAACGGACAAATCGGTTATTAGCGGAGAATACTTTGTTTAAGGAAAAAAAGGACAAATTCCAAAATATAGAGTTATAGAGTATTTGGGACATCGTCCTCTTTTATTTAGCAATACATTACATTTAATAAATTAATTATAAAGTTTAATTCATTAAATTTTTTTCTAATAGTATATTATAAAATGACAGACAGCATCTCAGGACAAGATTTGGGCGGTCGTGATCGGGTAGGAATTTCCAACTCCCTCATTTACAACCAAAAACCAGCGGCGGTTCTCGCCCGTAAAATTCAGTATGTAGGACAGGCAAATAACCAGACATACGCACCTGGCGGACTTGTTCGCCTTGAAATTCCCACTTCGCCAGGGACTTTCCTTCAATCAGGAACTACCACCCTAAAATTCGATTTTAATGTTTCTTCGCAGATTAACCCCGCAGCGTTCCCTGATGGTTCGGTATTGTTTGACAGCACTGCCGCCTCAGTAATTAGGAGAATTCGTATTTACTCAGGTTCTTCACTTATTGAGGACATTAACGAATATGCAAAAGTATATGAATTAATGCGAGACGCTACAGCGTCTTCTGCTGAGAGCGAGACAACTGGTTCTATTGAAGGTTCGCCAAATGTAGAACCCGCTGCTGCCCCCGCTGCTTATAACCAGACACAAGCGACGACTTCCACTCTTGCTTGTTCTAACGTCCGTAGAACTAACGTCCGTCGTGATATGCTTCTCCCAACTCAACTTAACGCTGCCGCAGGAGACAACGTGCCATACCAGTTTGAAATCCCTCTTATGAGTGGCACTATTGGCACTATGTGTCCTAAATGGTTTCCTCTTGGTGCGGCGGGTGCTGCCCCTCTCCGTGTAGAGATTGAACTGAATAACAACAACTCTGCTATTGTTCAGTCATCTCAGTCTCAGCAACCAGGTCAGGCGGCAATTCCGCCACCCGCCCCTACTAACCAGGGAACTTGGTCTTTACAGAATGTAGAAATTCATTGTGATATAGTTCAGTTAGACAATAACGCTATGGCGTTGGTTGATAATTCTGTTGGTGGCGAGTATGTCGTAAATACTTCTTCTTTCCGTCATTCCCAGGCAAACGTAAATGCTGGTGTAAATTCTTCCTCCACTATCCTCCCCTTCCGCTTCTCATCTGCTAAGGCATTCCTCAGTCGCCACTATTCACAGGCAGGGCAACTTGTTCGCACAAGTCCTTCGCAGACAGGGGCAACCCGTGCCAACGCTATTGAGTATCACCATATGGTCGGTTCATCGCACGTTCCAGCGAATAACGTCCGTCTCGGTCAGGCAGAGCAACCACCCGCTGCTGCTGCGGTGGTTGACCCTATCCCTTGGCGGCAGGGTGCTTGCGAGGGCGTAAGTGAGTTAATGAAGGCACTCCACGGCAAAAACATTCTACAAGTATCTAACAAAATTAATATGACTAACTGGAACAGAGCAACTATTGCTGATTGCACTGGTGCTCCTGGTCCTGGTCAGGAAGTAGAGCGTGGCACTTTCACTTATGCTGTTGACCTTGAAAGTCAGGGCAAAGCGAGTGAACTCATAGAAAATGGAACATCTACGGTAAGTTTGATGTGCCATCTCAACGTAAATTACGGAGGTGCTGCTGGTGCGGGAACTCCTGAGGCACTTGTCCTTCACTCTTGGTGTCTTCACGACCTTCGTCTTGAATTCGTCGGTGGTGTATGTATTGCCCGCTTCTAAATATCTATGTCAAAATTAATTTTTAATACAAGGGACAATATCTTCCAACCTCACTAATCTTATATTTTAGAAAATGTCCCTTTTAGGAAATTAATTTTATTATTAGTTAAGAATAAATCTACATATTAATTTATTGTATTAATATATAGAATGGATTTAGTAGCAGAAATTAAAAGCGTCAAACCGCATCTCGCAGAAGGCAGTATTAAAAATTATAAAATTTCATTACAGAAATTACACGAGCGAATGTTTAACACAAAGGCGATAAAAAATTTAAAATGGTTAGAAGACAAAGATAAAATACTTGAAGCATTAAAAGATTACAAACCTACCACCAAAAGAAATTATCTAAATAGTATTATTGTATTTTCACAGGCACATACAGACAAGTTCGCCTCGACAGATTATTTTAAGAAATACACAGAGGTTCGTGATGAAATTAATCAGGAACTTAGAGATAAAGCAAGTAGTGGTGAGAAAACAGAAAAACAAAAAGACAATTGGATTACTGCTGATGAATACGATGATATTCTCTCTACATATAAAAAATACTTCTCAAAGAATAAGATATTTAGCAAAGACATAGACGGCGATGATATAAGATTACTACAAGAGTTCGCACTATTAAAATTATATCAGCAAATCCCATCACGCAACGACTTCGCCACCATTAAAGTTATATCGCCACGAGAGTATCAAAAAATAAAGAAAGATGAATTGACCGAGAACTATTTAATTACTGATAGAGATAAATACTTTTTTATTATTAATTCTTGGAAAACTAAAAAAAACGAAAATGATCGCAGACGCATAGATGTCCCTGCCGATATTAAGAAAGTATTAAAATTACTAATCGCAAAACAGAAAGGAAATTATTTATTTACTAATAAGAACGGCACACCATTAAAACGAAATGGTCTAACTAAATATCTACAAAGTATATTTAAAAAATTCTATCCTGATAAATCTGTAAGTTCATCTATGCTAAGGCATATCTATTTAACTGATAAATATGGTAAGGTCAAAGAGGAAATGAAAAAGGATGCTGAACTCTTAGCACATAGTTCAGGAACTCAGGGGCAATATATAAAAGATAAAGTGGATTAATAAATATTATATATTAATATATTAAATGTTTGAATATATTAATAATTATTTTTGGTGGGTATTAGGATATGATGTTGATGACCCATATATGCACGACCCTAACATAGTAAGCATTACAAAATATTTAGATGCCGTAGATGAAAAGAAGAATTTAAAATATTATTATGATACGAGTAAAACCCATTATACAGATTAAGGGACATATCCTCAATAACTCACTAAGTATATATTGAAGGATTTGTCCTTGATATAGTTTTATGCTATTTATTGTATAAAACTATATTATATAATAAATAAAACCAGTTTAGGAGTTAGATTTATGGGTTTAAAGACATAAATTTTAAAATTTATGTTTAAATAGGGATAAATCCACCATTAAATAGGCATAAAACCAACTCTTGTAATGGATTTGTTTATTATATAAAGGATTTTAGACATTTCTTTATACAATAAATTAAAAAATTGAAACTAATTTATTTTATATATATATTGTATATATGACGAAAACACTTAAAGACAAGTCGCAATATAATATCTATATGACGAAGACACTAAAAGATTTTCACAAATTCCCCATCGGCAAAGACAAGGCACCGCTTGTCGCTTGGCGTAAATCTATTAATTGGAGTAGAGATGATTTTATTAGAAGTGGAATTCCTTGTGGAAAAGAGAACGGGATTATTGTAGTAGATATTGATGACTATGATATGAAAGACAATAACCCATTCATAGAAGCATTTGGAAAAGATTATGATACTCAATTCAATACTCTCATCGTTCTAACTACATCAGGAGGCAAACATATTTATTTTAAATACGACGAAGAACTAAATAGGACAGCACACAATAACGACTTATGTATTGACTTCCAAAGCAACGGGGCATATGTAGTTAGTCCTTCCAGCGATTGCTACACAAAGGCAGAGAAGCATCTGCCTACTTGTCAGCGTCAAACAAAGAAATACAAAATCATTAAGAACAGACCCATCTCTGCAATTCCTGATAATTTAAAACAATTCCTAATGAAAGAAGTTATTGGTAAAGATAAAAAGAAAGTAAAGCAGGACTGCAAAGATAAACGCCACAAAGCAGTAAAGCATAATGCGGTAGTCCCATACTACAAATATAAAATTAATGAAGATGTTATGAAAATCATCACAGAGAATATTCCCGACAAACTATTTCAATCATATAATACTTGGTGGAAATTGGCGAGTGCTTACAAAGAGGCAGGATACAAAGATCTATTTCTAAAATATTCAATTCTCAAAGCACCATTCTACAAAGGACAAGAAACAAAGAACGAGGAACTATATGACAGCATCACGCAGTTTAACGAATTCAATTTCATTTGGTTATTAAAAATTTACTTTGATGAAGAAGACGATAAGGATTTTACTCACACAAAGAATTTCATTAACACTTACAAATGTAAAGAAATTTATTCACAACCACTTACCATTAAAGTTGATGAAACCATTAATGTCAACAAACTTGGGTATGGTATGGAAGTGATGGACGGACGAGATTATATTATTAAGAGCGACACAGGCACAGGCAAGACGACAATTGTTAAAGAGTTCCTTCGCACCATTAATCCTAATCTGCGATTTGTTTCCATCACAGCACGGATTAGTCTCGCAGCGGAACAATACAGAGTATTTCGTGAGGCAGATTTGTCTTGTAAATATTATGAAGATATTAAATATGAATGGGATACTTTCAAAGATACGGATAGTTGTTGTATTTGTGTAAATTCAATTAATATGCTTGGACGGCAAGATTTTCAAAATACAATTGCGTTCCTCGACGAATACAACTCTCTTATTGAAGATGTCTTCTGCTCTCCCACTATGAAAAACAGAATTGAAATTCTCGCAACACTTATTCGTATTATAAAAGAATGCTATATGGTTATTGCGGTAGACGCTGATATTCAACCGCATACTTTGGAATTCCTTAAATTTTGTGGAAGATCGCCATACTTTATTCAAAACGATTTCCTACACAACTCAGGCAATACAGCGATTGAATGGGATAGTGTAGATACTATGTGTGCTGATATGATTACAAAAGATAAATGGTTATTGTGTAGCGACAGCAAGACAAGCAGTAAAACGATATTCAAAGAAATTGCTATTGGAGAGCAAATGCCTCTTACTGATGGTGAAAAGAAATTAGTTCGTGGATTAGATTATTACAAAGATACAAAGGGTATTATTGTTTGTATTACTGCAGAGGCAGAACTTTCAACTAATTTTGCTCTTGATAATTTTGATAGGGTAATCTTCTCCCCTAAAATTATTTACGGACTGGACGGCACACTTGAAAGAGATGTTTATTGTTTGTATGAAGAACAAACTATTTCACCTCGTGCGATGAACCAGCAAGTCAATCGTTGTAGAAATATTAAATCATTAAATTATGTCTTCTTGAAAAATCTATTTGTCGCTGAGAAATTTGTCCAAATGGACGATATTTATGAAACTATCGAGAAGACAAGCGAATACTCTCTATTCAAAAGTTTCGCATCAAACGAGGTTAATACTATGTATAAAAATATGACGAGTATTATTTCGTTTAATAATGATAGTTTCTCAACTAATAAAAAAGCACATTTCGTTCAGCGACTTCGTGATGCAGGTTGGAACATTAACGCATCTACAACTCTGCGGGAAGACAAGGTCAATACAGATTTTAAAGAAAGTAAAAAGATAATGAAGGCAGATGAGTATGAGAATTTTATTGAATTGTATGAAAAACATAAACCATATATTGAAAATATTAATAAATGTTTTCATATCCCCGAAGAAAAATTTAATGAATATAAAAACATATTTCTTGATAGTCAGGCATCACGAACTCGCAATTTTAATCTTGGACGATTTCTCTTTATGAGTGCTGATGGTCTTATAGAAGATCTCAAAGAGAAAAAAGAAT
>VMHT01180002.1_pt1 | contig 12817 bp, 15 predicted proteins | sample 4693611 | NCBI WGS metagenome assembly VMHT01 (sample SAMN12280063, study PRJNA550983) | marine metagenome | isolation source: seawater sampled from same location over 5 years 0.02-0.2 micron viral filtrate | place: USA: collected off the coast of southern California halfway between the port... ... | reverse complement strand
CAATTTTCTTGAGAAAGACTCCATTTCCTTCAAGGATAGACTGGAGACAGAGAATTTTATTAGAGGCAAGGTCGATCTCGTCAAGGAGCAAGACAGCTCCTCGCTGGAGTGCTTCAATGACTGGGCCATTGTGCCAGACGGTTGCACCATTAACAAGGCGGAAACCGCCAATAAGATCGTCTTCATCTGTTTCAATAGTAATGTTTACACGGATAAGTTCTCTTCCGAGGTGAGCACATGCTTGCTCCACAGAGAACGTTTTACCATTACCCGAAAGACCCGTAATGAACGTTGGATAGAACAGACCGGACTTAATAATCTTTTTAATATCAGAGAAGTTACCAAAGCTGACGAAGGTATCATCTTTCGCTGGAATAAGGTTTTGCTCAACAGCAGGAATTGCAGTTGGTGCCTGATAGGTCTGTTCTAATTTTTCAGTAACATTCAGGTTCCACTTACCACGACCAACTTTGTAATCAGTGAGTTTATTAGTAACAGTTTGATATGCACAGTCGTTCATGTTGCACCATGCACGAACATCAGCAGCAGTAAACTCAGTGCCGTAGAGATCTTGGAGTGAACTGATGGTGCTGTCTTTAGAAAGACCCATTTGATTTGTTTGAACTGAAGGTATTATATACGAAAAAGGGGGTCAAAAAACCCCCAAGTGGTCAGTCTGAGTATTGTCCATATTTCATTCTCATTGCTCCTAGGAACCATGCCTGCGCTAAGGTCTGCGGTCCATTCATAAGAACTTCCACTTGCCACTCCTTAAGTTCTGGATTAGCAAGTGCTTTTTTTCTCCATTCTGGTAACTGATCTTTACTCATGCTACCAAAGAAATAAATTCGCTTAGAACTTTCTTATTTAGTTTTTTAGTCTTTAAAGATTTAACAAATGCACTCTTAATCTGAGATTTAGTTGCATCTTCTTTCACATCAAACTCAGAGTCTGATGACAAAACACTAGAAGAAAGGCCAAAGTATACATGATATCCTGAATTTTTGAGGGCAAAACTTTTTGTCTTTTTCCACTCAAGTTTAATTTTTTCTTTTTTCATCCAATCATTATCTTCGGCGGAATCAAAATAAAGATTCAGGAATCGATTCATATCCGTACCATCAAGAACACGGATACCAATAAAACTGGTGTTAGGAAAACGATCTCTCAGATTAGTTAGAAGAACATCAGTGAACTCATTGTACCTATAACCAAACTTGTAAGTAGTCCCAAGTTTACGATCACGAAGGAAAGTTCCCTCAGGATTAACCCTACGACATCCCATATAAGGTTCTGCATCAGGGCCACGTTGAATCTCCACATGATATGGGACAGTATTTGCCTCACCATCAGTCAAAACAATACAGTGAACTTTTTGAAGTTTATGAGTTTTTTGGAAATGTGGAATGATTTGATGAAGAGAAATAATTGCTTCATTCAAAGGTGTCCCCGAAAGTGTGACTCTTGGAGGATATGTATAACCACATGACCAGTTATTTTGGAACGCACAAGCAAGTCTCCAAACATTAATAAGTTGTTTCTCAATATGCTTACCAAACATTTCACTAGTGAGCAAGTTCATCATAGAGAACCTCTCATGAACAGCAAGAAGGCCCTCTTTTTTTTCATAGTGTGGTGTTACATCTGGGGAAGTATACTGTTCCTGAAGTTGATCAAACTTACTTTGTTTCCACTCTGCAGTGAAAGCAAATACATCAAAAGGAATCCCAACTTTTTTGCAGAACCAGATAAGATTGAACAACTGCTTACAAGTATCTTTCATGGTGTATTGCATTGATCCAGACCAATCCAACACAAAAATCAGACCGTGATTTTTACCATCAGGAAGAGTCGTTACTTTTTTAAACAGATCTTCATTATATTGATAAGTGTGTAACTTGCTTGTATCGAGAACTCCAGTCCTACTAGTAGTAGAACGAGCATAAGAGTCTGCAGATTTACGGCACTCGAATTCTTTGACAAGGTAACTCACCTCCTTTTGGGCTGTCTGTTTGAACTTTTTAAACTCATTATCAACTGCTTCATAAAGATTATCGGTATGTTTTTCTTGCTGAAAAGTAAACCACTGATCAATATACTCATGAACCTCAGAGTTCTTGATTACAATAGAATCAAGATTCACTTTGGGAATCTCAACATAGTTATTCCCATAAGAACCATGTCCAACTAGATCTTGAAGTTTGTTCTCTAGAGAATCTGCAGTGCGAATGTCAGGTGAATCAGTGTAATTCATCTCAGAAGAGACATTATTAGACTCCTGACCATCACTCTGATACTCGGAAGTTTCTTCCTGTTCAGTTTGACCTTCCTCATCTCCACCATCATTGACTTCTGGAAGTGGTTCCAAATTAGATGAAGAGTCGTTTTGAGGAATAGGAGGAAGATTGTCAAGTTGATCAAGATCCTTCACTTTTTGATTGGATTCTTGTTCTTGCTTACAAAATTTGTACAGAGTCTCTGCAGCGATTGCAACATCTGCAAAGGTTTCACAAGCATGAACCATATCAACGATCTCCTTCTCTTTTTCAGAAAACTGAATCTTTACAAAATTACCAACCTTAGCATTTAGATTAATCTTATCAGCAAGATTGTAAGTAGTCAGATCTTCTCCCCCAATTTCAAAAAAGTCTTCTTCATTTAGTTCCTGATATCCACGATAGAAAGTCTTGGAAAGACCCATGTACCTACGCTTCATCAGTTTTTCAATACGACAATCCTCAACGACATTCACAAATTGATGAGGAATACCCACCGGAGGATCTTCATCGGGTGTGTAGAGTGCATGGCCAACCTCATGTCCAACCAAGAGATCATAGACGGTGTTGCTTGCCTTCTCCCACATGGGAAGAGTCAGAACACGAGTATGCACATTAAATTGAGCAGTCTTAACTTTCTCATGCTCAACTACCAGATCCTCAGTAGCAAGCAGTTTGGCAAGTTGAGATTTGATTTCGTGGGAGACTGCCATGTGTTCTTCTTTGTATGTGGCCATGATACGACGAAAGGTCGCCTTTACGACGACCCATGTGCTGCTTTTTAAACTGGCGCAGTGCTTCACGCCTAGCTCTCATTGCTTGTGGTTTTAGTTTTCTTTTCTGCTCTTTCTTGGAGTGGTGTTGCCAGTTAGGCGTTGTCATCGGTCGAGACAGTATCCAGAATATTTATTGTAGGAAACCATCCAACACTAGTCAAGATACTGATGTCAGCAACATTATCAATTGCTTCTCCGGGAGTAATCTCTTTCACAGGCAAATCACCCTGACCAAACTTCTCTGCTAGTTTCCTAACTGGAACTGACTCACCATATCCAACAGGGACTACTCCAGTAATATCGCTTGAAGCAAGATACCTAATAGCACGGCACACATCTTTTACGTGAATCCAATCTCTCTTATGATTAGTAACATATGTTGCTTTTTTATCTCTAAGAAGTCCATACATCATATTAGGACGAACATCCGGGCCATAGACTGTAGTAAACCTCATTCCCACAGAATTTGGTGGTGCCATCTGTTCATTAATCCACTTACTCATGGCATATGGATTTTCCCAATACTTATCATCAACAGCACTTGAAGATGCATATAAAAGACGAGTATTAGTTTCACCACACCAATCAAAGATGGGTTTTGCTTTAACTACATTATTATTATAATATTCTTCCGGTTTTTCCAGACTCTCACGAATATCTGCCCATGCTGCAAGATGAATGACTAGATCATAATCTCCCCCTCTGAAGTCTGAAATATCATCAGGACAATCAAGTCCATGAGCAAGATATCCTACCTGTTCTCTCCAATCAGAAAAAACGTATCTTCCAATAAATCCCCTATGTCCAGTGACTAATACTTTCATGTTACAGGCCAATCAATTACTTTTCTAATTTGTTCATTGTATTTCCAGACTTCTTTCAGCATGTCTGCATTGACACCTTTAGATTCCATTTGGACTACCAGGGAGTTAAGATCTTTGGGGAAACAAGTTCCACCAAATCCACGATCATTGTCAATACCAGGGACTTGAGTGTGAGATCTTCCAATCCTACTATCAGCAATTACTGCATCACATACCATATCATAGTCCATACCAGATGCTACGCAAAAGTCATACATCTTATTAAAGTATGCTACTTTACATGCAAGAAATGTATTAGAAAAATATTTAATAGCCTCACTTTCATCAGAGGAGACTAAGATATTATTAATTTTTGGAAAACATTTAGAGAAGATTTTTGCAAAGTCTCTACAAAGTTCAATATCTCCACCAATCACATTTCTCTCAGAGTTAGCAAAATCTTGAACCGCATTTCTTGCTGTTAGGAACTCTGGATTATGAATTACATTATGACGTTCGGAATACTTTCTAGTTGTTCCAACTGGAACTGTAGATTTAGTAATTAAAGTGCCTGCTATGTAATCTGGAACTGATTCAAAAAAATCATCCAAAATTGTCAAGTCACATTCACCACCAGACTTCATTGGGGTTGGAAGACAGACAAAAATATAATCACACTCCAATACTTCTAAAAGAGTATTAAAAGATTTATTTTTATCTACATCGTAAACTTTAGTAGTTACCTTGTCTCTAAAGTTTTGGTAGACTGCATTTCCAACAAATCCATTACCAACAATACCAATCATTTTACCATCCTACTAAATCCTTTAATTTTTTCAAATCGTATCACATCTTCAAATCGATCATCCATCCCACTCTTATGAGAGATGATAAAGATATTTGCATCCTTAACTACGAACCGAATAATTTTTAGGAATTCTTCTGTCCCTTGGCCATCAAGTGAACTATCAAATACTTCATCCAAAATCATAAGATTTGTAGCAACAGAGTTTTTGAATTTTGCAACTTCTCTCCAAGTGAATAGAAGTGCTAAGTCAATTCTCTGTTTCTCACCTTCACTAAAAGAAGCATATGAAAAGTCTTCATGTATCGGTGATTGGACGGTTTCGTTAAACTCATCATCAAGAGTAAAGTTTATGTAGAAGTCCATCATCTGTAGATAACGGTTTACTTGCTGATTTATCAGCGGTAGATACTTCTTGATGATTTTAGATTTGACTCCACCGTCTTTGAGTAGACTATACGAAAAATCGTAGTAGTTAATTGTGTCTTTTTTTGAAACTAATTCGTCGTATGTAGTTTTTAGATTATCTTTAAAGGTTTCTAACTTCTCATGTTCAGTATTTCTGTTTGCAAGGTTATCGGTAAGTCTTTGAACTTCCGACTCCAGATCTCTGATCTGTCGTTGACATCCAGATATCCGAGTATTGTTTTGAGAAATGCCATTATTGAGTTTAGTAATCTCCTTTGATAGGGCAGTAAATTGACGCTCTCGCTCTTGTTCGTTTTTAATTGCTTCTTCTAGTTCGTTATAACCAGATTGCAACTCCTGGGCTCTAGATTGTGCGTCGTCAATTTTATTTATTCTGAAGTCTTCCTCAATTGGTTGTGTACAGGTAGGGCAGACCGAATTTTCAGTAAAAAATTTATGTTCCTTCGTAATGGTTAATACTTTTTGAGAAATCTTGCCCTTTAAGTTACCTAACTTCTTTAACTTTTCTGTAGATCCAGTAACGCATTCTTGCTCTTTAGTATACTTAAAAATATCTTCCTCAGTAAAAGAGTTCTCTTTCATGTATAAAAGAATCTCTTCATCTAAATTAGACATTTTAGTTTTTCTGTCTTGAATATTCTTCTTACCACGATTCTCAATCTCTTCAATGAAGTTTGTCTGCATCTCAACTTTATCACTCAGAGACTCTTTCTTAAGATCAAGAGTTCTAACTTCTTCTTTTACATGACGAATCTTATCTTTGAGAATATTATTCATTGAAGTAAAGATCTTAATATCCAAGAGATCTTCAATTACCTCACGTCGATTGGTAGCAGTCAATTGCATGAACGGAACAAAAGTGCTACTACCCAAAATTACAATCTGAGTGAAAGACTTATAGTTCATCTTCAGAACATTTTGCTCCAACCACTTCTGCTGATCTAAAGCAGCTGCAGATTGATCTAGCAGAGAATCATTTCTCCAAATCTCAAACACTGCTGGTTTGATACCACGAACAACTTTCCAGCTTGTTGTGCCGATAGAAAAGTCAACCTCAACTCTACAATCTTTTTCATTGATTATATTCACCAACTGAGGTTTATTGATCTTACGGAATGGTTTTCCAAACAAAGAAAAAGTAAGAGCATCAAGAACTGTGCTCTTACCTGTTCCATTTGTGCCCACAATTAAAGTAGTTGCACTCTTTTGGAAATTAACTTCTGTATACTGATTGCCGGTTGAAAGAAAATTTTTCCAACGAACTTTCTCAAATAAAATCATTTTCAGCAGTTACTGGAGGAATTACAATGTCATTCTTTGTGATAACGGTGTATTCATACCCTTTGGCTTCACACACAGTAATCATCATTTCGTCGTCAACTTCAATCACATGCATTTCTGGATATTGTTCTTCTTCAAGCATCATGGCATATCGACAGGCATCATCTTCCTCTTCAAAGAGATAAAGGATTTGATCTCCATCATCATTCTCTACGGAATATGCTCCTTCAGTTTCTTGGCCATTGATTGTAAGAATGTACATCAAACCAACTCACATGCTTCTTGATAGACCTCTTGGATGACTCTCTGGACTATAGATTTTTCCAGAGTAATTTCAGACTCTTCAATATATCTGTTTAAGATAGAGAGAGTGTCTTCGGATTCAAATGCTTCAAAGTTTTCGTTTTCTTCTACTTGGAAGTTCTCTACAACTTTGAGTTCAAATACTCCTACATTATACAACTTATCTACAAATTTTTCAAACTTTTTAGGGTCTGTCTTTTTACGAACAATAACTTTTACAATCTTGTCCTTGTATTCACGAGCATCAAAAGTTTGATAATCATCATCCTCATAGTAAATTATATAGAACAATCGGTTAGGATTATTGACAGGAACGTGCTCTAAGGTTTCAGTATCAAAAATGTGAAATCCTCTGGTATCCTTACAGTCATTCCAGAACATCTCATAAGGATTACCTAGATAATAAATTTTTCCGTTGTCACTTCTTGTGTGATAGTGTCCCGAATATACACGATCAAACTTATCAAAAACCTTAGCATCTGCACCATGATCCATAACATAACCACGGTGAACTCGGAATCCAATTAACTCCAAGTGACCCATGGCAACAGCACAAGATGTTTTATCAATCAACTTTAGAGTCTGTTCCTCATTGTCTTGGTTAATCCAAGGAACAAAGAGAACATCAAGATTATCAACCTTTACCTCAGTTGCTTCAGAGTAAACAATTACATTGCCATACTCACGTAAAAGTAAGTCTACAGCATTGACTTCATTTGTATTCTTGTAATATGCAGTATGATTACCAACGACAGTATGAACTGTCACTCCCATATCACGAAGTCTATCATAATAGTTGTTTTTAGCCCAAGACAGAGCAGAGAAGTCAATACCCTTACGACTATCAAAAGTATCTCCCATGTCAATGACTGTGGTGATACCTTCTTTCTCTAAAGTAGGAAAAAATACTTCATTATAAAACTTCAGGAAATAGTCATGAAAAAGTTTTGAATTTTTTCTTGCCCCGAAGTGCTGATCCGTGATAATAGCAATTTTCATCAATAACGAAGTTTGGAATGCACAGCGTCTTTGATACTATTATAATCAGCAGAATTGATTCCGTCAACCCCATCATCATAGAATACTTGATCGTATCCAGATCTTTCAAGGATCTTGTTTTTAATTTCTAACTGACGCTTCTCTCTTTGAATCCTGCGGAGAAACGCATAATGAATGATCTGCGTAAAGTAAGCAAAAGGATTTTGGGATTTCTGAGGATTAAAATTATGAATGTATTGAACGCAATTTTCGATTCCATCAGAGATCATATCCTCCTTGAACATGTAGTTAACAAAGTTTGGTTTGAATGATAGATGATTTGCAATCTTTAAAAAACACTCACCGATATATCTTGGGATGGGAGGCTTTGTATCCCAGCGTGTCCCTCTGTCATTTTTGGTGGGTTCTCTACCAAACTTTCTAATAAAGGTAATTTCAACTTCGCTCTGGTAATGAGTAAGTGCTGCTAAAAATTCTTTATTATTAACATAGTGTTCTGACCTTTTACGCTTTGCCATAGTTCCTGGTCTTATCATAAGGGTTCGTTATCACTATTATGTAGATAGTATAACATTTCCAATCAATAATAGCAAGCTTGACACACCTATGAAATAACTGTACAATAACCTTTGTAGGGGTTCATAAGTTAGCTACTCTCATAAAGCTTTTCTAATATATCTTTAGCATCTCTAACAGTAGATATATATCCCATTTCTCTAGTAATCTTGGGACGACCTGACTTTGCTCTATCAGAGTCTTGTATGTATCTTTGATATATCGATATCATCTCAAGATCAGAAGACTCAGATATTGTTAATACATCATCTAGATTAATAATAAACAAATCTTCTCTAGTTGTTTTCAACCAGGGTTCTACTTTGTATCCAGCAACACCTGCTCTAGTTTTAACTTCAGCAATAGTGATTGGATTTGATACAAGGAGCATTGTTCTTGTATCTTCTTCAGAGGCTGCTACTTTAGCATAAACCTCTTCTCCAGATTTAAATTTGATTGTTGCGTAAAAATCTTCTTCTATCATGTTTTTAATTGAATAGTGATTATCTCATAGTTAAAATTCTCTTCGTTGTATATTTTAATTCTTTCAATGAGATGGTTTAAAGTGTAGTTTCGTCTTGACTTATGAGTGCAATCGTCAGAGATGTCATAGAGGACTGCTTTAGCTTTATCTTTTCCTTTTCTAAGAACTCTTCCAATTGATTGTAAATTTCTGACTCTTGATTTTGATGGAGATGCGAAGATAACGTTATGGAGGTTTTTAATGTTGATACCAGTAGAAAAAGTTCCATAAGAGGCAACAATAATTGCGTTGTTTTCTCTTTCGGTTATCTCTCTTACCAACTCCCTCTCTTCAGCGTCTACTCCTCCGTGAATAAAAAATGCTTTCCTAGCATCCTCTTTGCTAGTATTTATCATGTCGTAAAGTATTGCACCATGAGATTCTACTCGGCTATACAACACTAGTGTATTACCTTTTAAATCTAAAGTTAGGTTTCTGATAAATCTATTTCTTTTCTCATGAGAAATAAGATATTGAATCTCATCTTCATATGTTGGAAATACTTGCGGATCGTGTTTGAGAACCAAACACTGAATATCTAATTGAGATAAGTGACCTTGACGCATCAACTCATCAGTTTTGGTAACTTTATATGATGGACCAAAGAGACCTTCTAACACCCACTTATGAGTTTGTGTTCCGTCAAGAGTTCCAGTAAATCCAAATCTATACTTTGCATGGTGCAATTTTGTCATTATAGATATTAAAGATTTACTTTTAAAAAGGTGAGCTTCATCTCCAATTACAACGTTATACTCTTCAAAGAAAGATCTTTCAAGTTTATAAACAGATTGCCAAGTTGTAATTGTAACAGAAGCATCATTACTCTTTTCCCTACCAGAATAGATACGGTGACAATATGAATCAGCATCCCAACCATAATCAAAAAAATCCTTATACATCTGCTCTACAAGAGATGTCGTTGGAACAACTAGCAAGATTTTTTGACCTTTGTCAACGTAATATCTTACAAGAGAGTAAATCATCAGAGATTTGCCGCTTGCAGTGGGTGATATCAATAGTTTTCTATTGTGCTTTAGAGCGCCGTATACTCCCTCAATTTGATACTTCCTTGGTGAGTGAGCACAAATAGACTTCATATAATCTTTAACACCCTCAATTGAGATATGATCATTCTCTTCATATGGAGTCCCATAAAACTTATTGTCTTCAAATTTGTAAGTATAACCGTAGTTCTCACAAAAGTTGACAATCTTATCTAACAGTCCAACATAGATCTGTTTGGATCTCATATCATATAGATGAATTTCTCCATTCCAATTTCTGCCCCGATACTGGGGCATGAACTTAGCATTAGGAACTTCAAATTTAAAATGATCACGCAACTCATACTCGATATGAGGTTCTGCGTTGATCTTTAAAAATACTTCGTTCGATTTTGATATAACAACGTTCACAGTCGTATCAATCATAACGTAGATATTCATCTACGATTATTTATCTAGCCCAGTCCAGAGTTGAATCTCATGAACTCAATCGCATTCTTAATCTGGAAAGTTCTATTCTGAATTACTTTTAAGATACTTTCAAGATAGACAAGCATTGTATCATAATAGTCAATCTTGAGATTTGCATTTGACAGTTTTCCATCAGCATCAAGATACTTAGTCATCGTATCTTTATCTCTAATTTTTTTAGGAAAAGGGTTTTCAATATAAACGTCAGGATCAGATTTACCACTAAAGTATTCATACCTTTCGTGACGAATGTTTTTTCTTTGTTGTTCTGCTTTTTTTCTTAAAAGAAAAATTGTATTATATAGTTCAAAGTATTTTGCATGAAGAGATGCAATATTCAAAGACTCAGTATGTAAATTGTCTGGATCTATTTTTGAATCTTTTTCCCACATCTCTTGAATTGAATCAAGATCAATGCTCATAATTTTTTGCCAGTCAAGTCTGTTAGTTCATAGCTAGTATACTTGAAACTTACGTCAGATGTAAAGTATTGAATATCTGTATCAGTAGCATCAAAGTTTAATGTTGACAATGAGTATGGAAATAGATCTTTAAAATTTACATTGAATTTAGGAACTAAATTACTACTTAAGATTTGAAGAGTTCCATCTGAAAAAACGTTTCTCTTGTCTTTAGTATATGATCCTCTGTGATCAGATTCTGCCTCAAGATCTCTGAATTCTTGATTCTCTTCAGGGAATCCTAAACCTCTCATCCAGTTTTGAATCTCCATAAAGTTTTCAAGATTTTCATCAACCAAGAAAGTTAGATTCAGATCACCAAAATCTATTTTATCTCCAGGTGTTGGAATATCTCTTAAGAAGTTTGGTTGTACAGCGACTCCAAGACTCAAGTCAGGAATATTTGCAGATTGACAGAAAAATGCAACCTTAGGACTTCTTCTCATAGAGAACTTAAATCCTACAGGTGCCAGAAAATTCCTGTTTTCTATCTGACCATATGGATTTGCTTTTGCCATCACCTAAACCCCATAAATTGTTGAAATGTTTTTCTAAGTCTTACTGCAGTTTTTTGTGCTTCAATATTTACAAATTCTTTTGATGCTGCAACCATATCATCTATTGATGGGCCATCACCAAGGTTACTTTTAAGACTAACCTTCATAACAGGATATACACCACTACCTAGTTGCCACTTATATAGGCCACTTTCCGCAGGTGTTTGGAAATCTTGTGATAATAAATCTTCATCTCCTGGAAATAATCTTTTAGTATATCCAGCAACAGGCCCTGATGCAGATGCATCCTGACTAAATGCTTGAGGATTTCCCCCAGACATTGTTGGTGCTTCAGAAATGAAAATTTCAAAATTTTTCATTCACCACCCCCATTACCACCATTACCCCCGCCACCATTACCGTTACCATTTCCATTGCCACCGTCACCATTTCCATTGCCATTGCCATTTCCAGAGTCCCCATTTGTGTCATGGTCTCCGTTACCGTTTTTTGATCCGCCACCAAACCTAGGATATCCATAAGACTTTATCTTAACCGACTTCTTAGGTTGGCAAGATTTTGACTTATCGTCAAAGTAATATCCCTTAGGGCATTTGTTTGCTTCACTAAGGAAGTTACCTAAGGATTTCATTAGTTTACAATCATAGTATACCACTCTTCACTCATACCCGTGATGATGTGGTCTGCAGATTCTTGATCTTGAGCGTAACCTTCTTGAATTAAATGCTCAACAACTAAATTATATTTTTCCAGAGCTTCTCTGGTTTCTCTAGGTGTCTGTTTCATTTTAGATATTTTATCCGTATTATTATTTAGATAAAAAAAGAGGGGTCCGAAGACCCCTCTAACACTTCCTTCACACGTAAGGATATTATATCACATAAGGTTCTTAACGGAAACTCTTCTGTAATAGCGGTTCTGGTTAACGTGCAGAGCACCCAGACCTTGGTTGGTTCCCTCAGCGAATGGGTTAGCGACCATGCCGTAGCGGGTCTTAAATCCAATCTTGGGCTGGAAGGAGTTCTCTCCAACGGCACGAACCATTTGGAGGGGAACATATGGGCAATAGAACAGACCAGCGTCATAAGGGGAAGTACCCTTGTAACCGACGACGTAGTACTGATTACCAGGAGTTCCGTTAGCGGAAGTCAGGTTTGCAGCATATGGGTCGATGTAGACACGGAATTTACCCATCAGGGTTCCGGCGAAGGTGTTGCCGGTGTCATCAACGTTCAGGTTAGCGTTGAGTGCAGGGGTGTAATCAAGCACACCAGCCATGGTCAGTGCAGACGCAACGTCAGCAGAGCACATGATGATGTTGCCCTTCCCTCTACGAGTTCTTTGTGCGATTGCGTTCGCATCTCTCTCGATTTGGAACAGAAGTCCTTTGAACTTCTCAACAGACCATCTGCCGTTGGAGTCGATATCCAGGTCGAATACGCCAGCGGTAGCGGTGTTCTGTACAGCACCTTGCTCAGCAACCTTATAGATGGTTCTGATGACTTCACGGTTGATCTCAGCCAAAATCTCAGTAGAGAGGATGTTGGCGAGTTCCGCTTCAGCATTCAGACCATGGATTGCCTTGAGGTCTTGTGCCAGTTCCAAAGAGT
>VMHT01010485.1_pt1 | contig 12818 bp, 22 predicted proteins | sample 4693611 | NCBI WGS metagenome assembly VMHT01 (sample SAMN12280063, study PRJNA550983) | marine metagenome | isolation source: seawater sampled from same location over 5 years 0.02-0.2 micron viral filtrate | place: USA: collected off the coast of southern California halfway between the port... ... | reverse complement strand
GTATTATTGGTTATTAGAATTCAAAGTCCACGTCAGCGTTGGCTGGCTGGCTTGTCTTCTTGGTTTGTGTTGTTGGCTTCTTGCCGTGATTGTTAGTAGCATCAGCGTCCTTTGTATCGTCGATAGCAAAGAGTCCATTGAGTGCATACTTACGAGCGTAAGAGCTAGCTGACCCAGTAATCTGTGAGTCATCCATACCCTTGCGAGTCTCTGATTCTCTGGCGAATCCATTTGCCTGGATGGTGTATTCACCGCCTTCGGTGCAAGCTAGCACAGCCATGGCCTTGACGTAAATCCGTCCACCTACTTCGACTACATCGTCAGTAATAACAAGCGTACAATTCCACTCAGCGAGTAGAGGTTTGACAGCTGTTAGTATATCTTCAGCGGAACGGTAAGCGTACCCGCCGAACTTATTAGTCTGCCCCTTCGGAGCTTTGAGGGATGACTGAATCCCTTTGAGTTTTGAATGAATATTCAATTTATCCATGTTTATGTTTAGTTAGTTCACGGAATAGTTTGGTTCGTTCTGAGGCGTTAGAACATTCCATGAGTTGTTTTCGTTTTGCCCCTAGATCTACTAAAGTGGCCTTCTGTTTTTCGGATGTCAAGCCCTTAAATTTTTTTGTAAGTTGAGTCAGTCCCACGGGGTGCAATACATCCAGTTGCTCCTGCTCCAGATAGTCCGCTATGCCGCGTAGCACGGCGGGTAAATGACTCTGGCTGATTTGGCATCTACGGTAAGCAAAGTTCTCGATCTTACCCAGCAAGGCGTTGCCTACCCTTGATACGACACCACGGACCATACCGGATTGGTGGCTGTGATCTACCACCCAGTCCGATGTTTTACGCAGTATCAGTGGACAAGTTTTGGGCTGATGTTTGACCCTCCAGTCCTTTAGTTTATTTTGTGGTAGATACATCTAGCTCCGTGAGTAAATCCTTCAGGGCGTTCTTCTCTTGAGTTAAGTTCTTACGTTGCTCCGTCATCCTTTCAATCCTAAAGGACAGAGTCCGTGACTCCTGTCGGATCATGTCGATCCTGGTCTGTATTCTTTCGACGTTACTTTCTACTTGTGTCATACTCATATTATTTTTTGAAGGGACGGAGTTGGCTTTGCTCAAGTGCGTAACCCTTTCCGTAACCTAGATCCTTTATATTCTTTTTATTTATTAGTTCCTTCTTCCAGCACCAGCCAACCAACTTCACGGTCCAACGATCTGGCGTGATGCACATGATATACATATCCACATCAGGGTTGTCTTTCAGGGTTGCCAGTAGCTTTCCGAGGGCGTGGTGAGTGCTTTTGACATCGTAGGAGTAACCGTTCATTACCCCATCGGCTGACCCAGTGCGAGGGCTTAGGCCGAGATCAAAGAATACATTCAAGTGCTTGGCTACGGCATACTCAGCAGTAACGCCTTGGGCATCTATATCTAGCCCGGCCATGTTGGCCTTCTTCATGTCCTTGACGTTGTTGCCTCTGGACAGCACGGACCGCAGGTGTCCTACGTGCTGGCACATCATAACTTCGTCGTCAGTTAAATTAATCTCTATCATTTCGTGATCCCATTTGAGTAAGTGCATTTGCCTGTCTTTTTTCTTTCTGAATTAGCCAAGGCCCTCCATGCTACCTGATCCCACTCCTCGTCGATTATGTGTCGAATGAGTGCGTCCAGTTCGTCAGCGGACTTGTCCATGTCCCAGTGAAGGGGCTTGTCGGGGTGATGCTGTTGGTTGCCCAGATAGCTGAGATGAGCTACGGCGGCTAGTGCGTGAGGGAAATATAAAATAAGGCCAGAATACATTGGGTATTTCTTGCGTTCTTTTGCGTCAGTTGGTAGTGCTTTATTCATAGTTATTGTTTTACGACGGGTTGCATTCTTAGCATCCAGTAAAGGTTAGCCGCGGCTTTGGCTACACGGATACCCCACTGGCTCTCTTCGTCCGTCCACTCGTAGTGCATATGTTCTGCTGTCTCGCAGTCCACAATGACGGATCTTATCTTGGGTAGGTAAGGTAACTTCTGTAGGTGCATCAGCATAAATGCTTCAATGGCTAGCTGACAGCAGTCCTTCTGGTATCGTTTGGCCTTACCCTTAGTATTGATACGGCACTTGTAGTCCGCTAGAAATATTCTGGAGTCCTTGATGCCAATGAAGTCAACGGAGCCAGCAATCTTGATGCCCCCGTGGCTGACTATCTTTTCGCATCCCAAGGCTTGGACACTGTTCTCATCGATCCACTCCAGAAACGGCATTGCCCACTTGTCCCAGCATGACTTACCTGGGTGTTCGTCAATGCCTAAAACGTGGTGATTGATCATACGCTCGATAGTTCCGTGAACCGATGTGCCGAACTCATGCGATGGTATCAACTCACCATCCTTTGGGTGCGGTCTCGTTCCATACACCATCTCGGCAAGACTAGCCCAAGGCAGGTCTGGATGCTCTCTGGCTAAGTCCGTCATCATCCTTGGCTTGTAGACTTCATCAAGGAACGAGTCCTTGACTATGCCCAGCACGGTCGTGACCGATGGGTAAACATCTGCTCCAGCTTTACGAGCCTGTGCAGGAGTCCCCACCTCGGCCTCAAACTGAGGCTCCGATGGGTTCTTGCAGTTATAGAAGTGACTCATATTTCCTCTTGATCGAGGATGAAGTTAAGTGTGTCACGGAGGGCGTCCAAGTCAGAGCATTCCTGTGTATTATACTGCTGTTGGCATAGCTCCGAGGAGTCCGATGTTAGAATCATGACAGTTTTAAGCTCTGGGTTTACTAGATTGTCCACGTAGATTGCTTTGAGATGTCTTTGCGCCATCAAAGCAAGTAGTTGTGTGTCACTGCGAGGCTCTAGCTCGGTCTGGATCGGCATAATATACTGATCCCCAGCTTCAAGTTGTCCGATGCGAGCATCAGAGAATCTGCCACGGAGTCCCATGGCTGATACGATTTCATCATGAGGCAAACCTATGGCTGGCCCATCTGGATACGTGTGTATTTTTATTTTCATATGTTCGGTTGGTTCGTTTTATGTAGGCACAACTTTACTTAAAAAGTGTGCAGGAAAATTCTAGTAACAAGTTGGATCATTCTAGTAACATGGTGGAGTATACGATTAACATAACTTACACCTGATTCTATATAGGGATACCCCTAATTATATGTCAAGTAGAAGTTTGTAAGTGATTCAAGTTCAAAGAGATTTAATTATCTTACACGCTTGTCAGTATGAGGTAAATTTAGCCTTCCCTTAGCCGCGTAGTATTGATTCAGGCTGATAGTGCTGTCCTTTACAATGTCCTTGAGATGCCCGTGACCCATGCGGACTAGCTTGTGTATCCTCTTGGCTTCATCGTTTATTCTTTGTGTAATCTCGGATCTCTTAGCCTTCAGCATCTTGGGGCTGTAGATACCACGCCTGACCGCCAAGTGACGCAGTGCCTCGGGTCTACCTTCCCACGGAGTTCCTAATGCGGCTTCGGGCCAACTCATTTTTTCCTGCTCGACTCGTTTGATTACTAGCGACAGCCAGTTAGCCTCAGCCTCTGGATCAACGCAGATTTTTTGCCTGCTCGGTCTACGTTCTACGCCATCGGTTATGTCCGCTGTTTTGAGGAGTTCGTGATATTTTTCTGTCATGGACTGGCAAAAAGCCAGGGTGGATCGTGCTGATTCGTTATACATATTTAGTTGTTTTTAGTTGTTTCCTACGCTTGATCGTATCGCGCAGTCTCGTTTGGATGCTACAAAAAAACGTAGCCTTGTCTACCAAAAAAGCCCCACCCTTTTGAGGTGGAGCTGTGTGGTTTAGGATTCGTATTCTTGTATTCCCATTTGGAAGCCGTGTGAATAATCGGCGTGCCGCTTGTCGTCCTTGTATATTCTGTGGAAATTATCTCCACTCATTGCATCGGCAAACCCTTTGTTGTAAGCCGTTCTAGATAGGATCATAATGTCGTCGCCATTAGCTTGTTCTTCAAGCCATTTGAGGAGTTCACGGGCTAGCTCTGCTCGCCCCTTGTCCATTAGATCGTTGCCTGCTAGTTCTGGGTCTGCTTCCGCTTGTAGTTTTTCTTTTAGTTCTTGGTTCATGGTTATAGGTAGTGCATGATGATTGATACCGCTAGCAGTATGCCGCCAACGGCGATGCTCCAGAATACGATGAACGCACTCTCCTCTTGCTGGTCTGTCTTGACTAGCTTGTTTGGTTTTTTGATTTTCATATTTTGTATTGGTTATTGGTTTGTTAGGAAAAAATCCCGTGTTGGCGCAGGGTCTGTCCTGCGTAACGAGCTTGATCTATTTCTTCGTGCAGATTGTGAATCAACTGGTCGAATGAGTGGATCATGTATTTCATGTCCTCGCCTCCGACATTGCGCCTGTATTTAGATGCAAGGTAAAGCAGGTTTATTAGCTTATGCAGTCTAGGCGCAGAGCGATACCTTTCGGCTCGGTATAACTCCTGCAAGGTGCAAAAGTTTTTAGATGTAGTTCTTTTACTATTCATAATTTTGATTGGTTAAATTGACGGGACGTCCGTCTACCCAAAAAGCCCGTAGCTGGGTAGCTACGAGCTGGTTTGGTTAGCTAATATTGGCTAGATCATCTTCGTGGTCGAACTCGTAGGACGTGATATACCACTCGCCCTCGCCGTCATTTTTGCAGTAGGATTTTAGTTCGTCCATGTCCTCAAAGAAGTGCCAAATGGTCTGGTCGAACCCGTCCTGTTCTTCTGTCCACTTATCCATGTCATCACCCCATACTTCAAAGGGATCAGCACCGACTGTTACTTGTGTAGAACTTGGTTCGTCATACGGGTCAACTGACCAGTTCCATTCGATTGTGTATACTTTAACTTTTGTATTCATGATTTTGATTGGTTCGTGTTAGTTCGATGCGAAATGCATTTACCCAAAAAGCCCGTAGCTTGGGAGCTACGAGCTGATGGATTACAGGTCTTCGGATAGTTCGTTCAGCAACTGCTTTGCTTTTGAATATCCTACACCCTCGTGGATTTTGTTATGCGTATCCATATACTCCTGCAAGAGGGTATCCATGACGTATTCAATAATCTCTGATTTGTCATGACAGCTACGCTCGCTGTCATCGAGTGCATTGATGTTGGCAATAGCCTCAGGGAGACTGTTCATGGCGGTTTTTACTCCATTTAGTATCATAATTTTTATTGGTTGTTTGTTAAGTTGAAGCGTTGTGCTTACACCCAAAAAGCCCGTAGCGGTTAGGCTACGAGCTGGGTGGATTACTTTTTGATTGCGTCGCAGTAAGCGGCGCTGAGATGCTCGTTGGGCGAGATAATCTCGTATGGGTCACCGCCTACCTCTATTTGGGCAAGATATTCGCACGCTTCTACCTCTCGACTGAAGGCGCTTTCAGCGACCTGGATCAAGTAATCGACTGCCTCTTGGTCGGTGTCCTTCTGACGGGTAACCTTGACTGCGTCGAGCTGATCTCTGGTGATCTGCATACCTCCAAGTTGAACGATGATATTTCCGTTTAGTGTGTATGTATTATCCATGATATTTTGATTTGTTTTTGTTATTGGCTCTCCCCATTTACAGCAGGCTTGAGACGCTCTCAGAATTGAGGCTGGGTTACCAATCTATGTCCCACTTACTACGTCATCGATCATCCGAGGAGTCACCTTATCGACTGCCGAGTCGCTGTCATATATCCGCAAATCCCAGTGATATCTGTCGGGTCTTCTGAGTGCAAAAGCACAAGCGGTAGAGATGCTAGCGGTCGACATCCGAGGTCGGAGTCGGTAGCGTTTGGACTGTCAAAGAACGGGAACTGCACCCCTCATAATGCATACTTTCCAAACCCCTACAAGCTTTTTTGTCCACATGAACTATACTTCTTTCGGGGCCTCGCGTAAGTCGTTGATTATCAACATACTCTCAGTAAAACTTTTTTTCGTTTATTTTCCGTGATACCTTGAAATCACCTCCGATAAGCACCCTTAAACAGCTACCTCATGACATCCGTGGATAGCCGAATCATAGCACTAAATCTGGGACTCAATAATGGCACTGAATGGACTGCACTTGGGACTGAATGAGTGGCACTGAATCCATCTCGCCAATTGAGAAGAAAAATACTCCTCACATGAAACTGGACTGAGCCAAGCTGAGCCAAGCTAGAATCTGCGCGTGCGCGTGCTAGGGGGAGGAGGGGGTCACCAACGCGTGCGCCGCTAGATATATGTATCATCAGACGCCCCTCTAAAAAATACAAGTCTCATGGGGCTTACTATCCGCATACTTCCCCTGTGCTACTCAGTAGGGTTACTGCTCTAATGCTCCTTTGTTCCAGCGGAGATTCCGGATTCTATGTGGCACGAAAATACGTGTCAAGCATAAAATCCAATTATTTTTGATCCAGATGAAAGTAATCCTTGACATATGTGTAAGTGCTTGTCATCAAGGACATAATGAGTGCAATAAATCCTACCCCAGAGGAGATGCGACTGGACCTGATGGCCAGTATATCTGAGAGTATTCAGGCGGTCAGCAAGGAGAAGGAGGCCATGAAGGTCAATAGTCTAAGCCGTGCTAACCCAGGGAAGGTGGCTGAGATACTTTATCACTACGCCATGGGCGAGACTCAGACCAAGATGGTAAAGAAATATAAGTTCAGTCGAGATACAGTGATCTCAGTTCTAACGGATTATGCGGACCACATAGGGAAGTTCCGAGAGGTAACTGGCCGACTAGCGGCCAGGAACTACTTGAACCTTTCCTCACTGGAAGAGGACCTCATTGAGAAAGTCCGTGGTAGGTTAGAGGGTGATCCGGAATTTGAGGTATCATTCCGTGACCTAAAGGAGCTATCTATAGCTAAGGCGAATGCAGGTAGGGAGGCTTTGACTGCTAGAGGTGAAGCTACACAGATCACGGAAGACAGAAAGGTCTTCACGCAGGATGACTACGAGGCTACGATCAAGGCAGCAAGGGCCAGGATACAGGAAGCTAAGACAATAGAGGCAGAGGTTAAGGATGCCTAAGTCAATCACGGACTCTAGCTATGACCCGATCTATGATCAGATCCGGGGGATACTCGGAGAGCATTTTGAGAATTACTGCTTCATAGTCATGAACGAGCAGGGTGAACTATTTTATGATTACAATCACCTGCCAGCAGGTAGGATGCTTTTGCATGAGATGCAGAAAGAGATTAGTGACGGTGGCATAAACTTTGAGTGGGAATTTGAAAATGACCCAGAGGATTTAGAGGAAGAAGAATGACCATTGAGTTCACAAAGCACCCGGCCCTAGAAGCCCCTACCGATGAGGAGATAGTAATCCTAGGTGAGGCCGATCCAAAGCTTTTGGTTCAGCTGCACGAGGCTCACGAGGGTAGGATACAGTCAGCGGAGGAGGATCCACTGCGTCACGGATTTGAGCTAAGTGGATGGAGCAGGATGCGGGATGCGCTGAAGGACTACGACGAGGTCATTACCTTTGGCGGGAACAGAAGCGGGAAGACAACAGGATGCGCCAAGATGGTGATGGAGGCCGTGACCGAGAACATGGACGGACACGTGGTATGCTTCAGTCAGAATGCGGACACATCTATCAAGGTGCAGCAAGCTGCAGTCTGGGAGATGATGCCTAGGGAGTTCCGTAGGAAGACCAAGAGTATCGATGGTTACATTAACTTCAGTATGCAGAACGGGTTCACGGGCAGTTCCTTTATCTTCCCGGACACTAGGACTAGGGTAGACTTCAAGACTTATACTCAGTTCAGTAATAACCAGACCATCCTAGAAGGTTTTGAGTTCGGTTTCCGTAACCCTACGGGAATGAATATAGGAGCCTGGCTGGACGAATACTTGGGGGATGCTGCCTTGGTCAACACCCTACGCTTCCGTCTTGCTACTAGGGATAGTAAGATGCTTTTGGGATTCACGCCTATTGATGGGTACACGCCATTCGTTTCGGATTACCTCAAGGGGGCCGAGACTCTGGAGACTAAGACTGCATCTTTGCTGGATGGTGAACAGGTTCCCGTGATTCAATACAGCCCCGAACGAGATGCTGGCGTTGTGTATCTGCACTCGGACGAGAACCCCTTTGGCGGTTATGACCGCATAGCCAAGGACCTAAAGAACGCGAACCGTGACACGATCATGGTCCGTGCTTACGGATTACCTACGAAGTCAATGACTTCACTGCTACCGAACTTCAGCCCAGAGGTCAATGTTCTCAGCAAGGAGCCGAACAAATACGGTATGTCTTTCCCTGACAAGGAGTCCCTCACTTGGTATCAGGTAGTTGACCCCGCCTTTGCCAGGAACTACGTGGCGATATGGGCAGGTGTTTCACAGGACGAGGAGATATTTATACGACGGGAGTGGCCGGACAGAGAAACCTACGGCGAGTGGGCCTTGTTCGGTGACCCAAAGTGGCGCAAGGGTCCAGCCTCAGAGAAGATAGGCTACGACGTAGAGAGGTACTGCGAACTGTTTGAGGAAATTGAAGAGGAGCTAGGTATCGAGGTCACGGAACGTATAGGTGACTCCAGGTTCTTTGCTAAGGAGAATGAGAACAATGTGGATCTATTCACGGCCTTCTATGACTTCGGCATGAACTTCACACCGTCCGACGGACAGCAGGAGGGCATCGGTAACACTAGCCTGGACGATTGGTTCTTCTATAATCCGAACTACGACCTTGATCCCGCCAACAGACCACGGTGCTACGTGCATGAGGACTGCGGGAATCTTATTGAGAGCATGATTAATTACAACGCTGCTGGTAAAGCTGACGAAGCACTTAAGGACTTTTTTGACCTCATCCGTTATTTGCGAATGTCAAATGGCGGTATGGGTCCGGACTACTTTGCATCCTCGGATATGGGGATCACCAGAAAACAACAAGGAGGATACTAATGAAAATTAAACTAACTGAGTTCGCCGAATATCACGATACTGACTTCGACGAAGCTCTCAAAATAGCTAATGAAAAACTACCGCAGGAATACATTAGCGGTAAAGGCAAGAACACTTGGATCAGTCCAGAGGGACAGGATATCCTGTGCGATGGTATGTTCATCAACGAAATAATCCCTAAGCACTTCAGGGGCAAGGTGTTATCAATTTGTCCGAATCCTAGATTCAACATGGTTCACTTCGTAGAGATAGGAAAGAAGGTTCCTGTTCTGATGCCTAACAGATTGAAGGATAGATTCTTAGGTAAGGTAATCTGTTTTGAGGTAATCGAATCCGAGACAGGGGTCAGCTATCGTTATGTCAAAGGTTGATAGAACAAAGATATTCTACGGAAGGAACCTTGGGACTGGCGAGATCGAGGACGAGAACCTGACTCTGGATTACAAATGGAACCAGCAGAACAGGGATCGCCTCATAATGTGGGAGACTTTCAAGCGGTATGTGAAGCATGAGTCCAAAGTCCCCATGACAAACATAGAGTTATGTGATAAGATAGGCAGTTCTAGGACTCATCTTGCTAGCATGATTCAACTAATAAAAGATAGACTAAATGCAGAACGATAATATTTCAAATGCTCTTACCTACGTGGGCAACGAGCCGGACATTAAAACACTCCGCTTTGCTTACGAGCAAACTATAACGGAGCTTGAAGCATATTTTGATTTATGTCGTACGAGCTACGACGACCGCCGTAACTGGTGGCCAGGCAAGAGCCGCGATCATCGAAAGCATGGAGCCGATGCGTTTCCTTGGGAGGGTGCTAGCGATAGTGAATGTCACCTCATTGATGAACGCATTACGAAACTTGCATCCCTATTTATTTCCGCACTCAAGAGGGCTAACGTCAGAGCGTTCCCCGTGGAAAGTGGAGACATTGCTCGCAGCAAGCTAGTATCAGGTTTCCTCAAGTGGATGATACGATCCGGATACATCCCCCGCTTTTACAGAGAGATGGAGCTAGGTGCTAACTACCTGCTAGAGCGTGGACTTCTAGTCACCTATGTTGGGTGGCACATGGAGGATCGCTCCTTTGAGCAAGAGATTGATCTTCAGCAGATAGCACAGATGTCTCCAGAAATCTTTCAAGCTATAGAGCAAGGTGAAAATGATGAAGAACTAATCCTGCTCCTTCAGCAAGTTTTTGACGGCGTTACAGAAAAACGAGCAAAGACCGCACTCAAAGATCTACGAAAAAAAGGAATCGCGAAACTGCCCGTAGTGCGTCGTCAAATTAATTGTCCCGAAGTCAAAACCCTAGCACCTGACGGTGACTTTGTCTTCCCTCCCTATGTTACTGACCCGCAACGCGCACCGTATTGCTTCTGGAAAACGTATTACACTCCACAAGAGTTAGAACTCAAGGTAACAACCGACGGTTGGGACCAGGACTTCGTGGACATCATGATCGAAAGATACCGAGGTGTGAACATTGACAGCCTTGAGCGATACGAAGAGGGCCGTCGCAGCATGAGCCTAACGGACACTGCATACGAAGCTGATGAACTTATTGAAATTGTTTACGGATACCAGAGACTTATTAACGAAGAGGATGGCTCCGAAGGAATTTACTGCACAGTATTTCATAAGAACTTTGATGGAGATGATGGCACTGGGACTCCCGGATATGCAAAGTTCGAACTACTCAACGGATACGAAGACTATCCAGTAGTAGTGACACGCTTGTCCGAGGACACTAAGCGTCTCTATGATGTATCCACCGTTCCCAGTATTCTTCGTGGTATTCAGAATCAAGTAAAGGTAGAACGTGATTCACGGATTGATCGCAATAGCCTAGCTACCCTGCCTCCAATCTTGCACCCAGTGGGCCAAGCACCCAATGACTGGGGACCAGGTCGAATGATTCCATACCGCCGCAAGGGTGATCTGGACTTCGCTCCGACCCCTGCATACAACCAAGGTTCGCTTGAGATGGAGCAGACATTAATCAATCAAGCTGATAGAATGATTGGACTGGATCCGAATGACCCTATGTCTCAATCTAGACAGCAGTTCATGGTTGATAAGTACCTTAGCCACGTATCCGAAGTGATCCGTATGGCTTACAAGTGCTTCCAGAGATTCGGACCCGATGAGGTCTTCTTCCAGGTCACTGGTATCCCTGACCCTCAAGTAATGAACAAGGGTAATCCGAACGAGAACTTTGACATCATGATTAACTTCGATGTTCTTGACAATGATCCAGAAACAGTAGAAAAGAAACTACAAGGGTTCGTTGCATTGAATCAACTCAATGTAAATAACCGTATGAATATCGATGGATTACTTGATATTGCAGCCGCAAGCATTGATCCAGTCATGGCTGACGCGGTTCTGCAACCTGCACAAGATGCTCAACAAGAGATGGTTAAGAATGTTACTGATGATCTTACAAAGATTTTTGCAGGTATTGAAATGCCAGCCCGTCCTACAGGCGCGCAGATTGCTATGCAAGTCATTCAGCAATACGCACAGCAGCCTGACATTCAGCAACGCTTGCAGCAGGACGAAGCATTCCGGGGACGCATGGAGAAATACCAGGGTCAGTACACCTTTCAGATGCAGCAAGCTCAGAATGCGCAGATTGGTCGAGTCGGTACAGCCCCTGCGCAGATGGGTAATGTTAATACCCAGAATATGTAGTATTGTTTTATTAACAAATACTTACACAATGGCTGACAACAAAACACCCTCACAACTCGCCCAGCAGCGAGTCCGCGAACAGCGTTCACAGAATTACTTTGGTATGCTCTCCCTCAACGAGGGGAACAAACCCAAGGTCTACAAGGACAGTAAGGGTAACCGCACTATAGGGATTGGCTTCAATCTTGAAGATGCTGGGAACCGTAAGTTTCTCAAGCGGGAAGGCATTGACATCAATGAGTTATTTTCTGGCAGGGAGTTAACCGAAAGGGAAACTAGGACTCTCTATAACCACAGCCTAACACAGGCATTCAAGGACGCTCAGTCCTATGATCCTAACTTTGCCAAGAGGCCAGAAGCCGTCAAGATGACACTCGTTGATATGGCGTTCAATCTTGGTCTAACAAAGCTAAATAAATTTGTGGACATGAAGAAGGGTCTCATGAATAATGACTACAATATGGCGGCTGATGAAATGGTTGACAGTAACTGGTACAAGCAGGTAAAGTCCAGAGGTCCTAGAATGGTGGACGTAATGCGTTCCGCAGCAAAATAATATGAATATCCAAGACGACATAAAGACACTTCATAACTACGAGGCTTTTGCTAGGTTCATGAAGATGGTTCATGACCTCAGAGAAGAGGCTATTGAGGAACTGCACGAAGCCAGTAGCGACAATATTCAACAAATATCCGGACGGATCATCACCTACGATCAGCTTTTACAACTATCAAGCTGGCAGGAACTAAGTGTCCGGCATCGCGAAAATTTCTAGGCTGAACAATAACTGTTCACCTATGTTATATTAACGTATCGCAATCTCTCGGCGTAAATGAGTGGAACTTATGACAGATGAAATCACGACTGCTGACTCTGGGGCAGATCAAATACCAGTGGACAATACTAATATATCCGTAACGGATTTTGCAAATCGTCGATTGGGCGAGATGAAATCTCAGCAAACTGCTGAGGAAGAATCAAAACCAGTTGCCGAAGAGCCAACGGAAGAGACACCCGAAGAGGTCGTTGAGGGGACTGAGGAAACTCAAGAAACTCAAGAGGTCGAAGACGGTGAACCAGAAGTTGAATCAACATCCGAGGATGTTCTTTCACAGATTGATTTGGACAACGCGTCCGAAGAGGAACTACGGGAACTAGCTGATAAGTTAGGCAGTAAAGCTGTGGCTCGTTTTGGGGAACTT
>VMHT01175828.1_pt1 | contig 12819 bp, 12 predicted proteins | sample 4693611 | NCBI WGS metagenome assembly VMHT01 (sample SAMN12280063, study PRJNA550983) | marine metagenome | isolation source: seawater sampled from same location over 5 years 0.02-0.2 micron viral filtrate | place: USA: collected off the coast of southern California halfway between the port... ... | reverse complement strand
TGGTGCAGAGGGCAGGATTCGAACCTGCGAACCGTTACGGACTGGGACCTCATCCCAGCGCCTTTGACCAAGCTGGGCGACCCCTGCAGCAAGACAAACGGCCACTCTCGCGTATATCAACACCACGACGGATTCGTATGAAGCTAGAAGTTCTGTAATTCAGGAGGGCCTTGAATTTTCGATTAAAAAAAGATTGAGCAACAGGTAATTGACCCATCTGCTTCGCGAATTTGTCCCATATCGAGTACGACAGGGTTCAACCCTCTCTGCTTCAAGGTCTCTAAAACTGTAGGATAGCCTTCCGCAACTAAAACAGCTCCATTTTCAAATCCGATTGTATTGCAACCGTAAACCTCCTCTTCAGGCATCATGATGACCTCGCATCCTTCAGGAAGCTCACCAAAGTCTTCGGGGGTGAGATACCCTTCTGCAGTGAGGATGATGTTATCGGTTGGTGTTGAGGAAATGGACGTCAAGTGGAGAGCTTTTTCAGTAGGGATTTCAATAATTCTCAATTCATGCCCAAGGTGACTCAACAAGTTCTGTAGCGTTTCAATGCCCTGTTCATTTGTTCGATCGGAACGGCCAACGAAGAAAATATCCCCCAGTCGAAGGATATCTCCTCCATCCATGCGTGCGTCACCAAACATGCCGCACACTTGGAATCCATTGAGTTGGCGGGAAAGGAAGTCAGCGATAGGGGGTTGTTCTGCTACACGGGACGGGTGTCCTGGAACTGGTAGCAGGACGTGACCATCAATAACGATAGCTTGATCCTCAACGAAAATACAGTCGGGGTGGTTTTCATCAGCAGGGAGAATCGTTACTTCAAGCCCACAATCGAGAAGTGCTTGGACGTAGGCAGCATGCTGTTTTTTGGCGAGTTGGATGTCTGTTGGCCCTGAGCCAAAGAAACTCGCTAGAGCCTTGGAGAAGGAGTGAGGAACGGCCCTCATGAGGACTCGTTGCTTCTGGTCCGTGCGGACAGTAGCCATGATTGACCGGCGAATCGTCCTCATTTAATCCTTGGCGATGATTAAAAATGCGCCAAAGACCACTGAATTCAAACATAAGCGTTGGTTGGGATTTGACATGCGCATTCCTGTACAGGCTGTTGGCCTTATGTTTTTGATGGTCCTCGCACCACTTTCAGGTTGTTTCGGCGAAAACGAAGTACAATCTCTGGGAGAATCGTCTCTTACAATTGTCGAATCCGATTCACTCGAGGCTGGAATGTGGCAAACAATAACTCTCGATGCAAATGATGACCTTGCGGTCTTCATTCCTTATTTTATCCAAGATCCGGGGTCAATGCGAGCCCAAAATGGCACTGTTCTCGACATGAATTCAGGGGATCAGGTAAATGTCAACATCTTGCTACCTCCTAGGAACGACAAGGTCGTGTTCTTTGTTGGAGACATCGGTCGAGTTGATTGGCCAATCCGGGAAGCGGATGAGTCTTGGACCACATGGCTTGAAAATCCGAACAGCGGTTCCGCAGTCCAAGCAATTGAAAATCAAGATGAAGGAGGAATGTGGCCTTGGTTGATTCCAGGAAATCAATCTGGTGGCGGCGTCATTTCTCTTGTTCTTGAAACAAGTCGACCGTTCCGTGCTGATCTCACTGAAGAAAACGGAGTAGGTGCAAGCGATGGGTGGGTTAACGGCAGGGATGTCTATGACTGGGTCGACTTCATCACCGACGATACACCTTGTGCTTCATGCGGTGCAGATGGCGCAGTGGGTTATCTCGATCGATGGATTGGAAACGCAAATCCTTCCTATGAGCACGCAATTACCTATTTTGAGGGTGTAATGCAAGGCTACGGATTGGATAGGGTTGAAGTCCATCGATTCCAATCGAATACAGCTTGGGCGGTCAACATCTGCGGGTACAAGGACGGTTCAGTGTACCCGGATGAATGGCTTATTTTCGGTGCTCATTTTGATATCGCACCCCCTGTTGCTTACACGCCAGGGGCTGAAATTGGCATTCCTGGCTATGGAACTCGGCACGGCGCCTACGACAATGCAGCAGGCTCGAGCATGGTATTGACAACCGCCAGCGTCCTTGCAGAATTCGATGCTCGCAGAACAATGGTCTTCTGTCTCTGGTCATCCGAAGAAGAAGGCTTGTGGGGGTCACGTTCATTCGCAAACGACCTCCCTGACGGAATCACGGTGAGCAATTATCTGAATCTTGACATGGCTGGTGTCAATTATCCTGGCGATTATGCACTCTCTGTCTATCTTGGCCCAGATGGAACTCAGGAAGCGATTGACCAAGCCGGCATGTATTACCTGGCGGAATGGATTGGTGGAGACGCACTCGATTTAGGTTACGAGATCGATCGTGGTAGAGAAGCTTGGCTTGAGGGTGGAGAGAGCCCATTATGGGGCGATATTTACGAAGATACAGTCGCAATTTATGAATCACCGACCGCACGAAGCGACCACGATTCCTTCCAAAACATAGGTGTTGCAACTCTTGGATGGAACGGCCTCGTAGACGGCTATCCTTGTTACCACCGAGAATGTGATACGATGGACACAATGATCGATTACATGGGCACTGATAATTCAACAGGAATCAACAATCTCGTTCATTCATGGGATATTGTCACATGGTGGGCGGTTTATGCGTTCTTGCACATGGATCAAACGCCTGTTCCGAATGAGCTCTAATCAATCGCTGGAACTTACAGTATGAAGTACTAAGATTCCTGCACTCAACACCACGTGGGAAACAAGGCCTGGGATGACATTTTCAAAGAAACCCTCTCCAAATATTTCCTCCCATGCATCTGAAAAATCAGCCTCTGGGAACAGAGATGCTGCAATGACCATCCACAACAAAGAGCAGACAAGTTGAGAAACAGCTGGAAGAAAGGCAACAAGCAGTTTGTTGCAACCTGCTTGAATTGCCGTTAAGGCACTAACTATCGTGATTACGAATGCAGGAAATAGCAAGTAGACTGTTGAATCTGACAAAGAGTAAAACAACTGGTCGCTAAAGTTACCATCGTCAAGCCAGTCTGGGGCGGGTTCAAACATTGCATAGACAAGAGATAGTACCAGTAAGCTCACCATGTAAACGATGTGAACTCCGCCGGCTAGAATCCACCCTCTGTTTGGCTTATGATTGTGCATTGGTTGCATCATATTCCCGTGATGCATCGGCATTGGTTGTACTTGAGACTGGTGTATTTGGGGTTGAGGCGTTGGCATCATGTGTAGATGCCTTCTCAGTGAAAGGTGATTAACGTTCTCGAGTGGATTGTGACCAGGGTTAGTATTGTTCCAGTACAAGTTCGGTCGTGGTGGAAGCGATTTCATTATCTGCGGCCATCCACATCTTATCCAGAAGTGTACGAAGTGCGACGGTGTCATCAACGTGGACGAGAGCGACAAGATCCGCTTCTCCAGAAACTTCGTAGATGATTTCAACACCCTCCCATCCTGTGACTTCAGAAGCAAATGAACCTATTTCAGCCCCCGGAGAGACCTTGATTCGAATGAGGGCAGTCAAGCCAATACCACTCTCACGAACAGTGTATCCGCGAATTGTACCGTTTTCTTCCATTGCGCGAATGTGAGTGCGAACAGTTCGCTCACTAGCACCCACTTCTTTGGCTAAATCAACGAAGGACATCCGTCCGTTTTTTCGTAGTTGGGCTAAGATGGCACGATCGATTTCGGCAATGCGGGGCATGATGGGGGCTCCACATATCGGTATATCAAACCTTTTCCTTCCATTTTCCTTTCAAAATATGCAGTTATACGACATATTTCGGAAAAAACCATGCAAAAAAACGCAATCTAGCAACCTCTCAACTGAACGCCCATCTCCGTCGAATTCAAAGAGCGCCTCTTCTTGGAATAGATGAGAGCCATGTCAGAATACATCTCTGGACTCGATGCCCGTATGGTGTTGGATAGCCGAGGCAATCCAACCATTGAAGTCGATTGTTACGTTGATGGACGCCTCGCAGGGCGCGCCATGGTTCCCTCAGGAGCTTCGACTGGTCAGCATGAAGCACTGGAAATGCGCGATGGCGATCAATCACGATGGCTCGGTAAAGGCGTAGACGGCGCCGTTGAACACGTTCGAGACTCTATTTCTGAAATCCTCATCGGCATGCCTGTTGACGAACAACGCTTGATCGATGAAGCGATGATTGAACTTGACGGAACCCCAAACAAATCCAAACTCGGTGCAAATTCGATGTTGGGCGCATCTCTAGCCTGCCTTCATGCGGGAGCCGCTTCTCACGAATTGCCACTTTGGAAGTACATCGGCGGAGTTGCAGGTGGCTTAATGCCCGTGCCAATGCTGAATATTCTCAATGGGGGGGCCCACGCTGCATCGAATGTAGATGTCCAAGAATTCATGGTCATGCCTCACGGATTCGACAATTTCGGGGAAGGTTTGAGAGCCGGTGTAGAGATTTACCACCAACTGAAAAGCGAATTAAAATCAGATGGATTACTTGGAGGCGTAGGTGACGAAGGCGGTTTTGCACCGAACCTATCAGCAAATGAAGACGGTCTGAAGTACATGGTTCGAGCCATAGAAGGGGCAGGCTATTCAACAGATGATATCGGAATCGCTCTTGACGTTGCTGCTACTGAATTTGAGAAATCAGATGGCTACCACATGGATGGAAATGTCCTTTCTTCGGATCAAATGGTTGACATGTATTCCGAGTGGCTAGATGCGTACCCCATCCTCTCGATTGAAGACGGCCTTGGTGAAAACGACTGGTCTGGATGGACAACGTTGACCAAGCAAGAAGGCCATCGGGTACAAATTGTTGGTGACGATCTCTTTGTCACCCAATCCGAACGACTTGCCCAGGGCATCGACATCGGAGCAGCGAATGCAATGTTGGTTAAGGTCAACCAAGTAGGAACCGTTACTGAAACGCTGGAAGCAATGGATTTAGCAACATCAAACGGTTATCGAAATGTAGTATCGCACCGAAGCGGCGAAACTGAAGATACGACCATTGCCGACCTTGCTGTTGGAACACGTGCAGGGCAGATCAAAACAGGGGCGCCTGCTCGCTCCGATCGCGTTTCAAAATACAACCAACTCCTCCGCATTGCAGAAGATGTGGAAGATTATCGATCCCCTTTCTAAGATTTTTGTGAACTGATACAGCGGGTTATAAGTCATTGAAAGGGCGTTAACTCATGCGCAAATCAATCGTATACACCCTCGTAGCCTGTCTATTGCTCGCAGCAATGCCGTACTCCGTCACCGCTGATGAAACTGAAGATATCCCAACCAACGCCGCTGCCACCGGAATTCACGATTCCTTAGTTGCTGCGCTTACTCATGCTGATTTGGTTGGTGCTTTGTCAGGTAGCGGTCCGTTTACAGTTTTCGCACCCACAGACCAAGCATTTGTCGACGCAGGAATCGATTTGGCGAATTTCAACACCCCCGAATTAAACGCAACACTTGTCGACATTCTTCAATACCACGTTCTTGCTGGTGCGAGCGTGATGTCAACCGACCTCACCGACGGACAAACAGCTGGAATGCTAAACGGCGACAGTGCGACATTCACAGTTGCTGATGGTACAGTAATGATAGATGAAGCCACAGTTGTAACCGCAGACGTTGTTGCTAGCAACGGTGTGATTCACGTTATCGACAAGGTTTTGACACCTCCAGCAGATTTGAGCGACATCCCAACCACCGCAAGCGAAACCGGGATTCACACTGCGCTGGTGGCGGCCCTGTCTCAAGCAGACCTTGTGGGGGCTCTCCAAGCAGAGGGTCCTTTCACCGTATTCGCTCCTACCGATCAAGCTTTCTCAGATGCTGGAATAGATCTAAGCAGTTTTGACACAGACGAAGAAATTGCAGCTCTGGCAACCATCTTACTGTATCACGTGTATTCGGGTGCTGTGAGTGCAGCTGATGTAACGGACGGATTGACAGTCACAATGCTCAATGGTCAAGATACAACCTTTGCCGTATCTTCTGACGGGGTAATGATTGAATACGCAACAGTTACCACGGCGGACGTAATGACATCGAACGGTATCATACATGTTATCGATCAAGTGTTAATCCCACCGTCGCTCTCAGACGACGACGATGACGATGACGTCCCGACCCCTGAAGAACTCCTGTCTGAAACAGACACGGACGAAAACGGTACAATGAGCCTCGATGAATTCAATGCTTTCATGAACGATGATGAAGAAGGCGCTTTCCCTCAATCTGTACTCGACGACTTCGCTGAAATCTTCACAACCAACGATGGTGATGAATCAGGTGAACTTGATCTCGACGAACTTGAACAATTCATCGCAGAAATCGACGCATACTTGATTGCCCTAGAAGAAGGCCCCAGCGACATTCCTGCCATTGCACAACAAACAGGCATCCACGATTCACTAGTGGCTGCATTGGTCGCCGCAGATTTGGTCACGGCCCTTCAGGCAGATGGACCGTTCACAGTCTTCGCCCCAACAGACCAAGCTTTCACAGATGCTGGAATCGATTTGGATTCTTTTGACACTGAAGAGGAAATCGCTGCCCTAAGTAACATTCTCCTGTACCACGTTGTCGCAGGAGCAATACTCTCAACAGATCTTGCAGATGGCGCCAACACCGTGACAGCGCTCAACAACGATGAACTCACAGTCACCGTAGCTGACGGTGCTGTAACCGTCGGTGCTGAAGCAGCAGCTGTTACTATCGCAGATGTAGAAGCATCAAACGGAGTTATCCATGTTATTGATAAGGTCCTCACCCCACCGGTTCCAGATCCGTTCGAAGGAATTGATTGTGCTGCAACAATTGGCCTAACATCAAGCGGATATGGTTTCACACCTTCCGTGGTCAATATTGAGCCAGGACAGACCGTTTGCTGGTCATGGACTGACGCATCAATGGCGCACAATGTCAAGCAAGTCGATGGCTTTGAATCAAGCACTTACGTCGACGGTGGCGTAACATCCGGTCAACCAGCAACAACTGTGGCATTCCATCACACCTTCACAGAGAACCAAACGTTCTACTATGCATGTGAGCCTCACGTCTCGATGAAGATGCACGGCGAAGTCGTTGTTGGTGATGGAGGAGTCCAGCCAGTTGCAGATACCAAAGACACCGAAGATGCACCCGGATTTATCGCTCCGTCGATGATCTTAGCAATTCTCGGAGCGGTTCTGTTTATGAGCCGCCGTCAAGAGTAATCAGAACGTGATGCGGTGAATTACAAGCGATGGATGGTGGCCACCATATTGGTGGCCACCGTCATACTTGGAGCATGGACGTATCTGGTCGTGTCGTATGACTCACCTTTGGGTACAGACAACACGGTCTTTGTGAACCAGAGTAGCTCAACCTCAAATGAATCGGATGACCTCCTTGCGACACTTTCGTTTGGTGAAGATGCGGAAGATCTCGAATGGTCTTCTCTCACGATTGAGATTGAGGCCAATGACCGAGTATACACCTGTTCTCTTGGTAGTCAATCTGTTGAATCGGGTTCTGCATCAAAGGTCAAGTCACAGTTGTCATCAGATGGTGTAACGTTCTCCAATACCATCGATGCAACCTCTGAAGAGGAATTCACGTTCTTTTCAATTCCGATGCAAAAGGAATCGAATCAATCGAATTTTACACTGCGGGCTTCCAAAACGGACCTCTTCTTTAGTGAAGGTGTTCAATGGGCTTTTATTCCAGACAAGGGAATTCAACAGGTTACTTCGGTCAATGAGAGCCAACTCTCAAATCAAACATCGGACAAACTTGAGTGGTACACCTACGATCTATCAGCCCACCGCGTGACTCCAAAAGATGGAACCTACGTGATTCTCCAAAATGAAATCTTCTTCAAGGCACAAATATTGACCTACTACAACGAAAAGGACGAGAGTCGCCATATTACTGTACTGACTTCCGCCCTTGTCCCAGAGGATCACCCAGCACTCCAAGATTCAACAATCGTGGTTCCATCACCCTGCCTCATTGAGCATAGTGGAGATGGGACAAAGTGGAATGCTACGGATTCTATTTTACTCAGAGAACAGGACACAAATATCTGTGGCCAAGAGTGCAATCTGAGCCTTCTGATAAAGTATGAAACGGTTCAAGTGAAAGTCGAATATACAACATGATTCAACCAGCAAAGAGTGAAGGAGATGTTACGCAACATTACTCCGTTGGTTTTCCTGCTTTTCGTTCTTCTCGTGGCACGTCAAATTTACCCTTATTCTTCGTTCAACACGCCAACTGTTGACGATGGTTACGAGATTGAAGTTATTGCAACAAACCTTGGCGGGCCAACTTGTCTTGAGTGGTTTAATGCTTCAGCTCTTATCGTCTGTGATCGTGACGGGGGTCAAATTTACACGCTTAACGAGGACATGAGGCGCAACGTTCTGATATCAGGACTCAATAAACCGCATGACATTGCAATTACCGAATCAAACGTGTTCGTGAGTGAAGCTGGTGAACTGAGTCGCTATGATCATAATGGGCAACTCGGAGAGATCAGCAACCGCACAACCATCGTTTCAGGGATTCCTACGGGTAACCATCAAACCAATGCCGTCAACGTTCTTCCGAACGGAACGTTGGTTTGGCACAGTGGTTCAACATGCAACATTTGTCAAGAGGAAGACTCACGAAACGGAGCTTTGCTTTGGGTGAATGGAACAACAGGGGCTCATGGAATACTTGCAAGCGGTGTGCGGAATTCATTCGATGGTGTTTGGGTTCCTGAGATAGGCTACGTTTTCACAGACAATGGTCGGGATTGGGAAGGAGACCACCCTGATGAGGAACTCAATTTGTTGGTCGATAATGGGAATTACGGATGGCCAGACGATGCCCCCTCAACACCCATTCCAGAGGGTAGCATTGGTCCGATTGCAACATGGACCCCTCATACATCGATGAATGGGGTAGCACACCGTCCTGCGAATTCACCATTGCCTGGTGGAAATACAACCATCTACGCAACAGTGTATGGGTCTTGGAATACGATTCTCCCTCAAGGACATGAAATTGTTCGAATTGATCTTGACCCTAGAAACGGAGATGTCGTAGGTACGACTACAGTCTTCGCAGAAGACGTTGGTACTCCACTACCAATAGCGTTTCATCCAAACGGAGACCTCTATTTCGCAGTGTTTGGTTCAAACGGCAAGTTGTACAAAATCAGTCCAGATATTTAAAACGCATAATACGCTATGCAGAATCAATAACTCCATTTAAACAGCGACTCAATCGTTCGACCCCTTCTTCGATATTCTCAAGTGAAGTGGCGTAAGAAAGGCGAATCAAACCATCGCCACCTTTCATTAGTGAACCTGGGATCACCTGAACTTTTGCTTCAGTAAGGGCACGATCAGCGAATTCAATATCGCTCATTCCAGTCCCAGATACGTCTGCAAGAATGTAAAATGCACCCTCAGGCTCAGGCGCCCTAACGCCTGGTAGTTTGTTTATCCCATCATGCATTATAGTTCGTCGCATGGCAAATGATTCAGCCATTTCTTTCGTCTCCTCTTCGAGTTGCAGAGCAACCTCTCCAGCAGGCATGAGGAATGTTGGAATGTGAGTTGCGGCAGATGTTTGGCAGGTCTTTACCGCTTCCATAAGCTCTGGTGGGCCAGTGATCCAGCCCATTCTCCATCCAGTCATCGCCCATCCTTTGGACCATCCACCGACCGTTATTGTCCTGTATTCCCCACCTTCGAAATTAATCGGAGAGGTGTAATCATGCTCTGTCCAGACAAGTGTCGAATAAATCATATCATCAATAATCCACAAGTCATGCTTCTCAGCGAATGCAGCAATCTTCTCTACCTCATCAGGAGTATAAACCGCTCCGGTAGGATTGTTTGGAGAATTCAACATAATTGCTTTTGTTCTTTCAGTAATGCTTGATTCGAGTGCTTCAAAGTCTGGATGATACGATGGCCTAGAAACTGGAACATGGATTGGCACTCCGCCAAAAATACGAACCATGCCATCATAAGAAGGCCAAGCAGGAGCGAGTAAGAGGACTTCATCACCTGGTGTTATTGTGGTCATTAGAGCATAGAGTAGGGCTTGCTTGCAACCCGGTGTGATCACGACATCTTCTGGGTCTGAGTTGATTTGGAGCGTGTGAAGATGGTTCGTGACGGCCTCACATAGCGAAGCGCTACCTTGAGAACGTGTATACGCTGTCTCACCCCGGTGCAGAGCATCAACAGCGGATTGGACAACGACGCTAGGAGTATCAAAATCCGGCTGGCCGACCGTGAAGCGAATAACATCTGGTTCGGGAGGTGCGAGATATGCAGCAAATCCGCGTCCAATTTTTGAAAAAGCAGGGCTGATTTTAGGCATTATATCACCGCTCCACGGCACTACGAATTCACTATTCTTCTTCAAGACTTTCCAATTCTTGGACCATTGGTTCGTTTTTTGGAGCACGGACTGGGATTTGAACCCAGGTAAGAGGATTTGCAATCCCCGGCATGGCCAAGCTTTGCTATCCGTGCGGTGATGTTGCCACCAATATGTTGTATTTCAACGCGCCTCATCAATTATGCTTATGACAAATCGGGCATGAGCAACAAATATGCTTCATGTGAGTGGGCCAAACTGGAAACCATCAGCAGCATATTACGATTGCAGATTTCAAATTCTACGCAAACCATTAGGTTTTGATCGAGGTGCTGAAATCCTTACAGATGATGTAAATGCATTGCATGCATATATTGAACTCAACGGTACAATCGTTGCAGTCGGGCGTAGTCACCTGATACCGATATCAAGTGATGGGGCACAATCTGATTTCCCTGGACAAGATGGGCCAAAAACACCCCCCTTTTCTCGTCTCGATGACGATCACCGGCCTGCTATTCAAATCCGACAAATGGGCACTCTCGACGCCTTCCGCAGAAATGGGTTCGCCGCAAAAATTCTCAATTCACTCGAAGAAGCATCAAAGGAACATTTTGATGCAACATGTGGCTTCTTGCAAGCCCGTGAGGTGGCAATTCCGTTCTATGAATCTCAAGGTTGGCAAATCATCGACGACCCCTATTCTATCCCCAATGTTGGCCCACATCGGTCCATGATGAAGCGTTTCTAATCAGTGACATCTTTACAAACGGTGGACTGCTTAATGTCTAGATGGGTGAAGTAGGTGGCGCAAGACACAGAAAGAAACAAGAACGACTCTTATTATATGACAAAGAAGGAGGTCGAAGTGATGGAAATGAATGCTGAGGCCCTTTCCACCAAGAAAAAAAATGAACGCTTCTTGGAAGCACTCAAAACATTGAGTGACCAAGATCCGCAGTCGTTTTCCGAAATCGCACCAGAACTGCTCCAACGTTGCGCTTACTATTGGAGAGGTTCCGATCCCTTCTTTTCAACCAAACTCAACTCATGGTTGTCCTATGATATGATGTGGAAGCCATTCGGAGAAATAATACCGGATGATGCGAATTTTGCAAAGCGCATAGAGTCTGATGCATTTGACATAAAAATGTACAGTGGCTCTACAAAATCTCTTCTTGAATCTCTTCAACTACGTTTTCCTGAAGATTTTAATCAATGGGATGCATCGATTCGAAACCAATTCATCATACTAGGGATGATTGCAATGGGCCGGGAAAAAGGAGAGTATCAAGGCGCCCTTGTGCATAGACTCGGCCTGGGTTCAGGTGATGTGAGGATTAAAGGTTCAAACGTCATACGTGCAGCAAAAATTGCTTTGGCAAGGCTTGCTAAAGACAGTGGAGCGGATCTCTTTTCCCCAGCAAGTGGAAACGGAGTGGAGCGCATTCACAAGATTTCAAGTGCAAAACTCTCTGAAACACTCGAAAGGTTTGCTCTCTCACACCCTGCCGCCGTTCTTTTGCCTCCACCACGAAACCTTTGACGTCAAAAGGCGTTGGTTTCATATACCCTTGGACCTTTGTAGTTTGTAGAGGGAACGTTGGGTTCCCTAAGAATACCCCGTGAAAAACGATGAATTTGGAGGAAAAAGTAAACCAATCTTACAGGACAATTTCGATGCACTACGCTCACTTTTATGGGCGAAAGCAAACCGCTGATGTTGTTCAAGATTCCTCCGCCCCAAAAAGTGCAGAGCGCAAGCTCTGCACCTCTCCCGAAATCAAACGTATGAATGTAGATACCTTTGGTTCGGAAAGAGAGAACAGTGGGTTCTCTGTGTAAACACAACAACAAAAATGGAAGAGAAAAAAAATGAACACGAATACGAAGACAAAGACAATGAGCATGCTTTTGGCTTTCCTTCTCGCTCTATCAGCAGCCTCTGCTGTAAGCGGTGATGGATCTGACCCTCTGGACCCCAACGATGGTGGTGCAGACTGGGACGGCGATGGTCTAACCAACGCCGAAGAACAAGCTGAAGGTACAAACATGAACAACGCAGACAGCGATGGCGACGGTCTGCCTGACGGATGGGAGGTTGCCAATGGCCTCAACCCAACCAACGGCGGTGACGGCAATGCGGACTCTGACAACGATGGTCTAACCAACGCACAAGAGTACCAAATGGGTACAAACCCAAACAATGCCGATACTGACGGCGACGGCAAGGCCGACAACGTCGACTCGTTCCCAACCGATCCGAACGATGGAGAATACTCCGATTCCGATGGTGACGGTATCCCAGACGCATACGACCCAGACTTCCAGGAGTCACAGTCGGGCGCTGGTGATGGCGGCACTGAAGGCGGTGGCGAATCCAACGATCAAGGACAAGGTCAAGGACAAGGTCAAGGACAAGGTCAAGGACAGGGTCAAGGACAAGGTCA
>VMHT01171720.1_pt1 | contig 12819 bp, 24 predicted proteins | sample 4693611 | NCBI WGS metagenome assembly VMHT01 (sample SAMN12280063, study PRJNA550983) | marine metagenome | isolation source: seawater sampled from same location over 5 years 0.02-0.2 micron viral filtrate | place: USA: collected off the coast of southern California halfway between the port... ... | reverse complement strand
TCTCCATCTTTAACAAAGACTTTAAACTTCTTAACATCACCTCTCATTGGCTTGTTAAGTTTAACAGTTTTACCTTGATATGTTGCCATCTTGAATTACTGCCTCCTTAACTGTTTCTACTGTTGATTGTGATTTCATGTTTTCTTGTCGTAATAACATTTTAGTATTGTAGGCTTTTTCTAACCTATCTAATAAGAAAACATTTTGTTTTTTTAGTTCTTTATTTTCTTTTTCTAATTTACTCATTACTTATCTCGTTGAACATTCTTAATTTTTTCTACAGTTCTAAGAGTTGCCATTCCGAGAGTAGCAAGTGTAAGTTCCATCATGACATCTGTTGGAATATCTATTTTATCCATCTCTGGTAAAAAAAATTCTACTGTTGGTGCTACCAGGAAGGCATAAGCCAAACCAATACCACATACCCATTGAATGAAGGGCCTAGCTCCTGCAACAAACAATGATTTAGATTTTGCTTGTGCAATATTAATATCTATTTGTTTTTCTTTTAGTTTTGCTTCAATTTTTTCTAAAGTTATTTCGGCTTGTCTTTTTTCTTCAGGACTATCATAAAGTTCATCAACAACTTTTAATCCTGTTTCTAAAAGACCACCACCTTTGCCACCTAAAATTCCTGTCAGTAATCCTAACATAGTACATCTCCTACTTGTTCGTAGTAGATAACTAAGTTACAAAATTCTATGACAACTAATGCTGTTAATAGTATTGTAATTATAATTTTCATAAAAATTTTACCTTTCAATTTTTGGCAGAAAATCCTGTGGATAAAAAAAATCACCCCAAGCAAACTGCCATGTTGCGAGGAACAAAATTAAAAAAAACATATCAAAAAATGGGAGAAAGCTTTTTTTTTATTTTTTTTTTTTAGTTGCCTACTTAAAGCAACCTCTTAATTTTTGAGGAGTTGCCGTTGAGGTTTACAAATTTCAAAAACCCAATTTGATATAGTTACTTATAAATTAATTTTTATTAATTTATGTACTGAAAGAATCTTACATTAGTTTCAATTAGGTACTGCTCTTTTAAAAGTGAATATGACTCTTAACCGAAAGCGAGTAACTTATGAAAAAAGAAAAACATTATAAATACTTAGGATTAATTTTAATTAATGGTGGCTCATCATTTTATCATGATGATACTATTGGTAAAGTTGCAATTAATACAGTTAAACAATGCAAACAAGACTGGGATCATCTTGATTTCAAAGATCATGTTTTTTCTGTTTATGTTTATGACATTTCAAAATTTAATGATGGTTGGATATTTGATTATCAATTAGGCATGAGATGTCCAAAAACAAAAAAACCAATTAAATTATTAAAAGAGGTTTTTGCTGTATGAAAAAATTTAAATATGAACCATCAGTTACATTCAGAGTTCAATTTGATAAATTTGTTTTCAATGAAGAACAAAATGAATGGGATTATAAACAAACATATTATGAAACACTTGATTTTTTTGATGTGTTTTTTCAAAAAGAACAACTTGGTAAAAATATCAAAAGTCTAATTAAAAGAAATATTATTAAATTTGAAGATGATATTGATAAAGACAAATTAGATTGGAACGATTTTGACGAGTTGTTATAAAATCAGATAAGTTGATTAATTAACTCAGAGTCATATTCCTTTTAAAGATCTCTCATTAATAAACTTAGCCAAGAAGCTCTACGAGGAGTTTGATTGGCCCATTTACTATCCATCATGCTATCACTAGCCAGGACATAGTTTTGATCTTCTAAGTTCATTTTAAGGTTTTTAAATTGATGTATGCTACTTCCCATTTGGTAAGCCATTTCAATTATGATGGTAAAAGCCTCAAACTTTATTTTATCTTTATCAATAAAATGGGTGGCTTGATTTAAAGCCTGTTCAAAATCTTTTTCAAATAAAAGATCCCAACCTTCTTTGGTTGTTGGTACTTCTTCGTTTTTACTTAACTTATGGCCATAACCACCAGTTAAAAAATCTTCTTTTACTTTCTTACCATCTTTTGTTTTATAAGACAGTTGATAAGGTTCTAATTTAAAACCTTCATGTTGTTTAATTCTATCTTTTAATTCTTCGTACATTGTATTAACTTCTCCAAATACCATTTAGCTTTTTTAAGATCTTCAATTCCATTCTTCTCTTTGTAGCGAGTGACATATTTAATAATGTTACCTTCTAAAAAATTCATGTCGTATTCAATAATGTAGTCAGTTACTTCTATTTTTTTCCTGTAGTAAGGAGGATTAATTTTATCCATTACACCTCACCTGTCCAGGTAGAATCTTTCATAGGCATACTATGAATTTGAGGCTGTGAGTTAATGATGCTACCTACTGATATGATTGGTCTTTTAATAAAGTTTTTGCCATACTTAAAGGCTTCGTGTTTGGGATCAATAGAACAACCTACACACATAGCAAAGTTTAAAGCTGTTGGACTAGACCAATACTCTACACTTGATTTTGTATGTTGATGGCCCACACATAAAGATAGGCCAAGTTCTTTTGCACTAGATAAAGCATTAGATTTAAAATGATGGGTAAAGAATACTTTGTTTTTATTTGGAAGATCTACAATAAGTTTATCGTGCCAAGTCCATTTCCATTTAGAATCTATGTCTAGTATTTGATTTATTTCTTTGAGAAAAGAATTTGGTATAGCTGACTTCTCTGCTATTTTTTGTATGCGTATATCATGATTACCCCACATGATTGGCATAGGACAATTAAATATTTTTCTAAGTTGCTTAATATGTTTTTTAGCATCTTCTATTTCGTATTTAATGTTTGGTAACTCTGCACTATGTAAGTGTTGAGAGATACTATGAAAATCTACAAGATCTCCAATGTGTACTACTAAAGTTGGTTTTAACTTATCTCTAAGTTTTTTTATCCATTTAAAATATTCTTTCTTAACATAAGGAAAGTGTGTATCAGAAAGAACCAGGATAGATTTTGTATTCATCTATAGTCCTTTAGTTGAGGTTAAGATTGGCCTCCGAGTAGTTTAACAAATACCCAAATAGCTGATAGTATTCCCCCAATAAATAACATAGTTCTAATAGCACCTTTACCAGTTGCCATTTCTTCTTTAAGTTTAATTACTTCTTGTCTGTTTTCTTTTACTTCAGATTTTATTTCATCTAAAGCCTTACAAATTTGTGAGTATTCTTTATCCCAATTACTCATTTCTTTTTCCACACAATAGATAAAATAATTATTAATATTATTAAATTTAAAGCTGATATATCGTTAGTTAATAAGTGTCCTATACTACTTTGCATTGGCATCTGTTTTTTCCTTTAGTTTAATTCCCTTACATTTTTTTCTGATGTCTTTAAAATCATCAGAAAGTTCTAATTCCTGGTAGCGACCACATAGCTTTAAAAGTTCAAGTTGTTGTTTTAGTCTTTCATTTTCTAAAGTTAGATTAATAGACTCTTTTGTGCAGGTAGATTGTAATGGATAAGTAAATCGTATGCCTACTTTACCACTATCAGAAAAGTAATCTGAACTACTGCTCATGCGTTGATCGTAGTCTTGTCTATCTAGTTCAGTATAAAATTCTATTCTTCCTCTTTCACAGCTAGTGTAACTATTTAAATATTCATTAACTGCTTGTGTCTGACTTGTAATAGCAGAAACTATGAGTATAAAACTCAATACTAAAAATAAAGTTCGCATTAGTACCCACCACTTAATTTTCTCTCTAACTCTTTCATTTCATAACCAACATCTCTTAAACTTGTTGTGTTAGTTCTAACTGCTTCTTCTAATGCCCTAACTTCTGCTTCAGAAGCCATACTATAAGAAGCATCACGCAAAGCATTTACAACTCCTTCAATTCTACCAACCCAAGCTGAGAATGAAGCTAGTTCTTTTGTTAGTTCTTCTCTTGCCTCAGTATAAGCAGATGTATTTCTATTTGTTTTTTCAGTATAAATTTGATGTATGCTTTCTATATCTTTACGAAGCATCATAATTTCTTTTGTTGAGTTATCTATCTGTGTTGTTAGTTTATTTGTATAAGTAAAACCTCCATACAAAGAAGCTAGGAGAGTTAATATTAATGGTACACTTGCAATATATTTAAACATTAGCCTTCAAATCCCCCATCTAATTCTAATCTTAATGATTTAATTCTGTATTTATTTTCTAAGATTTCTTGTTGAAGTTCCAAAACATTTTGATCTTCTTGAATAATTGTAATTTCTTTTTTGAGTAATTCAAAGTCAGAGAATACTTTTCCGAGAATGAATATATTGCCAGATAAAGCACTAATTACACCACTTACTATAAGTATGTTTTTTAACGAAAGTTCTATATTCATTTACCACAAGTACACTTTCCATCTTCGCAACAAGGATTAATCATTTGCATTATCCCAAGCTGTTTGTAATTCTGTTAGCTTTGTATTAACTGCTGTTTCAGTAGGTAATTCTGTTACTGGATTATCTACGATGTTTCCATCAACACCAATTTTTTCTGTTAATCGTAAGTTAGCATAAATTTTATTTTTACTATCTGTCCAAGTAAACCATTGGTTACTGTGCATTTGTATTAAAGCATCTTCTATGTGATTAGGTCTATTCATTCTAGGTGTCTCCTAAACGGGTAAAGGTTACTGTTGTTTTGTTGGCTGTAGAACTACCAAGAAAAGTACAAGCTTGTTGATTAACTACTCCAAAATATACTTTACAATTAGTAGTATTAGTTACATCAAATTGAAGTTGACAATAACTAGAAGAATAGGTTTCCCCACTATTAGCTTCATTTATAAAACTATAAGCTGTGGCTCTTTCTTCATAATTAGAATTATCTTGAGTTAAAAATATTTTTTGAGCATTATATTGAGAATCTCCACTGCTTTTACTTGCAAGTAGTGTAAATTCTATTTTCCAAATACCTGTTGACGGAAAACTGAACGTGCCGTTTGTGTTTGTCATACCAGTTCCAATTTTATCAAATTCAGTATCGTTTCTTTCCCAATTAGAAGATATAGGGTTTGAAGAACCACTAAAACTTGTAGTTAATCTCCATTGATCAGCTTCAGTAATACCACCTCCAGCCCCAGAAACAGTACCAGAAAAGGCAAAAGTATCTGCTAAATTAATTCCTCTTGATCTTGTTTTAATTAATGCCATAATTATTCTTTCGGATATTTATCTTTAATTGGTTTAATGTGATCTGTTTTCCATTTAGTTATACCATTATGATAGATATAATCTAATTGAAATTCTATACTTTTGTAATCTGCTTTTCTATTAGCATCTGCTTTAGCATTGTTTTCAAGTTTAGTTGCTTCAGTTTCTAATGCGTTTAATTGTGCGTCTGTAGGTTTAGGTTTATCTGTTGCGTTCCATTCTTTGATGTATGCACCTTGACCATCATCAAACAAAATAATTTCTTTTGTAAAGTCTGGTGTTCTACCTAAATATATTCTTATTTTTTTATCTAAATTAATCATGTTGTTGTTACCAAAAATCCTCCAAAGTAATTTTCATTACCTTGATTCGTAATATTTACTGAAGCACCATAATTATGATAAAGTCTATATTCAAAATAATCTGAACTTCCATTTGCTGTAAACATACCTGTTACATGAACACCAGAACTAGCTGTTGCATAATTAAAATTTCTTCTCATATCGGTACTATTAAATTGTTGGTTTTTTTGTATTAGTATTCCCCCTTGACTATTTATATTTCCATCCCAAACTACATTGGCATACAAAAAATATTTTCCTGCAACTTGTGGTGTAAATCTATAATTGCTTGTATTAAAAGCCGAGCCTACATCAAACAATTCATTACTTACTGACACAGTTGTAAAAGTGTCATTAGGAATAGCTAAAAAACTGTCTGGTCTGTATGCGTGAAAAGACGGGGTATTAGTTTCACCACTTGAAACTGTTGTCCAATCTAAAACACCACTACCATTTGTTTTTAAAACTTGGTCTGCGTCTCCATCATCATTAGGAAAAGTTAAAGTATAACTAGCACTAGCACTATGAGGTGGTGATTTTAATTTAATACCATGAGAGTTTTGTGAACAGTTAAGCTGTAGAGTTCCGTCTGTTGTTCCATCTCCTTTGATCTGTAGTCCAGCCGCAGATGATGTTGATACAAAATTTGTTTTTGCGTTTGTTACAGTTGCATCACTTGGTGTTCCTATATCCAAGACATTACCATAAACCATGATAAAATCTATTGAGTCAGAACTTGTTAAAGCACTTGCGAAGGTTATGGTACTTCCAGAAATCGTGTACGAAGTTGTTGGACTTTGAATAACACCATTTAAAGACACCAACATATGATTAACTGACTCTGGACTAAAATTAACTGAGTCTACTTGCATAGTATAACTAGCTGTTGCACTTGCGGTTATTGCATCAAGTTTAACGAAATTTCCAACTGTAGGTGTTTTTCCAATATATGCCATTATAGTTTATCCATTTCTGTTTTTACTGATGTCCAATTAGGCATATCATTTGGTTTAGTACCAAAAACAGCTAAACCATTATTATCTGCAACTACCCATTTAACATTGGAATTATATTCATTTTCATTTGTAACCTGTCCTTTAATTACAAATTGTTTTGCATTTAATGTTTCTAATGCGATTGAAATTTTTGATCTAGTCATTATGCTCCTATTTCCATTAGTGTCATTGTAATTGGTGAAATAGCATTACACACTGCAACTGCTCTAGCTGAGTTGTCAGTTTTAGCATCTAGACTATAAGAAATAGAACTACTACTTGAAGGACTATCTAAATATGAAACAGATATTGTTCCTGAAGCTATATTGCCATTTACTTGTCTAATAACTTGTAATCCGTGCATAATTTCTGTTGAGTCTCTTCTAACTGAATAAAACGCTTCATAGGAAGGACTTCCATATAAAGCCCATCTACCACCAGATACTACCACTAAAACTTTACTTGTATTTAATGTAGGTGTGATACTTTTACTAAAAACATTACTGTAAGAAGTTGTACTAATTTCTGTATCTGTTGAAAATTTTTCAGTTACGACCTGTAAAAGTTTACCTGCACTTACATTAGTTAAATTAGCACCACTTATTGCTGGTAATGTGCCTGTTAAATCTGAGGCATCTAAATTTGTTAAATTACTTCCATTCAAAGCTGGAAAAGTACCAGAAGTTATTTTTGTTGCTGGTAAATCTGGAACATCATTTACTGATAATGGAACTGTTGCTGGTTGAACTCCTATAAATCCCATGTTCCCTCTATGTTATTTCTAATATGCTTAGTGTTGCGTCTATCTTTGCCGCAACTGAACAATCAATTTTCAAAATATCAGTTGTCTGGATTACAATTTTGCCACCTGTTAATAGTTCTAAAGTTGAATTTGCTGGTATGCTTACATCTTTAACTAATAAAACTGTTTCATTTGTTTCTGTATCTGATGTATCTGAAACTAATTGAACATCTACTGTTACAGCCGCAGTATGAATATTACAAAGCATTAAACCTATAACTACTGTCGTTGTTGAACTTGGAACTGTGTAAAGAGTTAATGGCGTTCCAGCACTTGCTGGCATTGCTCCATTTGTTTTTACTTTAAAAGTATTAGCCATTTATATCTCCTATCCTAAAGCTATTGCTAGTGGTAAAGCATTTGGGTCAGCCTCAGTAATTGTTCCTGTAACTGACATTGCACTTGTAATAGCATTACTAGAAATGTTGATCTGAAACAACTCAATATTATCAGAGCCATCATTTAATTTTACTTTAAGAACTCCACTTGTTCCATTATCTACCCACATTGTGCCTGTAGTAACAGAAGCTGGTGCAGAACTTCCAATGTGCATTGAGTTCATAGCACCTAAAATATTGTTTAATTCAGTTCTAAATGCTGAAAAACCTTGATTTGCTAAACTTACATCACTTACTTGGCTCATTGTGTATCTATTAAATTATTATGAAGAACTTTGCAACCCATAACCTTTTGCTATGTAATCAAAAGTTCTATCAACAGCAGAACCAGAACTATTAACAAAAGCAATAGTAAATCCATTAACTGTTTTACTTGTTATGGAATATGTATCTCCTGTAAGCATATTTTGAGCGGCAATACCAAGAGAAGGTGCGGCATAAAAAGGATTAGTATAAGTTATTGCTCTTGAACCAGAACTTGTTGTTAAATCGCTTTGAGCAAATGTTCTTTCTTCCATATTAAGTTTTATTGATATTGTTTTTACATTACTTGATGTTTGGCTATCATCATTACTTAATTTTAATCTAAACTTAGCAAATTTAAACTTAAAGGTGGCTGATTGAGTTATATCTACAAAAGAAGTACAGTTATCTAGGGAAGTTGTTGATGTTGCTATTTGCACCCTATGAAATGCGTGTATTTGTTCTGTTCCATCAAATGGTGCTTTTGCTTCATCAAATAATAATGCTCCTTTACCACTATCAAATAAATCATAAGGGTTTTCTGCATCTAAAGTGATTGTAGGCTCAATATTACCATCATAAATATTGGATAATGATAACGAATTGCTAAAATTATAAAAACCTTTTGCGTCTCTATTAGAATTATTAAAGTTTGGATTTGATGTTGTATCAGAACCACCTAGTTCAAAATCACCACTTGGTGAATCAAAGTTTCCAATAGTATCATCAAAATTTGTAACTGTATCAAGAGTTAATATTACATCTCCGCTAGGGTCAATTTTTACAGCTAAAGGCAATGTTGCGTCCATTTGATTTGCCGCTTCAACAATATCTGGTGTTTCTGTAAATGAAGAAACTAATTGATATGCTTGAATATCTGAAATGTTTGTTGTTACTATATTAGCTTCAGCAGAAGTATTACTATTTTTATCAACTGCTTTTATTAAATAACTTCCTGTTCTAGCTGGTACAATTACATTATCGCATTTTCTTCTAGGACATTTTACTAAGTTTGTAGAGTTAAGCCAATTTGCACCAGTTGTTACATCTTGAAATCTGATTTCATAAAATGAAATATCTAAATCACTTTCTTTGCTTGGAGGTGTCCATGTTAGTTTCATATGATCTTGTCCGTGCATTTCAACAGCAAAATCTTCAACATTACTTGGTGCTTCAACACCTCCAACAATAACTCTTGTTGCTGATACAAAAGTTGATTTGACACCTAAACTATTTACAGCCCTTACTCTAACTTGATATTCTGCTCCATCTATGACGTTTAAATGTTGATACTCTAATATTTTACCAACTGATATTTCTCTAAATGAATCAGTTACAGTATTTCCGTTTTGATCTTTAGTTTGTTTTATTTGTACTTCATAATTATCAACAAAGTTATCAAGAGAAGCACCAACAGTTATAATAAGCCTTGTTATGACTATTCCATCTGCATATTCTACTAATTCATCTGTTAAAGAAATAGAAGCTGGGGGAAGAATAGAAAAAGGATTTGGAAGAGTAGTATCTGGTATTGTATCAACTTCTTGCTGTGTTCCAAATGTATAATAACTATCTTGATGTTCTGATAAAGTTAATTGAACTGTTGAGTCTGCATTTATACTCATTGCCTGTACTCTAAAAGGTTTTGCACTAAAAGCTGGGGTAGCGTGAGTTATATTAACAATATCACCTATTTGTAAATCTGTTGCTGTACCATCTACATTTATTGAAACATCTAAACTTGATCTAGACCTTCGTAAAATAATTTCTGCCATTTCTTGAGCTTGATATGGGCTTGTAAGCATTGAAAAATCAAAACGCCCTTCTAATAAAATATCACCATCTGCTGTTTTCATTGTTGCGTGTTGATCTGCACTAGCTAATCCTGTTTCATCTACTGGTGGAAATTGAACTTCGTCTGATTGATAATTTTTATTTGGATTAATAAAAGAAACTATAACTCTATTGTATCGTGAATTTTTATTTTTAGATGATACTTGTATTCCTCCTATAATATTATCTTCTGTTAAACTTATTGCGGCTGAACCAGTTGTTTCAACTAAAACTTTATATGCTCCAGCAGTATAATTTAAAATACCTCTACAACCTTTTAAAAACTCTTTAACATTATCAATAGCTTTTTTTGATGTATCAATAACAGCATTACTATCCATTAAATCAATCTGACTTGCACCAGAATAAGGCGTTATGTTTACGTCACATACATCACCAGCAGTTTGCCATTCTGCAAAATTAGAATCAAAATAACTATTTGCAATACCCATACCAAATCTTGTATTGCGTAAATAATCTAATAATTGATAAACTGGATTATCAGAATAAGCCCATGTGCTTGATGTATCTGCTCTATGTGAACCACTTCCTCCTGTTAATGTACCATCTAAGTTTGGATTATAAACTTTCTTACCTTTTACAACTGCATTAACTGTTGGTAATGAACCAAAAGCGTCAGCGTTCCATTGAAAGCGTACAGCTAAATATGCTAAACCTCTAAGTTTATGGTTACTTGTCCATGATGTTAATGTGCTTAACAAACTAGAAGCTGATTGTGAATCACTTCCATAATGAGGTTCTACTGTTATTAAACTTTCTGCGGAAGAGTCAGCGTCTGGTGCTTTAAAATAATTACTGTCGGAACTATTAACTGTGATTTGTGTATTGTCTGCAATATCTGCTGACCATGTTACTAAATTATCGTTTACATGAATTTCTGTAATATCATCTATTTCTCCTTCACCTAAAACTAAAGCCATGTATAAATATTGATTATCTGTTCCAGATGTTTCTAAAAAAGCAACATTACCTCCTACTTTTCTTGTTCCATAAATTATAGGTATAGCGGCATTAGCAGATATTTTATTGACTAAAACACCTCTAGCAGTTTGATCTTGGTTTACATCTCCAAAATCTGGAATATCTGGAATTGGTAATATCCATGAAATAACACTTTCAACAATATCAACAATAACATCTATAATATCTCCAATAATAGGAATATCTATATCTGGAACATCACACATTTTATTTCATTCTCCAAATAGCACCCATCTGTTCAAAACCAGCCCTTTTCATTAATGGTTCAGCAATAAGTTTTGTAGAGATAGACATATGTATTGGTTTTTCTTTAGCTTGATTTTTAATTATTTTCATCATTTGATTAAACAATTCAAAAGACCTATGATCTTTTAAAACATACATTGTTTGTACGTTTAATAACTCTTCTTTAGACCATAAATATTCTGTTTGATGTAATACCACTAAACCTATTAGTTTGTTTTTATCTAAATTTTTAGCAAGTAAAATTTTACCATGTTCCATAAAATAAAATATTCTTGTTTTAAGTTTATCTAAATCAACACTTGGATAACCTAATTCTGGAATTTCTTTTTCAAACTCATAAAGAATATCAACTATTTCATTCATATCTTTTTTTTGCCTTCGTAAAAATGATAACTACTCATGTTCTCCCCCATTTAATATCTCTTACTGTCAATGCTGTAAATTCCATTCCTAGATCACCACTAAAAAATCTTTGCTGTGAATTACTTGAAGTTTGTCTGCCACTTGTTTTTTCAAATTGCCCCCAATGTGAACTAATTGTTAAAACTAAATTTGCTGTTGTCGTTGTATCATTAATTTTAAAATCATCTATTGTTCCATAATATAATAAAAAAGGGTCACTAATTAAAGCGTTACTATCGTTTAAATAACCACGCCATATTTTTACTTCTTTATTAATAATGTTTTCGTTTAGAGCAATAGCAACATAAGTTTGATCTACGCCAGACAATGATAATGCTAAAGTATTTTTTGTAGGTTGATTACTTTCACTTACATTTGTTATTCCTTTTAAATGACCACTTGAAGAATATGTTTGTGAACTTCCAGAAACACTTGAAACTAAATCAAAACTACAATTAGTTAGATAAACTGGAGTAGCAAAAGCTATTTTAACTAATATTACTGGATTAATATTTCCTGTAGCTAATTCATTTTTAACAGCAGTTGATAAACCTCTTGCCATTATAAACTTTCAGTTACATCAAATTCATATTTGAATAATGGTTTGCCTTCATTATTACTTTGATTTGCTTGAAACTCTTGAACATCACTATTCAAATAAACTGTAAAAGGTACACTATCATAAGTTACTGTTTCATCATTTGCTAATGCACTTCTTAAAGGTGGTTCTATTGTAACTGTTGCCGCATTACTTGATGAAGTAACATCAGCCATAATCATATAGACTTTAGAATGACCAGAAAATTTTATAAAATCTCCAGCCTTTAATCTTCCAGCCCCATCAGCGTGAAATCCATCTATATCAATAGTTGTATCTCCAACAGCATGAACTCCATTAACATTAATAGTAGTATTTTCATTTCCCTGTGCGTTTAAATAGCTGGGGAAGGTTATAGTGAAGTTTTCTTTTTGTGAGCGTTGTTTAATAATAAATGCTTGTATTGGTGCAAATGTAGATCGTGGCATTAGTGGATAACTAACTGTAAAAGTCCATCTTTGACCATCTACTTGCCTTCTAAATGTTTTGCCACTATCAGTTGTTGAAACCAATGTTTTTTGTTGGCTTCTAATATTTATAGCATCAAATGATGTATCTGGTAATGCCCCACTCATACTATTGCCATTCTTCCTTTTTCATTAACAGCACTATTAATCATATTTATTATGACTCCTCTACTATTAACTAACAATTCATTGAACCCTCTAGCATCAACAGTATTAATATTGAAGTTTACATTTACTGGTTGACCACTTCCCATTTGATTATTTGGAACTATTTTTCCAGAACCACTAGGTACAAACATCTCTGGACCTTTTTCTCCAACCATATATGCTTGATCTTT
>VMHT01144949.1_pt1 | contig 12819 bp, 27 predicted proteins | sample 4693611 | NCBI WGS metagenome assembly VMHT01 (sample SAMN12280063, study PRJNA550983) | marine metagenome | isolation source: seawater sampled from same location over 5 years 0.02-0.2 micron viral filtrate | place: USA: collected off the coast of southern California halfway between the port... ... | reverse complement strand
TTTTTTCATCATCTATATCCATAAAGCTACACATTTTCATTCTCCTCATCTAAACTCCAGTAAGTTCTTTTATGCCACTTATGTTTGAATACTCCTACATCAATTAGCTTATTACCTAAGTTATTATGTTCCTTTACTAATTTACTAAATGACTTGTCTAAAATATCATTATCTAAAGTAAATAATTCTAATTCTAATTGATTTCTTAAGTAGTTTTTTATAAGATTTATATACTTATCTGAAAACTTAATAAAATCAGCTTTATTGGACATACCTCCTTCAGCACAATCTCCAGAAATAGCTAACAATCCTAATTCATATTTATTTTTCATTTAAATTCTCCCTATTCTTTTTCATTCCATAAAGTTATGCCAAAGTCATAACCTTGCTTATAATAGTAATAATAATTATTTTTTTTGGCAGTAGGCTCTTCTCTTCTACCGATAAGTAAACCATCAGCTACTCCATCTTTAAATGTATTTAATATTTTATTAATATCTTCACTCATTTTTCATATTCTCCAATTCCTCCACATAAAATGGATCTAAGTTATTTTCTAATATCGTTATTTGTTTTTGTATATGTTCAAGATCTTCTTTTGTTACTGCGCTAAGATCATCTAAACAACACGCAATAGATACACTTGCTTCTTTTAATGCTTTTAATATTTCATTATCTTGGTATGACATTTAATCTATCCTCCTCTGATTCTGGGTAGATACCTACATCAGCAAGAAACTCTTCTACTTTATCAATAATTTCATTGTAGATATCTTGACCTTCTTCTGTAAAACTAATATCTGGGTGAGTCTTACTGTAAACAATAAAATTATCATAATCCTTACCATATATTTTTTGCATAATTTTATCTGCTTGATCATTAGAGTATGCTATATACTCATTCATAGGCAAAAATATTTTACCAGTCATAATCATCTCCATCTAATAAGTTTTCAGATCCTTCCTCCATTTGATACTGCGCATCATCTCCATATTCAGTACCACCAAATGTAGCCTTACCATCTTTATCGGTGTAAGTTTCTCCCTCAGTCTGTTCTACAGACCAAGCTATGTCTTGCATTTCTGATCTGGTAAGTTTTTTATTAGATTCTACTTTGTAATATCTTACATCAACAGTTTGCTCACTAAATCTGTAAGTGTATTTATATTCTTTACTCATTTTCATTCTCCTCTATATCTTTTAATCTGTTTACTTCATTAATTAACTCTTGATGGGTGTACCTATCTGTAGCATCATCTCCGACTAATTGTTCTGCTAACTGTTCGTACTTTTCTTCTAACTTTTTATTTTTTTCAATTTGTTCAAATAATTGTATTTCTAAATTATCGTATCTATATTTTAGATTACTATCAGTCATAAGATCCCTCCCCTTGAAACGCAACAAACTTCAATTTAATACGATCATTATCATCTCTTACAGTCATATTAAAACGATCCCATATATCATTACACTCATCTCCATAAACATAAGTGTATTGAGGTTTTGAATTATCGTTATCCTGCAATTCTTGATATATTGTATTTACTATTTCTACAAATTCTTCTTGTGTATATTTTTTTATGTGAATTTCAGAAACTAAAGTTTTAAAAAATTCTACTTTTTCTTTTTGCATCATTTAACCCTTTCTATTTTAATATTAATATTTGGTTGTTCTTCTTTTCTCTCTTCTAAATAATATTCTGCATCTTCTTTTGAATATATGCCGTCAGCTACCCACCCTTTATCTGTCAGTAACATCAAAGCATATTTACCTTTAAAGATACCACCTAAACCATTTTCCCAAGCTTCTCCTACAATCCACCCAGTCATATTTAATAGTTCTTGAAGTTTAGGCGCTAACTCCGTTTCATAATCAGATTCATCTGCTAGTCGTCTAGATAATTCACAAATGAAATCTCTAAAGCATTTACTTCTATCCATTACTTACTCCCTTCTAATAAATAATATTTTTCTACTAACTCAACAAACTTATTCCTAAAATCGTGATAGTTATCTACCTCTTTTCATCTTGCCAATTAATATGTATATCTAATATTTGAGATAAAAAGTGTGGTAGTTCACTATCAGTATTATGGAAATCGCTATCATTCATTTTCATTGTTTTCCTCCTAATCTGGGTTATGTAAATTCTGCCAAACATCAAAAGCAATATGAAACTTTTTCAATACTTTTGCTTCTTCGTCTGTAATGTTATCAATTGAATATACTTTTACTTGACTACCATATGCCAATTCTAGTAACTCGTGTTCACTATCCCAAGTATCGTCATCATCTATACCATAAACTTCTTTGATCATTTCTTTATTAGTCCAATCATCTGACATATTAGTGAAGATCGCATATTGGTTGTTTGTATATTCTCCATTGGCTATTTCAAATGTTACTAATTTACTTTGCATTTTTACCTCGCTTCTTTTGTAGTTTAGTTACATACGGATCTTTATCTATGTCTTCTCGGTGTTCTAAATGCGCCATAATACTATTCATCATTAACAATTGCGCCTGATTAGGATTAGGCGCAGTATCGTATGTCAATTCAGTAACTGTATATATTGCACTATAAATAAAGTTAGGCACTTCAACATCATCTTGAATACTTTCCATCAAATCTAATAGTTTATCTCGCACTAAATCTATTTGTTTTTGTGTAGATAGTTTTTTTACTTTACCTTTTATCATCTATTACCTCCAATCATCTGGTGTTGGTGTTGCAATATCTGGATCATTAAATTCTTTAAGTAATTCTATACAATGATCTTTACCCATAGATCCAAATTTAGTTTCTACATAAGCTAGTGCTTGATCATTAGTTAAACCTTCAGTATTTAAACAATCGTAAAAATACTCTTCTGCTTCCATTAAAAAACTTTTTATTTTAGCCATTTTGTTTCTCCTTAAATAAATCAGCTTGTTGATTAATATATCGATCTAATTCTTCTGCATCAGTTTTATCAATATCATTTAGGTTAGTAATTACCTTATCCATATCTAAAACCATTTGTTGTATCTGACCAAGTTCTATAACTTGAGATACCTCTGTGCATTGTTGTTTAAGTCTGTTCAAACTTTTTTGAACATCTACACTTTTTTCCCAATACTTAATATACATTTCTAATCTTTTTATTGTGTTTGATGGTGTCATTTAACAACCCTCCAATTCAGTTACTAAAGGTCTTATTTTTTGTCTTAGTTCCCAATCTTCAATATGGATACAGATCTGCTTCCAAGTTTGAGGTCTGCTTTTATCAGTACAAGTCTTTTCATACTCGGACTCAAACTCTTCTTCAGTTAATCCGTCCCAAGCTATTTCCTCGCCAAATATTTCAGCACCTTCCCAATTCTCCATATTTTTAATTACAAGCTTTGAATCACCCTTGTAGTTATTTCTGTATTCCTCTGCTTCTTGTTTACTTTTAAAATCTTTACCTTCCCAAACCATATAATAACTATTTGGATCGGTTTCTTTTAACTTCTTGGATTGAGTGACATCTAATAAACCCCAATTACCAGAATAATCAAACTTTATGATCATACCGAGATTGCCGTTTAAAACTTCTGAAGCCTTGCCATAACAACTGATGGTAGTGCCGTCCTTCTTTTTATAAATGTAATCTGCTGACATTATTCTTCCCCCCATAGTTCTACTTCGCCATTTTGTTCATAACCAGAATCACCTTTGTTATGCACAAATATACTGTGTAACCAAAAGTTAGGATTCTCTCCGTCTTCATTTGGTACAGATAATTTTATAGGTAAAGTTTTATCTTTAATCTGACTTAATATTTCAATTGCTATTTTTACATTCATTATTTTACTCCTAATTAAATTATTAATATACTCTTATCTTTTATTATCATCATAAGACAAATAATGTCAACACTTATTGAAATTAAAATTAAAAAAATATAAACTATATCTTATGAAAGAAAGCGCACTTTGGAAAAAACTTAACCTATTGGCAAAAAAGAATAAATGGCATCTTACTCGTATTGAAAGTAGTACTGGAGTACGAGGTATTCCAGACGTTTACTGCATGGTAGAAGGGCATTCCTTCTGGTTAGAATTAAAGTCTAAATTGGGTAAGAATTGTGGTTTATCAAATTATCAAATCAATTGGCATTTAAAACATATTAGATCTGGGGGTAAAGTTTTCATCTTGGTTGCAAGTACCTTGCAGAGAGGCTTCGAAATTCTCAAGATCCATGACCCAATGACCAAAACTCTACCAGATAGTAAATCTCTACTGGATAGTGAAACTCTACCAGATAGTAGATCTCTACCATATAGTAAAACTCTACCAGATATTCACATATCACAAATCTCAAATAACATTAATTTAGAAAAATTAATATTGTCTATTCTGTAAATATTCTATAAATGTTCTTGTTTTGTTCTCTTGTGCAGCGAATAAAAAAAAGTTTGCAATCTTACCATATTTTATTATAATAAGATAATAAACAGGAAAGGATTAAAATGACTTATTTACATATATCTAAAGGATCTGGAAAAATGCTTGGACTAGATTCATTAAACACGGATACGACTAGTATTGATTTTTGCAATGCGATGTTTAACAGTAAAAACCCTAATATTATTTGTAGTAATAAAAAAGATAAAGGTTGTTATTCTCAACGTATGCTAAGAACATTCAGAAAAAATTGTATACCTTTATTTAAAAGAAATTTAGAGCGATTAAGTAATCTTATAGAGTGGGATCTATTGCCTAAATTATTCACTACTATATTACGTATAAATTCACATGGTGAATTAAACAATGAAAACCATTTTTTAAACGTAATTAATATTGCTAAGAAAAATCCAGATACTAAAATAGTTGTATACACTAAAAGAGCAACTATTGTAAAAAAAGTTTTATCAAAAATAAATAGACCAGCCAATATAATTTTAATTTATAGTAACCCTATAAAAGATAAAATTATAAATACTGTACCACAGTTTTTTGATAAAGTTTTTAACGTGATTACTAAAGATAACAAAAATATTAATTGCTATCAAAAATGTAAAGAGTGCATGGCATGTTATAACTTCAATGATTCAAATATAATAATTGAAAAAATTAAATGATTAAAATTATTATTGTAGTAGCAATAATCTACCTAATATTAAAGGCTGTTTTTTAACAGCCTTTTTTTTTAGTGAATCTCTACCGAATCTCTACCGCATAATATAAAAGCTTTTTTATAATCTCATATATATAATAATATATATAGAGTGAATCTCTACAGTAAATCTCTACCGTATAATATAATATTAAAGGCGAATTTTTTTTATAATCTCATATATAATAATAATAAAATGGATCAAAAAAAAGGGGGCGTGAACCCCCTGGTTATTTATTTAATTGTAATCTTATTGTAAGAAACAGTCTTTAAACAGTCCTTATAAACTTCTGGATATAGTTTCTTTAATCGTTCTTTATCTATATCATGTTTACGTTGTACCGTTTCTAAACTTATTTTTTTAAGTTCATTTTCATGAGGTAAATTAAAAACCTTACAACCGTATTTTAAAAATAAACTTCTTACATTATCCTTACATTCAATTAACTGTTTTTCTTTTAGTTTGTATAGAGCGTGAGTCGTAAGAAATTCAACCAGAATTTTAGCGTCCCCTTTAAGGACGCTAAAATTGTTATATCTTTTTAATTGCTTGTACAACATTACTTATTTAACTTTGCAATGTTAGACCATTTGTCGTTTAAGTCCTCGCCAAGTTTCTCATCAACCTCGTATCTAATGAACTCGACAAGTTTCCAAGCGAAGTCAGTCATACTAGCGTGAACAATATCACCTTGTAAACCTAACCCCTGTGAACTTAATTGATATTGGCAATGCTTACTAATATCATTTATTTTTTTGTACGCTTTCATATTAATCCTTTCTGTTATATTTAATATGATATCATATTAGCATAAGATTATAGTAGTTGTCAAATAAAAAATACATTTTTTTTGTTCACCTTTTGTTCCGCCCCTTCGGGGCTTAGTACTATATACTATATAATATATAATATACACTGTAAGATAATATCCCACCATTATAGGATATTCCTATAAAAGATATAGGTTGACCCTATCCCACTATCATGGTAATATATGTATATATTAACAAACAGAAAGGACGGTGATTAATATGACTAAAGTGACTACCACTAAAAAACTTCAAGACAGGTTTAAAAAACTTGACTTGTTTAAAAAGGCATCTGGTGCGACTCAAGCTGATATACTTGAGGGTAACAGGTTCTGGGTTTCCTTTAATTGTGGTTACGGTCAAGAGATGGTGAGCTATACACCAGCTGAATTTTTCCAGGCTATAAACAGCCAGTGGAATGACAGTAAGTATGACTTACCAAGTTACTTGGCTGGTGACGACTCGCCCTTCGGCAAATGGACTACTAATGCTAAGTGGTTCAACAATTATTATGAGTGCAGAGAGTATACAAGCTCGCTGCAAGATTAACTAACCAGGGGGGCTAACGCCCCCCAGAAAGGATTAAAATGAAAAAAGTTACATTATATGAAGTGCCAGAAAACTATGTAGACACTGATGACGCTAGAGAGAAGGAAGTAAAAAAAGTTACTTTAGAGTCAAATCAGTTCTTTAGAGTTGGTGGCGGCGTGCTGTGGTTTGCCGATAAAAATGCAGCCTTAAATCATATGGCTAATTTACCATCTGCTAAACAGTACCGCAGTGAAGCACTAACTAAAAAATTTTTTAGTAAGTAAAACCAAGGGGGCGTTAGCCCCCTTGACTCTCTACCAGATCTCTACAGTAATTCTCTACAGTAATTCTCTATTAAATATATATATAGAACATACAGTATACAGTTGTTCTTGTTTTGTTCTATAGTGCCACCTGCTTGTTTGTTCTTGTTTTGTTCCGCCCCCAAGGGGGGTTGTATCCCATCATTATAGGATATTCCTATACAACGTATAGGTAAAAAAGTTTAAATAAATACTTGTATTTCTTATTATAATAAGATAATATGTATACATATTAACAAACAGAAAGGACTAAAAATGACTATAACAAAAAACAAATTAAAAGACTTATTAGGCTCAAGCCTTAAAGACTTTGAAACAGCAATTAACGCTATTGACGAAGCCGTTTATGCTATTGAAGATGTAATGGCAGATTTAGAGCATAGCGAAGACCTAGAAAAAATTGATGATATGTTAGGGGACGGTCACTTCGATACTTTAGAAGATATTCAAACCCATCTACAAAATGCTCAGCATACTATGAATACTTATTTTAGTATTCTTAACGACAAAGACTAATATAACAGGGGGGCGTTAGCCCCCCAAGAAAGGATTTAAAATGTATAACAATATTTACGCAGAAGAGAGAAGACAAAAAAGAAAAAAGATTTTTGTAACTGTTGTTGGCTTTGCCCTTGCCGTATTGTCTGGGGTTATCGCTTGGGATTTATTTTATGTAGCTCAACAGTTAGAAATATTTGTAGGTGTCTTAGTTTGGTCAATTAGTTTTATATTTGCTATTGTATCCCTATTTATTACTTACTTAATAACTTGTGAGGTATGGTAATGTTTAACGCAATTAAAAAACTAACAGGGATTAAAAGGCTTAACAATTCAATAAACGGTAATCCAAATTATAAATTATACTTTGGTAGTGAAGTTGTAAGAACTCCAAAGGATAGTATGTTGGCTTATAAAATAAGTGATACATATTTAAATAAAGAATGCCAAATAATTTATTACTACAATGATAAAGAGGAGGCATACTTAAAAGATATCAATAAACTTGATTAAGTCCTAGAGGGGTGCAAGTCCCCTCATTTTTCCAAGGCTCATATTACAGCCCACTTTCATCGGTGGGCTTTTTTTTTACCACCCAGACGAGGCTGCGGTGTCTTTACAGCACTAAAGGCTAAGTTATATAAATACAAATATTGAGATTTTATTCTAGTTAGGTTATAAGTAAGTATGAAGTCTGATTTGCTTACTACAGAACAGCTACGATTACAGGTAGAAAAACTACACATTCAACACATAAAACTGTGCCAAGATAATTTTTTATATTTTGTTCAAGACATATGGACTGATTTTATTTGTAGAAAAGAAAAAGAAAAAAGTAAGTGGGGCCATCATCAAATTATAGCTGACGAGTTTACTAGTGTTTCCAAAGATAAAAAAGGGAGGCTCATAATTAATATGCCTCCAAGACATACTAAGTCAGAATTTGCATCGGTGTACTTCCCAGCATGGATCATTGGTAAGAATCCAAAAATGAAAATTATGCAAGTGTCCCATAACACAGAATTAGCGGTTCGATTTGGAAGTAAGGTTCGTAACATTATAGATTCATCTGAATACAAACAAATTTTCGGGGATGTAAAATTACGTGAAGACTCTAAAGCAAAAGGACGATGGGAAACAAATCATGGTGGTGAGTATTATGCTGCTGGAGTTGGTGCATCAATCACGGGTCGTGGAGCGGACTTACTGATTATTGACGATCCACACACGGAACAAGATGCCATGTCAGATATGGCAATGGAGCGTGCTTATGAATGGTATACTTCAGGACCCAGACAAAGATTACAACCTGGAGGCTCGATACTTTTAGTCATGACCAGATGGGCGGAAGATGATTTAACAGGAAGATTGCTCAAGGCTCAAACGGAACCTAAAGCAGATAAATGGAGACAAATTAGTTTCCCTGCAATACTACCTTCAGGTAATCCAGTATGGCCTGAGTATTGGGAACTAGATGATTTAGAAAAAGTAAAAGCATCTATTCCTGTCAGAAACTGGAGTGCACAATATATGCAAGAGCCAACTTCTGATGAAGGAGCTATTTTAAAAAGAGAGTGGTGGCAAGAATGGAAACGAGATGGCATTCCTAATTTACAACATGTCATACAAAGTTATGACACAGCTTTTAGTAAAAAAGAAACAGCAGACTATTCTGCGATAACGACTTGGGGTGTTTTTTCTCCAGATGAAGGAGGCGCACCACATATGATTTTATTAGATGCGATCCGTGGTAAATATGATTTTCCAGAATTAAAAGCGGTGGCGTTAGATGCGTACCGATACTGGGAACCTGAAACAATAGTCATTGAGCAAAAAGCAAGTGGAGAACCTTTAACGCAAGAGTTTAGAAGGATGGGTATACCAGTAGTTCCATTTACACCAAGTAAAGGTAATGACAAATTTACCAGAATAAATTCGTGTGCTCCTATATTTGAAAGTGGTCAGGTATGGTATCCACATGGTGAAAAATTTGCAGAAGATGTGATAGATGAATGTGCAAGTTTTCCACATGGTGCCAACGATGACTATGTAGACAGTACCACTCAAGCAGTGTTAAGATATAGACAGGGACACTTTATTGAATTATATTCAGATTATAAAGATGATATAGATTTACCGCCCAAAGAATATAAATATTATTGAGGACGAAATGAACGAATACACCAAAGCATTAATTGAAGAAGAAATAAAAAGAGGCGAATCTTTAAAAAATAAAACTTTTTCTAAAGAAGTAAGTGATAAAATATCTGAAGCTTTAAAAGAAGGAGTAGACAAAGCAAAAAAAACACCTTTAAAAAAAGAAGAAGCAAATAAAGTAAATGATACATCAGTCAAAAAAACAACAACAGAAGACACTAAAAACACAGACGGAAAAGGTGTAACAACAGAAAGTAATCCTTTACGTGATCAATATCGTGCAGCAGCTAGAACAAAACTGTTATCAAAAGTATCAGGTGTTGACCCTGAAAATCCTTTAGCTTCTATTACAGGAAAAAAACAGGCCCCACCAGATCACCAGTATGATATCATGGGACGTTTAAATGTAGATAAAAGAAGAGCACAATATGGAATAAGAAAACAATTTGCAATGCCTTTACAACCAATTACAGGAAGACCACTGGGAGCAAAAAAAGGTTGCTTTGTAACAGCCAAAGTAAAGATAGGTAAAAATAGGAAAACAAAAATATTATGATTGAAGAAGAAAACATTGAAGCTATAGTTCCAGCTCAAGAAAAAGAATCAGTAACTGCGATGGTAGAACCAGAACAGAATCAACCAATGGAAGAAGAAGTAGATGTCATGATTGATGAAGGCACGGATCAAGAGGCAATGCAAGAAGAAGAAACCGAAGAAGATTTTTATACAAACATTGCAGATGAGATGGATGATTCTGAACTTACAGAATTATCAGGACAGCTAGTATCAGATTATAAAAAAGATAAAGAGTCAAGAGGCGATTGGGAGAAGTCGTATGTATCGGGTTTAGATTTATTGGGGTTTAAATATAGTGAAGAGGGTCAACCTTTTCGTGGAGCATCTGGAGTAACCCATCCATTACTTTCAGAATCCGTTACACAATTTCAAGCACAAGCGTATAAAGAATTGTTACCACCAGAAGGACCAGTAAAAACTATGGTAGTTGGTGATACCAATATGGAAAAACAAGCACAGGCTCAACGTGTAAAAGAATTTATGAATTATATGATAACAACAAAGATGGAAGAGTATACACCAGACTTTGACCAGTTATTATTTTATCTACCCTTAGCAGGATCTGCTTTTAAAAAAGTGTACTATGATGAAGTGCTGCAAAGAGCGGTGAGTAAATTTGTTGCAGCTGAAGATTTGATTGTACCGTATTACACAACACACTTAACAGAATGTGAAAGAATAACACATATTGTTAAAATGACAGAGAACGAAATATTCAAAAAACAAAAAGCAGGTTTTTATAGAGATGTAGATTTATTAAAAACAGATGATGATAATGATGATATTCAAGATAAGTATAATGAGATAGAAGGAATAACGAGAACATCACAAACAGATGATTATCAATTTCAAATTTTAGAAATGCATGTGCATTTAGATTTAGATGAATACACAACTAATGAAGATGAAAAGAAAATAAAGATTCCGTATATCGTAACGATTGATGAAGGCTCTGGAAAAATACTAAGCATCTATCGTAACTATAGACCAGATGATGATTTGTTTAGAAGAAGAGAATATTTTGTACATTATAAATTTTTACCAGGTTTGGGTTTTTATGGGTTTGGTTTAATTCACATGATTGGTGGTTTATCTAAAACAGCAACGGTTGCACTTCGACAATTATTAGATGCTGGTACATTATCAAACTTACCTGCTGGTTTTAAATCAAGAGGCATACGAGTAAGAGATGATGACCAAGCTTTTCAACCAGGAGAGTTTAGAGATGTTGACGCTCCAGGAGGCAATATCAAAGATCAGTTTATGATGTTACCATTCAAAGAGCCTAGTGCTACATTAATGAATTTATTAGGTTTTGTTGTACAAGCAGGACAAAGATTTGCAGCGATTGCAGATATGTCTGTAGGAACAGATTCACAAAACAGAGCGGTGGGCACAACATTAGCGTTATTAGAACGTGGATCACGGGTCATGAGTGCTATTCATAAGCGTTGTTATTATGCTATGAAAACAGAATTTAATTTAATGCATGAAATTTTTGGAGAATATCTACCTCCTGTATATCCTTATGCTACTTATGGTGGTAATCAATTTATCAAAGCAGCGGATTTTTCACCTGAAATAGATGTAATACCGTATGCAGATCCTAATATTTTTTCTTTAACACAAAGAATTACACTTGCGATGGAACAGTTAAAGGTAGCGCAGTCTAATCCTAAGATACATAACATGCGTGAAGCATATCGCAGGATCTATGAAGCGTTGGGCACGAAGCAAATCGACCAAATTTTGCGACCAGAACCGCCAAAAATACCAAAAGACCCATCTTTAGAGAATGCAGAAGCTTTACGAATGCAAGTTCCTCAAGCTTTTACGACACAAAATCATGATGCGCACATAGTATCGCATATGGCGTTCATAAATACTCGTATGGTACAGGTAAATCCGATGGTTTATGCACTTTTACATGCGCATGTTGCAGAACATGTGTCTATGAAATCAAGAGCACAAGCGTTAGCGATCATTACAACGGAAAGACCAGACTTAATGGCATTAAAAGACCAAAATCCACAGCTTTTTCAAGTAGAATTTGATAGTATGGTGGCACTACGTTCAGCAGAATTGACTCAAGAGCTACAAAAAGCAGAAGAAATTTCTGGAAAAGGTGATGAGTTGGTACAATTAAAGCAAAGAGAGCTTGATTTACGTGCGATGGACATGCAAAGACGTAATGATGAGTTCCAGCAGGAAGAAATGCGTAAAATGGGAGAATTTGACCAGAAAATTGACCTTGAAAAGATGAAAAGAGAGGATCAGGAAGACCAAGCAGCAGAAAGAATCCGTGTTGCAGATACAAAAGCAAAGATAGCGGCTACAAAGGTAGGTGCTGATATAGCAAGGAACAATAGAAGTGTACAATAAAAAAAGTTTTGGACCACCACCCAAAAGAGGACCTAATCCTCAAGGGTTGAAGAATGGTAAAGAGATAAAAGTTCCAACAATAGCAAAAGATACAGCTAAAAAAATAATTAAAAGTAAAAAATACAGTGAAGTTAATAGAGCAGTAAACCCTAAAACTAAAACAACAAGAAATAGGGAAACTTTAAGAACAATAAATACTGATAAATCTATATTCCCTACTATTTATGGTAAAAAAAATAAATTGACTAAGTATTCTATAGATAAAGATAAATACCAGTCTTACCCACTGGCTTTTTTAAAGAAAAAAGCTAAGGATAGTAATAATTTAATAGACATTCCCTCTACGGCTAGAAGTTATGTAAGTGCTGAAGATGTATCTAAGGCATTGTCTAATGAGAT